>ERZ795046.42-NODE-42-length-152052-cov-61.223419_pt1 | contig 152052 bp, 143 predicted proteins | sample MGYA00375130_ERZ795046 | MGnify/ENA primary metagenome ERZ795046 (study PRJEB30175, sample SAMN05720202) | activated sludge metagenome | isolation source: anaerobic digester from wastewater treatment plant | place: Japan | collected 2015-05-15 ... | reverse complement strand
TCACATGGGGTTTGGTTCTTTCAAACTTTTTCTTAGCCATAGAGGACCTCCGTTTTATATTTATGGAGCCCACGACCGGAATTGAACCGGTGACCACTTCCTTACCAAGGAAGTGCTCTGCCGACTGAGCTACGCGGGCAAAAAACAGGTCTATTCAACCTGTCTTTAGCTTGTTTTTAGGCATTCCATAAAAACTTATGACAATGCCTTAAATTATACAAGAGCAGGCAGCGTAAAAACCCGCTCAGTTTTTTGGAGCGGGGACAGTTCACCCGCTCGGTTTTTTTGGAGCGGGAAACGGGACTCGAACCCGCGACCCTCAGCTTGGAAGGCTGATGCTCTAACCAGCTGAGCTACTCCCGCCCTGTATTTCAGTTATAAATAATAGTGCATAGTGATTATTGTGAGTATGATTTCAACTGGTTATCCATCCGAGTCATTAAAAGAAATCAGATTACCACTATTCACTAATATCTAATAACTGCAAAAAATGGTGGAGAGGGGAGGGATCGAACCTCCGAAGGCTGCGCCAACAGATTTACAGTCTGCCCCCTTTGGCCACTCGGGAACCTCTCCATGGAGCTGGTGATGGGACTTGAACCCGCAACCTGCTGATTACAAATCAGCTGCTCTGCCGATTGAGCTACACCAGCTTAAATAGTTATTTTAATACAAGACCACTATAAAAAGCAATATTTTGATAAATTTTTTTATCTCAAATTTGCGTTATTATACACATAAAAGCATCTGTTGACAAGTGTATTCAACATTGAATATTATAAAAAATGCCAATGTATATCTTTTTTGCAGCTATAGCATATCTAATTGGTTCTATACCCATTGGTTTAATACTCTCAAAGATAAAGGGGAAAGACCCCAGACAGACAGGCAGTGGAAATATAGGTGCCACAAATGTTATGAGAACCGCTGGCAAGGCCATGGGTGTCATAACGCTAATAGGGGATGTGGCAAAGGGTTTTTTACCGGTGATAGTGGTAAAACATTATAGCCACAAACCCATTCTTGTAGCAGCAATAGGATTTTTAGCTTTTCTTGGGCATCTATACCCAATCTATCTTAGATTTAAAGGTGGGAAAGGGGTTGCCACAGCCCTGGGCGTATACCTTGCAGTAAGCCCGCTGGCCATATTGATAGATATCCTGGTCTTTATACTGGTCCTTTTAAGATGGAGGTATGTATCCCTCGGTTCCCTTGTGGCGGCAGCCATGATGCCTGTTATCCTTATTTTTTTGAGGATTTCATACGAATATATAGTCCTTTCGGTTTTGGTAGGTGCATTTATCTTTATTAAACACAGAGACAATATGAGGCGGCTTAGCCAGGGTCAGGAGAACAGGTTAAAAATATAAACATCACCTCATTGTAAAAATATAGAAACCATTTTTTTGTTCTTTATATCAGCAAGCCCTTTATCTGTTATCCTTAGAAATGGCAAGCCCGTAAAAGGGATTGTCTGGATTGTAAGAAATGGCCTTTCAAAAGATGAGCCAATAACCTTCATCTTCTCCTCAAGTTCTATGGTCTTTTCTTTTATCTGCCCCATACTGGCTATGGGCATAATGCCGTATGCAGGCATAGGGAATTCATAGATTACCTCTTTTTTGCTCACAATAACAGTGCCACCCTGGATCTCTTTTAGCCTGTTTACCGCCATTGCCATGTCTTCTTCACTGCTTCCTATGGTGAGGATATTACATGTATCCCATATAATTGTGGTGGCCAGGCCACCTTTTTTTATACCTGTACCCTTTATAAAGCCCTTTCCTATCTGGCGGGTCTTGTTCCTGTTTATAACAGCCACAGGTATTATATCGTTTTCTAAATCCTTCTCTAAAAAACCATTTCTTATGTTGACCCTGTATTGTCCCTCCTTTGTGATAGTCTGGTTGGCCACCTCTATAACCCTTATAAGATTCTTTCCCCCATCTGCCTTGATCCTGAAGTCATCAGCTTTATAACTACCTAATTTTATTGTATGTTTAACTGATTCCTGGTAATTATACGGTGTAATTGTCTTTAAGAATCTATTGTCAGAGAATACAACCTCTCCGTTTACCATGACCTTTTCTATGGATAGTTTTTTTAGGTCTTTGAGGAACAGGATGTCTGCATACCTTAAAGGTGCAATGGCACCTAAAAATCTCAATCTATGATAATCAGCAGGATTGATGGTGGCCATTTTTATGGCATCAAAGACAGAAAAACCATATTCTATAGCCTTTTTCACCACAGAGTCCATATAACCTTCATCATCGAGCATTACTGCATCAAAGACATCTGAGACAAGGATAAGGCGTCTTTTATCTATATGGGCACCTGCTATCCTGGATAATTCCTTGAGCTCCCTTCGCACCCAACCCTCTCTAATCATGACATAGACACCGTTTTTGACTTTTTCAACAGCCTCTTCAAGGCTCACTGATTCGTGACAGGATGTTATCCCTGTGATGAGATACTCCAGTAACCTTTTGCCCCTTGCACCGGATGAGTGGCCATCAAGGGCCTTATTCAATGATATGGCAAGGGCAGCCTGATCTAAAATCCTATCTTTACCCTCGACAACACTGGTCCAGTATGCCTCACCGATACCTAAAAAATCCTCTCTTTTCAATAACCTGTTGAAATCCCTAAGGCTGATACCCTTTGATTCCTCCATCTCAGGAAAGGGTGGAGTTAATGGGGGTGCCACAAAGTAACATCTTAAGGGGTATCCCTTTGTGCTTTCTATGAAACTCTCCACACCCCTTATGCCACATGAATTGGCAATCATGGCGCATTCTGTTATAACCGTTGTTGTCCCGCCTCTTATGGAATAGGGGACAAATTCATAGAATGGATACATACTGTCAAGGTGGGTATGGGCATCTATAAAACCGGGGCAGAGATAAAGGCCCCGGGCATCTACTACATTCGTATCCCCGTAAACACCTCCACTGTTTTTTTCTATTGATACAATCCAGCCATCTTTTATGGTGATGTCCATATCCTCGTCAATAGAACTGGTGAAGACATTTATGATGTTTGCATTCTTTATAATTGTATCCGGGGGCTCCATGCCCTTTATTGTCTTTAGAAGCCTCTTTAAGGTATCCCCTGTCATATCCCTGCCTTTCTTTTAACTAAATTTTTATCTTTTCTATATCCAACAGTTTTTTTTCTGCTGTGTATATCCTTGTTTCTCCATCTATTATCTCAATATTTATCATATCGCCGGGGTATTTGCTGAAACATGCTATTATGTTGCCTATAATATTAAGGTAGGCATCATCTGGATTGCCCTTCACAAGTGCAACAGGTCCTGTGAACCCTGAGGGTAAGATAAGCGTATACCCCTCTTTATTAATGGAAAATAACATATCGTTTTCGTTTTTGTTTCTTCCCAGGATAACCTTCATTTTTTCGTTTAATCTGAAATGCCTGCCTATACTCAATAGAACTATATCCGTCATGGTAGATGAGGTATCGTGTTGAAAAAGGTCCCTGAGTTTTCTGGAAAATATGGGATCAGTGAGCAGACACCCGCCTCCCGGACAACCGAATTCACTCAACATAAATCTATTAGCGAGCTCATACTGGATAGCCCTTGACCTTCCAGTAATATCAAAGAGGCCTGACCTATCAACAATACCCTTTTTCTCCGGTATGGAGGGTGGAAAGTGCTTTGCAGATAATGGCCTTAATATAAGCCCTGCAAGCCCACTCTCCCTTTCAATGATATTTATTGTATCCCTCCTCTGGGACATAGGCCTCTGTCCCAGGACCTCTCCTGTGACAACAAACCCTGCATCCTCTTCCTTCATTATATCCTTTGTTTTTTTTAGCATATAAATCCTGCAGTCTATACAAGGATTCATATTTTTTCCATACCCGTGTCTTGGCTTTTTGATTATATCTATATAATCACTTTCCTTTTCCTTTATTATCAATTTTATGCCCAGTTCCTCACTGGATCTTATGGCCTGCAATCCCCTCTCTTTTTCTCTTCTACTACTAAAGGGTGAGGTAAAATGGAGGCCCACAACCTCTATACCCTGAGACTGGATTATCTTTGTGGCGAGGACGCTGTCAAGACCCCCTGATAAGAGCGATATGGCTTTCCTGTTCATGTCTAATTTTATGGCTTCTTGGGAACCTGTAATTATTTTTTATGGGTTTTCTATATCTCTTACCTCAAGGGCATTCATCTTTATCTCTGAACCTACACCAGGCAAAGGTGCAACAGGGTTTGTAAGTAAAAACCTGCCTGATATAATCCAGTCCTTGAGTAGTTCCGCTATCTCCCTTGCCTTTGAGTAGCTCGAGATGGGAAAGGTGGGAACTTCTGTCCCATTTACATTTATCTTTCCAGATTTAAGCTGGGCGTAGTTTACCTCGCAGAGGCTCACAGGGTTTCTGTTTGGGTAATCGTTCCCGTAATCCACAACCTGTGCCCAGTAATCCTCATCACTTCTTGATGTGAAATACGCCATCTCTTCGTCTATGACAGGGATGGGGATACCAAGACCCACGAACATGGTGGCGCCATAGCCAATAAAACTTGCCCCTTTTAAGAAGGAGGGGTCCATCTGCTTTGCATCCCCTATGGTGGCCAGTGTCCCTGCACCAGCCCTTGGTATGCCATCAGGACTTCTGGGGACATTTGGATTATGCTGTGTCCCGTTCCATGTTACAAAACCAACACCACCGCCTAAAAATATCTTTGTCCCTATACCTATGGTCCTGTATTTGGGGTCCTTGAGCAGAGGCGATAGCTGTCCTGCACTGCAATAGTTGGCACTGTGGAGATTTGGTTTTACTATCCCCATGTATGTATAGATTATCCTGTTTGTCAGGTTTACAGCCACATTATAATTCTGATAGCTGTTTCTCGGGTTAAATAGATATGCCTCATTGACATTATATTTATTTATATAGGTCTCTATCTTCTTTTTAGGATAGCAGTCTGTTCCGTAGGCTGTTGCAACCAGTTTGATATCTCTACCGCTTATGAATTCCTCTATTACGTGGCCGCCACCGTATTTGAATGCCCCTGGATAGACCATATTTCGAGGGTCATCATCGGGCATAGCTGTAGCCCCTATATAGATGTCCACTGCTGCCAGTCCGCAATAGGCCGGGACATCATTTAAAGTGCACCTGCCCCCTCCTATTTTTATCCTGGGCTTGGAGTGTCCAACATTGAGGAACATGCCACTACTGCACATGGGTCCAAATGTGCCAGTGGTGACAACATCTACATATTCAGATGCCTTTTTTGTGCCTTTTTCTTTGGTTATCTCTATCATCTCCTCGGCAGTTACCACAACTGCCTTTCCTGATCTGATCTTCTCGTTAATCTCATCTATTGTCTTCAAATATTACCTCCTCATAAATATAAAAAAACCGTAGAATCTTATATACCTTGAGGTCAATTTTATCACTCTCAAGAGATAAAATCTATAACAAATCTCTCCCCAATAAACCACTTGTTTAATATTTGCCATGTATGTTATAAAAAGATTGCACGGAGAGATGTCCGAGAGGCCGAAGGAGCACGACTGGAAATCGTGTGTCCCGCCACAAAGTGGGACCGAGGGTTCAAATCCCTCTCTCTCCGCCATAGAAAAAAGATTGAAATTTGCCAGGCCCTGCGCAACGTGGAGGTTACAAACCCCGTCAGGTTCGGAAGAAAGCAGCGGTAGTAGCTTTCCTGTGTGCCGCAGCAAGCCTGGCTTTTATGGAATAGGGATGTTAAAGGCAAGGGGTAAGAATCAGCCTGAAGGCAGTATTTCATTACTTTTGTTTCTTTTGCTGAGCCTTGAAGATAAAAAAAGGAAATGGCATATACAGTAATAGCAAGACGATGGCGGCCCAAAAGATTTGATGATGTGGTAGGTCAGCCTCATATCGTCCAGACAATAAAAAATTCCATTAAATACAACAGGATAGCACATGCCTATCTTTTTACAGGCCCAAGGGGTGTAGGCAAGACATCTCTGGCAAGGATACTGGCAAAGGCAGTAAACTGTAAAGATGGCCCAAAGGAAGAGCCATGCGGGGTATGCGAGAACTGTCTGGCCATTGATAACAACAGTTTTGTGGACATCATAGAGATAGACGCAGCATCGGCAAGGAAGATCGAGGATATAAGAGAGCTAACTGAGACCGTGAGGTATATGCCCATGAAGGGTCTCTATAAGGTGTATATCCTTGATGAGGCCCACATGCTCACAACAGAGGCAAGAAATGCCTTTCTCAAGACCCTTGAAGAACCCCCTGGCCATAATATCTTTATCCTTGCCACAACCGAGGCCCATAAGATCCCATATACCATAATGTCAAGGTGTCAGAGATTTGATTTCAGGAGGATAACAGAGAAGGATATAGCAGAGCAGCTAAAAAGGATATGCGATGATGAAGGCATAGGCTATGATGAGGGTATATTTCAGTATATTGCCACTGAGGCAGACGGTAGTTTAAGGGACGCCGAGTCCATCCTCGACCAGATAATCTCATATAGCGGTAATTACATCACTGAAAAGGATGTCATAAACATAATAGGAATTGTGGAAAAGGATGTTATCTACAGAATTTCTGAGGCTATTTTCAAGGGTGATGTAAAGAAGGGTTTTGAGGTCTTAGAGAAGACAATAGATGAGGGGTATGATATATATCAGATATACCGGGGACTCATATCCTTTTTCAGGAATATTATGCTCATAAAGGCATTAAATAACCTGCCTCCCTTTATATTCATAGATGAACAGGAACATGAGAGGGTCAAGGGATTGATTGAGGGTGTTGATTATCAAACAATCCAGGATATGCTGGACCACATGCTCGAGTTCGAAGATATGCTAAAAGGCCCTTTTTCAAGGGTATCATTGGAGGTGCTATACATCAGACTGTTTAACATATCCAATCCCCTGGAGGTCAAAAGACCTGTGGAGGTAGAAAGGGTCTTGGATAGGGAAGACAAAACCCCTCATATAGATTTAGACAGAGATATAAGAAAGATAGATGAGACAGAAGAACATCCTGTATCCGACAATAAGTCATTAACACATGATATAAAGGGCTTTATTGAATATATGAAGGACAAAAGGCCTTTTATCAGCGCTATCTTTGAGAGCCTTGATGTCAATGTCGATGGCAATAATGTCTACATTATGCTTGATGAAAATTACAGTTTTATAAAGGGTGATAAGAATATGACCGATGAGATAGAGCGCTACCTAAGCAGCTTTTTTAATAAAAAGATGGTTTTAAATTTCAAGAATTTAGACGGGAGGTCAAAGGATGACCTCTATGATTATGTCCGAGAGGCAGAGTCAATCTTTAGTCTATAGGGAGGAGATATGTCAAAAAACCTTGGCCAGCTACTAAGCCAGGCAAAGAAGATCCAGGAAAAGCTCCAGAAGATGCAGGAAGAGATAGGCAACAGGACAGTGGAGGCCCAGAGTGGGGGTGGTATGGTGTCTTGTGTTGTAAACGGCAAGCAAGAGGTGGTCTCCATCAAGATATCGGATGAGATATGGGAGGAGAAGGATAAAGAACTGTTGGAAGACCTGATAATAGCTGCTATAAATGAAGGCCTCAACAAATCAAAGGAGATGCTCCAGGAGGAGATGGCAAAGATTACAGGTATTGCCGGTATGCAATTACCCTTTGGCCTATGATAGAATATGTATTACCCTGAACCCATTGAGAACCTAATCATTAACCTCATGAAACTGCCTGGCATTGGCAGAAAGACAGCGACAAGGCTGGCATTTTTTCTCCTCAATTCCGATGAGTCGTATATCTCAGAGCTCTCCAGGAGTCTTACTGACATAAAAGACAAGATAAGGCTCTGCAGTGTATGCTATAACCTTACAGAAAAAGACCCATGCCAGATATGTTCAGACGAGAGAAGGGATAGGGATACCCTGTGTGTTGTAGAAGAGCCGTCCCACATGATGGTCATTGAGGCATCTTATCCCAATAGATACAGATATCACATACTCCATGGGGTAATAAACCCCTTAGATGGTATTGGTCCTGATGATATTCATATCAATGAGTTAAAATTAAGGATAGAGAAAGAAAACATCAAAGAGATAATAGTGGCAACAAATCCTAATATAGAGGGCAATACAACAGCCCACTATATAAGCGAGATCCTTAAGGGTTCTCAAGTAAGAATAACAAGGATTGCCTTTGGCATACCTATAGGCGGTGATATTATATACACCGATTCCCAGACCATAAAGAGTTCCATAGAAAACAGAAAAGACCTATAGCCTCTTAACGCTGGATAGAGCCCCAATCCTTTAGAAATCTTTCAAGGCCTATGTCTGTTAAAGGATGGCTGATGAGCTGTTTCAGGACATTGAAAGGTATTGTGGCTATATCAGCACCCAGGAGTGCAGCATCTAATACATGGATCGGATTCCTTATGCTTGCCACAATAATCTCTGTCTCAAAGCCATAGTTATTAAATATTATTGTAATATCCTCTATGATACCCATCCCCCTTGAGGATATATCATCGAGCCTGCCAATAAATGGACTAACATATGTGGCACCTGCCTTTGCAGCTATAAGTGCCTGGATGGGCTGGAAGACCAGGGTGACATTGGTCTTTATCCCTTCCTGTGATAATATGCGGACAGCCTTTATGCCTTCCTCTGTCATGGGTATCTTGATTACAGCATTCTCACCGAGGCCTGCCAGCTGTCTTGCCTCTTTGCACATACCTTCCCTGTCTTTTGATATGACCTCAAGGCTCACAGGACCAGATACAATGGACATTATCTCTTTTATCACCTGATTAGGGTCTTTTTTTTCCTTTGAGAGCAGTGTAGGGTTTGTTGTAACCCCGTCTACAAGACCCATGTCTATGCCTTTTTTAATCTCATCGATATTGGCTGTATCAATAAAAAATTTCATAAAAGCCTCCCATGTATTTTATAGCTTTGTTATCCTTTGCTCATCTCCTATCATGCAGAGAAAATCCTTTAATTTTTTATTAAAAACAGGGTGAAAAGCCTCTGGTTCTATCTCAATACACGGTATTATTACAAACTTTCGCCTGTGTGCATCAGGATGGGGAACCTTTAATTGCCCTGTATCTATAACCATATCTCCAAATAATATTATATCCAGGTCTATTACCCTTGGCCCTTTCGGTATACCCCTTTTCCTCCCCATGCCTTCCTCTATACTGTTTAGCATCCTTAAAAGCTCATAGGGGGTAGAATCCCAGTATATGCTTATTGCACAGTTTATAAAATCATCCTGCATTATCTCAGACACAGGTGAGGTCTGATACAGAGAGGACTGTTTCAATGCCACTGTCCTTTTGTCTACTTTTATCTTTTTTATGCTTAAGATGCAGTTATTTACCCTATCGCCCATATTTGAGCCGATACTTATCAAGGCCTTTTGAATCACTGCTTTTCTTGTGTCTTGTCTCTGTCTTTTATCTCTTTTTTCCTGCCTGTATCTTCTGGTGTATCTGGCTCCTTTGTTGCCTTTTTAAAGCTCCTTATACCCTTGCCTATGGCACCGCCTATCTCAGGGAGTTTCCCTACACCGAAGACCATTAAGATAATGACCAGTATTATTATCAGCTCTGGTAGACCTAGTCCAAACATACCTATAACACTATCACCTTGAATAGGTTTTAGTCAATCTTTTTATCTTTTGTTAAAACCTTCCTCAATTATTGACAATATCCAAAATCTGCATTATTCTCATTGAGGTTGATAAAGGCCTGTAGTCTTTAGCCTACGGTCTGTAATTAAGACCCTATTGTATCTTGTTTAAGAATTAACCCCGCTTTAGCGGGATAAATCTCAATGAGGAGGTTATCATGAAAAGCGTAAAAGGAACAGAGACAGAGAAAAATCTACTTAAGTCTTTTGCAGGTGAGTCCCAGGCCCGTAACAGATATACCTATTTTTCTTCCCAGGCAAAAAAAGAGGGCTACGAGCAGATTTCATGGATTTTTGCCGATACCGCTGATAATGAAAAGGAACATGCCAAGAGATTCTTTAAATTCCTTGAAGGCGGTGATTTAGAGATTACTGCATCATACCCTGCAGGTATCATAGGAGACACAAAGACAAACCTCAAGGAGGCAGCAGCAGGGGAGAATCTGGAATGGACTGTCCTCTATAAAGAGGCTGCTGAGGTGGCAAGAAAAGAGGGTTTTGAAGAGATAGCAAAGGTCTTTGAAGAGATAGCAAAGGTGGAGAAAGAGCATGAAAAGAGATACCGTGCATTGCTGGCAAATATAGAAAATGATAGGGTCTTTAAAAGGCCCCAGCCGGTCAAGTGGAGATGCAGAAACTGCGGGTATGTATACGAAGGCACAGAGGCACCTGAGCAGTGTCCTGCCTGCGCACACCCCAGGGCATACTATGAGCTCATGGCAGAGAACTATTAAAACATTTAAAGCCTCTTTTTCCTTGAAAAGGGATATGTATTTTGTTAGTTTTGTTTTTTTGGAAGAGATTTAATGAAAAAACATAGAAGAGTATAAGGGTGAAGATAGCAGGTATCCAGTTTGCATGTTCCGCTGATAAGGACAGTAATACAGAAAAGGCCCTTGAGGTCCTTGAGCTTGCAGTAAAAGAGGGTGCTAAAATTGTATGCTTTCAGGAATTATTCAACCTTCAGTGGTTCCCAAAAGACAGGGACAAGAGCGCCTTTGGTCTTGCCGATACAATAAGAGGTGATGTGGTTGCTGCCTTTAGAGAAAGGGCAAAGAGACATAATGTGGTAGTTCTCCTCCCTATTTTTGAGCGGCACCATTCAAGATACTATAACAGTTGTATTGTTATTGGTAGTACAGGAAAGATTATAGGTATATACAGAAAGGTCCATATTCCTGATATCCCTTTATGGGAGGAGAGGTATTATTTTTCTACAGCAGATAAGGGTATAGATGTCTTTGAGACAGATTACTGCAGGATCGGTATCCAGATTTCGTGGGATAATCTATACCCAGAGGGAGCAAGGATTTTGGCGTTGAAGGGTGCTGATATTATATTTTCTCCCACAGCATGTGCATTTAAATCTCAGCATATATGGCAGTCGGTTATAACAGGTAATGCCATTACAAACTGTGTATTCATCATGAGGGTAAACAGGGTTGGTAGCGAGGATATCCATGATTTCTACGGTATGAGTTTCTGTGTAAACCCTGAGGGTGAGTTGATAGGTGGTCCTACAGGAAGAGGGGACAGCATACTCCTTGCGGATATAGATTTGGATTACCTCAAAGAGGTAAGAAGGGAATGGCCTATACTGCAGGGCAGGATGCCTGCATTTTATAAGGATATATTATCATAAGGAGGGGTTATGGCTGATGAGGTTACACTCTGTGTGGTCTGTGCATGGAGAAAGGAATGCCAGAAAAAGTTTTCCATGAGTGATGATATAAGGCTAAGATGCCCTGATTATTCAAGGGATCTATCAATAAAGGAATCGGAGATAGCAGGTGATAAGAAAGAAGATAGCGGAGCTGATAAGGGAGGCATATAAAGGCTGTAAAGATAAGGGGATTTTTATCTATGACGCTGACATAGAACCCATAGTAGAGATACCCAGAGAGAGTGACTTCGGTGATTATTCTACAAATATTGCATTTATCCTTGCCCCTAAGTTAAGAAAGAGCCCCCGGGACATAGCCAATGTCCTTGCCGAGCATATAGACAGCAAGGGGTTATGTGAAAAAATAGATGTTGCCGGTAAGGGGTTTATTAATTTTCATATCAAGGATACAGTCTGGAGATCAGGCCTCAAAGACCTTTTTGAAAAGGGCATAGACGCATTTATGCCCCATATCGGTGAAGGCAGGAGGGTTCTCATAGAGTTTGTGAGTGCAAACCCCACGGGCCCTCTTCATATAGGTCATGGGAGAGGGGCAGTTGTGGGGGATGTCCTTGCAAATATCCTGAGTTCTGTAAAATATGATGTTTCGAGGGAGTACTATATAAATGATGCAGGGAGGCAGATAGCAACACTGGGTGAATCAACATACCTCAGGCTTTTAGAGATTAAAGGGGAAAAAATAGATTTCCCCGATGGTCTATATAAGGGTGAATATATAAAAGATATAGCTGCCATGCTTATTCAAATGGGTATAGAGATACCTGATAAGAGGGATGATGCCATCAGATTTCTGTCACAATTTTCCAGCAATATTGTCATGGAAGGTATCAAGAAAGACCTTCTTGATTTTGGTGTTGTCTTTGACAGCTATTTCAGGGAGACAGAACTCTATCAGTCGGGTATGGTAGACGATACCATAGAGGGCTTAAGGTCTAGGGGCATTGCCTATGAGAAAGACGGTGCCCTGTGGTTTAAGACAGGGTTGTTTGAAAAAGATGAAGACAGGGTCCTCATTAAATCTGACGGAGAAAAGACATACTTTGCCTCTGATATTGCTTACCATAGAAATAAGATTAAAAGGGGATATGACACACTCATAGACATATGGGGTTCTGACCATCATGGCTATATCCCCAGGCTAAAGGCATCATTAGAGGCATTAGGCGAGGATAGAGAAAGACTAAAGGTCATACTCATTCAGTTTGTAACGCTTTTGAAAGACGGAAAGCCAATAGGTATGTCCACAAGGGCAGGCCAATTCACAACACTGAGGGAGGTTCTCGATGAGGTGGGGAGGGATGCAGCAAGGTTTTTCTTTCTCATGAGAAAGAGCGATGCCCACCTTGAGTTTGACCTTGATCTGGCTAAAAAGACATCCAATGAAAACCCTGTATATTATGTCCAGTATGCCAATGCAAGGATAGAGAGTATCTTCAGGAATGCAAGGGAGCAGGGCATACTGATAAAAGGTATTACAGAAGGCACCCAGCAGCCGTTTGAAGGTGTAGCTAGCGGGAAAACAGACATCAATATAGGGCTTCTAAAACTCAGGGAGGAAATGGACTTAATCAAGGGCATCATCCATTTTTATGATGTCATTGAGGGTAGCGCCAAAAGCCTGGAACCCCATAGACTTACATTCTATCTAATTGATCTTGTTGGGAGATTTCACAGCTATTACAATAAGGCGAGGATACTTAACGAAAACAGCGAGCTCACAGCAGCAAGGCTTATGCTTTTATATGTTCTGCAGAAGGTTATCAAATACGGGCTCAAGATATTGGGTGTCTCTGCACCTGATAAGATGTAATAAAACCTGTCAGGAGAGGATATGGAGGGTAAAAAGAGTAAGACAAGGGAATATATTGAATCGCTAATCATAGCAGCCATAATAGCATTTTTTGTGAGGAGTTTTTTTATACAGGCATTTAAAATCCCTTCGAGCTCCATGGAGCCCACACTTCTCATCGGAGACCATCTACTTGTAAATAGATTGAGCTATGTTGTAAAGGTTCCTTTTACAGATATAGTATTTTTAAACCTCGGTGAGCCTGAGAGGGGGGATGTAATCGTATTCAGATACCCCTTAGACAAGGATAAGGATTTTATAAAGAGGGTTATAGCCAAAGGCGGTGATATACTGGAGATAAAGGATAAACAGGTCTACATAAACGGGAAAAAGGTAGAGGACAGACATGCCCATTTCTCCGATAACACCATAATCCCTGGTTATGCCTCACCAAAGGATAATCTTGGGCCAATTGTTGTGCCAAAGGGCTCGTTTTTTGTCATGGGAGACAACAGGGACAGGAGCCTTGACAGTAGATTCTGGGGGTTTGTGGAGAGGGAGCATCTCGTGGGAAAGGCATTGATACTGTATTTCTCATGGAACAACAAACCCCAGGGTGTATTGGATTATATCAGGTGGAATAGAATAGGGAGACTAATCCGATAATGCTTAAGGAATAACATCAAATTAATAGATGTTCTAAGGTTTGTATGCTATTATTAGTTTTTATGAGAAACATTTTTATTTTCTTAATCCTCCTATTAATGCCTATAACCTTGTTGGGCTGCAGCAACAATACGTCTGTCTTTCTCTTTTTAAAAGGCTACAGGAGTGAGATCCAGGGCAGACACGATGAGGCAATAAAATACTACAGGTCTGCCATTGAACAGGACCCTGCATCATCTGAGATAAGGACTCAAATGGCCCTGACTTATATTAAAAAAGGCAGGATAGATGATGCAGAGGAGGTATTAAAAGAGGCTATAGGTATAGACAGTAAAAACACAGATGCTATAAAAATCCTTGCCGGTATATACTCGGCCAAGGGGATGCATGATAAGGCAAGGGAACTCTATGAGAGATGTATTGAGATAAAAGGAGATGATACAGATGCTTATCTCCACCTTGGGGCTGTATATATGGTCCAGAAGAGATACAGGGAGGCTATAGGCGTATACGAGAGGATCCTGGGCTTTGAGGCAGACAATATTATTGCCATCTATTATTTAGGCAGGTTAAATGCAGAGCTAAAGGAATACGCCAAGGCCAGGGAGTATTATCAAAAGACAATACAGTTAAAACCCAACTTTGAGCCTGCACATCTCGAGATGGGTATAGTGTATGAGATAGAGGGAAACAACAAAAAGGCATTAGAGTATTATAACAATGTCATTTCCATAAACCCTTTGAATAAAAAGGCCAGGTCAAGGGCAGCCAATATATTCATAAAACAAAGGGACTATGATAAGGCAATAAACGAATTTGAAAAGCTCTCTGATATAGACAGGGAGGACCTTTCTATAAGGGTCAAGATAGGACTACTGCATCTTGAGAAGGGTCGTTATGATGAAGCCATCAGGGAATTTAATCTGATACTGGCGATCAACCCCAAGGAGAACAATGTGAGGCTTTACCTTGCCATAGCACTAAAGGAAAAGGGTGATGTAAAAAAGGCCATAGAGGAGTTTTCCAAGATAGACCCCTCGTCAGAAGAGTTTATCAACGCCCTTAGAAACATGACTTTTTTATTCATAAAATCCAATCTCATAGATGAGGGGATAAGCATAATTAAAAATTTCATAAAGCTAAAAAAGGACAACATAGAGGCATATCTGATGCTCGCCACACTATATGAGGAAAAAAAGGATTATGCAAAGGGTATCGAGGCCCTTGAGGAGGCCAGGAGATACGATGCAAAGAATATAGATATTTTTTATCAGATAGGTGTGCTTTATGAGAAGTCGGGCAATTCAGACAAGGCAGTAGAGGCCATGGCACAGGTATTGAAGATTGACCCAGAACATGCAAATGCCCTTAATTTCATCGGGTATACATGGGCAGAGAAAGGTATTAACCTGGACAGGGCTGCGGAGATGATAAAAAAAGCCCTCACCAAAAAGCCAGATGACGGTTACATCCTTGACAGTATGGGGTGGGTCTATTTTAAAAAGGGCGATTATAAAAAGGCCTTGGAGGAGATTAAAAAGGCCCATGAAAAACTGCCAGATGACCCCACGATTTCTGACCACCTGGGAGATGTATACGAAAAACTCAATGACATGGAAAAGGCAAGACATTTCTATGAAAGGGCGATTAAGCTCGAAAAGGATGAGACCAAAAGAAAACCCATGGAACAGAAGCTAGATAGGCTTAAGGAAAAAAGTAGATGAAAAGGATAACAATCCTTTTATGTCTTGTTTTTTTAATATCCTCCTGCACTTTTCTCTATAAAAAGACCGCCAAGATAAGCTGGCCAGAAAAAATCGATTATATAGAGGGGTTATGCGAGCTGGATATGTCATGGAAGGATATGAGGTATTCTGGTTCCATGTCCCTAATCATGGAATACCCGGACAGGATATCCATAGAGGTATACAGCCCCTTAGGGGATACTGTTTTTTTCCTCAACAGGTATAAAGACTATTTCCTTTTATTGACCGGGGATGAAAGGTATACAAAAGAGAAGGGCTTTGAGGATAAATTCAATATAAAGATTACTGATTTTATTGATGATATTGCCATGAAAGGGCTGAAAGATGTCCGTATCGATAAAATTGAGCTTCAAAAGCATAGCTATAAGGTTATCTATCGCCTTGGTGACGCCAATACTATATGTTGGGAGGGGATAGAGGGGAGTATCTGCATCAGATTCCTTGAGGCAAGGTTTGCAAAAGAGAGCATAGAAAAGATTGGAAAGAATAATAATAGGAAAGATTGAGGCCTACCAGGTTAATAGGATCAGGGAATTTTTAGAAAAGGGTTTAGATGATATTGGCCTTGAATATTCCAATAAAAAGGTCTTACTAAAACCAAACCTGCTGAGCGGTAACCCACCGGAAAAGGCCATTACGACCCATCCAGCCGTAGTTGATGCCATATCAGGGATACTAAAAGACCATTCATGTGATGTATATATCGGCGACAGCCCTGGATATGAATCTACTGCCAGGGTATTGAAAAAGGCAGGATACACAGGGGTTATATCAAGGCATAACCTTAAGGTATCATTGTTTGATAAAAAGATAGAAAAAAGGTATGACGGCATATCTCCTTACAGGGAGTTTTTGCTGGGTGATGACCCGGATGGATACGATCTAATAATCAATATCCCTAAACTCAAATCACATACCATGATGGGTCTGACATTAGGGGTAAAGAATACATTCGGTTTTATACACAGGCTTGAGAAGGCAAAGTGGCACCTGAGGGCAGGAAAGGACAGGGAGATATTTGCCAGGGTTCTCATAGACATCCACAGGATAGTACACCCAGACGTTACAATACTCGACGGCATCACGGGCATGGACGGTGATGGGCCATCAAACGGTAGGGTAAGGGATTTTGGTATAATGGGCATCTCAAAAGATGCCTTTATCCTTGACCATTATATAGAGAGGATGATTGGGCTTTCTCAGTGGCTCCCTGTGACCAACGAGGCATTAAGAAACGCCCTGGTTAAGGAATATGATATAGTTGCCCATGGCAACCCAGAGATTGATGATTTTTTAATGCCCCAATCAATGGCGACAGACTGGAATATCCCGGGCAGGATAAAGGGGTTCTTGAGGGGCTTTTTCATAAAAAAGCCAAGACTAAAAAAGGACATATGTGAAGGCTGCAGAATCTGTATGAAGGTGTGTCCAGCCAATGCCATAAATTTTACGGACAATATACCTGTCTTTGACTATAATAAATGTATCAGGTGCTATTGCTGTCAGGAGATGTGTCCGAATGGTGCTATAAAGGTATGATTACCGGATGGTGAATTCATTGAAGTCTCTGCCGTCAAACTCATAGCACGACTCTACCTTGATGTCACCCAGTTTTGCTATTATTGTTATGTCTTTCATTTTTATACATACACCACAGTCTGAACTGAGATTTCGGGGGACAGGGACGAGCTCATAGCCTATATTCTCTGCCTTTAGTCTCTTTTCAGTCTTAAGCACATCATGTATGGTCGGGAAAAGTAGAAAAAAAACCTTTTCTTTTTGCAAGCTATCCACCTTAATAAAAAAAATATTTCTATATCAAGGCCTTTAAAAAAGGCTTAATATTAAAAAAAACGTACCTCTTGCGATGGCTGGGTTGTGTTTATTGAAATCAAAAAAATCTACCCTCATACAACAGGACTTATTTCAATGCCTTTACTAAATTTTACAGGCCCTCAATAGAATGAGACTCTTATTTTAGTTGATTTTTTCTGACAAATCAAAACAAATTATTGGATGTCTTCCAATAAAGATACCCCTATGCCTTGTATATGAGACTGCTTTTCGTCTTTATGAGGTTCCTCGTATCAACAATGGGGATATTGAACGAAAGTAAATCAATATTTCTGTATATCCCATGGTCGGTAGATATAAGGAAAAGGTCATAACCCCTTTCTATATCCACTGATTTTTTACCTGCAAACCGTGAGAATCTCCTTGTTTTTTTGATTACCGGGATATAGGGGTCGTTATATTCAACAACTGCACCCATCTCCTCAAGTCTTTCCATTATATAATAGGCAGGTGATTCCCTGTCGTCATCTATATCGGCCTTATATGCAAGTCCTAATACGAGTATTTTTGACCCTTTCAGAGGTTTTTTTGAATCATTGAGGGCGAGGATAACCTTTTTAAGAACAAAATCATGGATGGTGGTATTTATCTCACCTGCAAGCTCAATGAACCTTGTTGAGAGATTGTATTCCCTTGCCTTCCATGTTAGATAAAATGGGTCTACCGGTATGCAGTGGCCTCCAAATCCAGGACCTGGATAGAAGGCCTGGAAGCCAAAGGGTTTTGTCTTTGCAGCCTCTATTACCTCCCAGATATCTATACCCATCCTGTCAAAGAGTGTTTTGAGCTCATTGACAAGAGCTATATTTACTGCCCTGTATATATTTTCCAGGAGCTTTGTTGCCTCAGCAGCCCTTGCCGATGACAGAGGCACGGTTTGAAGGACTATTTTATCATACAGGGCTTTTGCAACAAAGAGACATTTGTGAGAATAGCCGCCTATTATCTTGGGGGTTGTCCTTATAGTAAAATCCTGGTTGTTTGGGTCTACCCTCTCCGGCGAGTATACAAGATAAAAATCCTCCCCTGCCTTTAATCCTGTTTTTTCGAGAATCCTCCTTATATCCTCTTCTGTTGTCCCTGGATATGTAGTTGATTCAAGGACAATCAACTGGTCTTTATGGAGATACAGGGCAATAGTCTCTGTTGTATTAAATACATAGGTCATGTCTGGTTCTTTATTTCTGGTTAGAGGTGTTGGGACACAGATTATAACACAGTCTGTCAATCTAAGCATTGAGAAGTCCGATGTGGGTAAAAAAGTTTTTTCTTGGATATAGCCTTTTAATCTGTTGAAATCTATATGTCTTATATAACTTTTTCCCTCTTTTAGATGTACTATCTTTTTTTCATCCACATCAAAACCAATTACACGGAACCCTGCCTTTAAAAACTCCATGACCAGCGGTAGCCCTACATATCCAAGGCCAATTATACCTAATACAGCATTTTTATTATCTATTTTCTTGATGATCTCCATGTTATTCATCCCTAATTGTATATAAAATTTTTCATATTGACAACCTGTAAGCCTTTTGTTACCCTAAAAATCGAAGGTTATTTTAGTAAAATAGAGGGGGTTGCTATAAAATTAATTTTTTTTAAATACTGTCTTATAATAGTCTTATTTACCCTGTCTCTATCAGCATGCGAGTCATCCCAGTCTTTTTTAAGGGTTGAAGACCCGCCAAAATATGTGGCTGAGACAAAGGTTATACCACCTGATTTAAAAGACGTCTCATGCGAAAAGCCTGCGCCTGTTGTGGAAAAGATAGTGCCCAAGGCAGCGCCCGCAAAGCCAGTAGTTGCACTCATGGATATATATTTTGCCTTTGATAAATACAATATAAGGCCAAAAGATGCTGCAATACTAAGGAGAAACCTTGAGTGGTTTAAGGCAAACCCGGGAAAGAGGGTTAGGATTGAAGGGCACTGTGATGAGAGGGGTACTGTGGAATATAACCTTGCCCTTGGCCAGAAAAGGGCGGATTCGGCAAAGGCATTCCTTGTTAGCCTCGGTGTAAACCCCGAGTTGTTGGAGACAGTAAGCTACGGCAAGGAGAGACCTTTTGACCCAAGGCATAACCAGGAGGCATGGGCAAGAAACAGGAGGGCCCATTTCTTACCCCTTGATGAGGGTGATTTGAAAGATGATTCACAATAAAAAAGTTATAGTTGTTATGCCTGCATACAATGCAGAGCAGACCCTTGAACAGACATACAGGGATGTCCCGCCCGGTTTCATAGATGAGATAATACTGGTAGATGATGCCAGTAGAGACAATACAGCCGAGTTATCAAGACGATTGGGTCTTAGGACCATAGTCCACCCAAAGAACCTCGGGTATGGCGGTAATCAGAAGACCTGTTACAGAGAGGCCCTGAAACTCGGTGCAGATGTTGTGATTATGCTCCACCCTGACTATCAGTATACACCCAAGCTGCTCATTGCCATGGCCTCCCTTGTTGCCATTGGCCTATACGATATAGTCCTGGGCTCCCGTATACTGGGGGGAGGGGCATTAAAAGGCGGGATGCCTTTATATAAATACATATCCAACAGGGTCCTTACCTTGATCCAGAACATCATGCTCGGTGCAAAGCTTTCAGAATACCACACAGGATATAGGGCATTTTCAAGGAGGGTATTGATGGAGCTACCCCTTGAAGAAAACTCAAACGATTTTATCTTTGACAATCAGATGCTTGCCCAGGCCCTGATGTGCGGCTACACCATAGGGGAGATATCTTGTCCCACTAAATATTTTAAAGAGGCATCATCAATAAATCTTACCAGAAGCATTATATACGGTCTTGGTGTACTGATGACATCCATGCAGTTTGTCCTCCATAAATCCGGTATAAAAAAATATAGAATATTTTCAACAGAATGCAGAAAACTTTCCTTTGAGGAAGGTTAGATAGATAACCTTTTTTCAGGATTTGTTTTCGTCTTGAAATACATCTTTAGATAGTCCAGTGATATGGCAGAGAGGCATATTAAAAGGAGGTCGTAGGGTAACCTGTAGCGTATCCTCGTTAAAAAAAGTGCATTTGCAAATGCACTCATCAGGTAGAATGCCATGAACAGAAGTTCGATATCTCTAACAGGATATCTTTTTATAAAAACAAGACGTATCAGGGCCAGGATTAATAGGGGGTAATAGGTTATAAAAACTATGAAGTCCCTTAAAGATGACTGTTGTGACTTTGTGGCCAGTTCATTCCTGTAGTTAAAATAATTGAAGAATTTCATAATATAGAGCTTTAGAAAATCTGAAGGGTTATTCCTTATCCATTCAAAGGCCTTTTTTTTGTAATATTTATCCGTCTCCACCTCATCTAGGTTAAGCTGTTTTATCTCATTATCGTATCTTGACAGGTCTATACCTTCTCCTGTATTTGGCCTTGCATTTTCTGAATTACCCAGGATAAATGTCTTACCAGCATTATTTGACAGAAGGACAAAACGATTAAAGACCATATAGTTTCTTATTACCCAGGGGGTCATGATGAGAGATATGCCCAAAAGAAAAAAAATAATGAATCTTATGGATATATTTTTTTTAAGTAGATATGGGGCAATAAACATGACAGGTAATACTAAGATAAAGCTCGGGCTTATAAGTATCAAAAAGCCATATATTAAGCCAATAAAAAAAACATCCCAAAATTTAAGAGACCATCTGTCTACCAGATAGATGGTAAGTATAAATAAAGTGGTAGCTATAATCTGGAGGTATAGCGTACTGGCAGTAAAAAAGATGACAGGATAATATAGTAGCATGAGGGGGACCCATTTTGCCCCTAAAGGGAATCCGTATTTTTTTAGGATGCCCGAAAGGAGTATAATGGATATACCAAGGCATATAAAGTTCAACATCCTGAGGGTTACAAAACCACCACCCAGGGAAATGGACGATGCGAGTATCAATGTGTATCCTGGGGGGTGAAAGGCCGTAGGGTAAACCCCGTTTATATCATATGAGTATATCCTGTTTTTTATAAGATTGTTTGCCATCCTGAGATAGTGTCCTTCATCCTGAAAGCGCAATTTATCACCCAGTATAAGGGAGTAGATAAAACCACCGATTATGACAAAGGCCACAACAGAGTATAGAATGGCCCTATCAGAGTCTAATCTTCTTTTAATCCATTCCAAATTCTATCTCTCTTTTATCGGTCCTTCTATCTCTTTTGTCAGATCTGCCCCGGGATAGTAGATTTTACCGTTTGCCATAATAGAACCTGTAAAGATGGTTGTGCTTGAGAATATGGCCTTGGTAATATCTGATTTGAAGAAATTCACATTGGTTGCATTTGAATTAGAGAAGTCAGTGCAGCGGAGTATTGCATTCTCAAGATTTGAACCGTTTATATCAGCGCTTGAAAGATTTACATAGGTTAGGTCTGCCCTTGTCATATCAGCGCCATGGACAAGGGAACCGCTTATGTTGGAATAGTACAGGTCTGTTCTAAATAGCTTTGAATCACTGAGATTTACACCGGTAAGGTCAGCATGAATGAGTTTTGCACCGCTTAGGTTTGCCCCTCTTATAATAGCCTTGTTAAGATTGGTCTTCATAAGGGTTGCCCTTGACAGGTCTGCCCCTGATAATATGGCACGGGACATGTTTGCCTCTGACAGGTCTGCCCTTGACAGGTTTGCATTATAAAGCTGTGCACCTACAAGATTGGCACCCTTTAGATTTGCATTTGAAAGATTGGCATCGGATAGATTGGCATTGTATAGATTAGCACCGGTAAGATTAGCCCCAGACAGATTAGCCCCGGTAAGATTTGCCCCATGGAGGTTAGCCTTCTCCAGGCAGCCCATCTCTATGTTGGAATAATAGAGGTCTGCCTTAGCAAAATCTATATCAGTGAGGTTTGCCCTTGAGATGTCAACTGCAGTCATGTCTTTTGAGGTCATATCCAAACGGGTGAGATCACAATACTGGCATGAGTTTGTTGTCATGAGTTTTAAGAAATCATCTTTATTAAAGGCATGGGAAATATCAGAAAAACTAATAAACAAATTAAAAAAGGTTATTATAGCCAATAAATATTTGATTTTTAAAGGCATTATTGCACCCCCTTATCTCTCATAATAGATGCATTGTTTCATAATAATCAAAAAACTGCAATAAATTTAAGTATATCGTATCCATAATTTAATTTATTTTTATAGATAACTCGTAAATTGTCAATAAAAAAAAGATTTTTTATTAAATTTTTTTAATTTTTTTCTTGACAAAGTTTATTTACATTGTAAAATCTATATAGTTTGCGTATTAGTATACTTTTTGCACGCTTATTTTACAATGCCTTTGCAAAAAGCAATGGCGGTAGCTCTTTTAAAGGGTGAGGGTTTTAAGATAATGGTAGAAAGAAGTTTATATTATTTATTAAAGAGAGGCATATATACCTTTGTATGTCTCATTACTTTAATAGCTTTTCTCAATAGCCTTGGATGTAGCTCTGTGGAGACAGGCTCAGTAATTAGAAAGCATGATGGTGAGCTTGTTAAGGCAAGGGATACTGAAGAACTGCCAGAGGGTGAAAAATTAAAATTAAGGCAGAACCTTGTAAAAGAGGTAAGAGAAGGGCTTATGAAATACAGGCTCTCCCCAGGAGACATGCTCGAGGTTATGTACCATATATCCCTTGTCTCAGAGGCCCAGGATTACAGACTCGGTATAAATGACGAGATAAATGTGGATTTTTACTATCATCCCCAGTTAAACAGAACCGTTGTGGTAAGGCCTGATGGAAAGATAACCCTTCCAATAAAGGGTGATTTCGCCGCTGCAGGATTAAAGCCTACAGAATTGGCCCTTGTTATTAAAAAGACATACTCAGACATACTCAACGAACCTGTTGTTACTGTAAGCGTCAATAAATATTCTTCAAAGATTTTTGAACTACAGAAGGCAATTACAAATGCACCAAGAGGACAGGCAAAGCTTGTTACAATTGGCCCTGATGGCAATGTATATTTACCCATGCTAAAGGGTATTAAGGCATCGGGCAAGACAATAGACGAGCTTAGAGACCTTATAAACAATGAATATCGTTATGAATTCAATAATCTTAGCGTATCAATCCTTATCGAACGTATTGTCGGCAACAGGATATTCATATTTGGTGAGATCCAGAGGCCAGGGCCAATTCCAGTGGATAAGCCAATGACTATAATGCAGGCTGTAGCTGCCTCAGGGGGTGTATTACCAACCGGTTCCCTCGAGTATGTAAAACTCATGTACTGGAATGAAAAAAACGAACCAATACTCAGGACGGTTAATCTGTTGAATATAATGAATAATCTAAAAATTGAAGATGATATGATAGTGCCAAATAATAGTGTTATTTTTGTCCCCAAGACTACTATTGCCAAGATGAACCAATGGGTAGACCAGTATATAAGACAGCTATTTTTATGGCAGGGTGAGAGTTTAGGATTCTCGTATGGTTTAGGCGGCAGAACCTATGCTACAACTACCATTGATTAGGCGGTGGATTATGGATTTAGAAAGAAAAGAACATAAAAAATTTAAATAGGAGAACATTATGGAAGGAAAAAAGCTCCTAACCATCAGAGATATTCTCTACATTTTTTTCAAAAACAAGATATTGATAATATCTGTTTTTGCCTCGGCTGTCATATTTTCATCTTTTTATTGCCTCGTAACACCTCCTATATACAGAGGCGAGACAAAGGTCTTAATCAAGATGGGCAAATCAAATTTTGTTGGCATGGAGGCCTTGACAGAACAGAGAAACGTCTTGTTTCAAGAGCGTTCCCAGAATATTAGAAATGAGATTGAGCTTATAAAAGGGCAGTATCTTACTGAAAAGGTAATAGCAAGGTTAAAGGACAAGATTGAACCATTAAAAGAGGATAAGTCAATAATAGGGAGGACTATAGATGTTGTAAAAAAAGGTATAAGAGAAGTCCTGATTATGCTCGGTATATCCAAAAAAACAACAGATAAGGCATTGGTCTTAACATTTATGAGTGCCCTCACAGTTAGATACCTGGAAGACACAGACATGATCTCCATAGGCTTTGATTGGACAGACCCTAAGTTCGCTGCCCTTGTGGCCAACGTATATGCCGATGAATATGTGACACAGCATACATTGGTATATGAGACACAGCGTTCCCATAAATTTTATGTAGACCAGATAGAATTGTATGAAAAGAAATTGAAAGAGGCAGAGGATGCTCTTCAGAATTTTCTTACAACCACAAATATTGCAAATATAACACTGCAGAAAGAACTCCTTGTAAGGAATTTAGCAGATCTGAATAATAAACTTAACCTTGTTGTGGTAGAACAACAGCAGGCCGTAACAAAGGTGAATAAAATCAAGGAGATGATGAAGACAAAGGAGGGCTGGATTGAGACCCCAGAGTTTGGAAGCCATCTGGCTGATAAGCAGGCATATTTAAGAACCCTTGATGATTCATATTTTAGATTAAAAATAGAAAGGGATAGGCTTTTAAAGATATACACACCTCAATCAAACGAGATAAAGGCAATAGATTATCAACTTGCAAATCTAAGAAAACAGAAGGCAGAAAGCCTTCTAAACATTGCAAATATGGAACTGTCACTTGTAACGAATAGAAAAAATAGTCTTATGCAGGAAATAGCGGCAGAGAACAAGAAACTTGAAGAGATAAATTCAAAAACCATTGAGCTTGCCCAGCTTGAGCGTCAAAAAGAATTGATTGAACAGACATATAAGACTTACAAGAAAAAGGCGGAAGAGTTACGTATCTCCGATGACCTGGATAAAAGCAGGATTTCGAGTATAAAGATTGCCACACCGGCAATACCACCTCTTGCGCCAATCCATCCCAAGAAAGGTTTCATAATCGGTTCCTCGGCAATTCTCGGTTTGTTTTTGAGCTTTGGTTTTTCTGCAGTGCGTGAGTTCTTTAACCACACATTTAGAGATGATGACGATGTGGCTTCTGTTCTTGGTGTTCCTTTATTGGTTTCTGTGCCCCTTAGAGTTTCTGTTGAAGGTGCTTTTAAAACAAATCATAGAACCATCTGGGATAGATTGCTCGGAAAAAGAGATAGTTATCACGATGCATATCCCAGAAGAAGCGCCCCATCTACAAGGCCTGTTGTTTCATCAGGTTCAAACAATTTAGCCTTTGCAATATTTGTATTGCTTGGTATTGGAGGTTATTTCTTCTATATGTACCAGAATATGCTCATATATCAGTCTGCCATTGAAATGCAGAGAAATTTAGCCCAGACAACAAATCTCCAGAAAAACATCACCACATCAAATTTAAGCCCCTTTGATTTGATGAACAACAACCAGCAACAACAAAACGCTGTTAAGCCCGATATTGAATTGATTGATAAAAAACCTGAGGAGAAAAAAGAACTCGTTTTATTGAGTGATGAACTTGAAAAAAGAAGGGCTGAATTAGAAAAACAAAGGATAGCAATTACAGAAGAACTGGAAAGACTAAAATTAGAGATGGAGCAAAAAAGACGGGAAGTGAATTCTTATAAAGAATTTTAATTAATTGTTTTATAACATATACAAAAAAAGACTTTTATATGACCCTATCCAATAGCATGGAAAACGTGCCCACAAATAATAAACTTGTTAATTTAAAAAATATGTACGGCTCTTTTTATAAGGCCATATGGAAATTGATTCTGGAGAAAGAATCAGATGAGACAAATAAAAAAAAGGGTTTTGCCATAAGCTTTGCCGGTTGCAGGAAGGGAGATGGTGCATCTACCATGTCTGTAAATTTTGCAGCAGCCTTTTCGGAAAATACAATGGAGCCTGTTGTTCTGGTAGATGCAGATTTGAGAAACCCCATCTTGCATCAACAATTCCAGTTAAAAAATGAAAAAGGGATAAGCGATGTAATAAATGGAAAGGTAGGGTTACTGGATGCAATAAAAGAAATAAAAAAAGGCACATTTTTTTTTATTCCAGCTGGCACAGAGTCGAAAAACCCCACGAGTCTTTTCAGCGCCCCAGTATTCGACAGTATTCTTAAATTATTAAGAGACATGTTCTCCCTTATAATCTTTGATTTACCACCTATTTTAGGTAATCCAGAATCTACTCTCATTGCCAACAAAATGGACGGGTTGATTTTGGTTTTAAATGCCGATGTCACAAGATGGGAGGTTGCCAGGGCTGCAAAAAACGATCTCGAAACAGCAGATGTAAAGATTCTCGGGGCGATATTGAACAAGAAAGAATTTGTCATACCTCAGGCAATATACAGGTTGTTATAAAAAATGGCAATAGAGAGAACTGAAAAACCCTTTGTTAGGCTTTTTTTATCCATATTGATCGGCGCCGGCATTTCCATGCTCTCAGTATTTGTTGCCTCTCTAGATTACAAAACAGCTATTGCAACAATTATTGGTCTGTCCATAGGCGGGATTTTTATCCATTTTTTAAACCATAAATCATTTTCTTATTTATTGATTATGGCCATGGCATTTGGCATTCCTTTTAACCTTGATATAAACCTGTTCTTCAGACCGTATATAGGCGTTACAAGTGTTGATATAGGTATTACATTTCTTTCGTGTATTATCTTGTGCATATCATTTTTTTATGAACGGATAGCAAGCGGCATGAAAAGATTTTACAGCAACAAATGGATTATTTTAACCATGTTACTCTATATGGGAAGTGGTGTATTGAGTTTGTATAACGCTGCTTCAAAAGAACTCGTTGTACTCGAGCTTGTAAGATTGGCCATGCTTCTGATTATCTGTTATATAATTATGAATTTTGGAAAAAAGGAATATTTATCTGTATTTATATTAACCCTGTCCATTACTGTTTTTTTAGAATTTTTGCTTGCTTTTTATCAGTATAAAACAGGAAGGCTATTCGGTTTATACGCATTCGGTGAGACAAGATATGAATTTGGTCTGGGTTATCTTCAAGTTAGGGCATCCGGGACATTCAGCCATGCCAATGGTCTTGCATATTTTTTTGAAATGACCCTACCCATACTTCTGGCAATGGTTATAGTGGAAGACAATGCAAAATTAAAATTGTGGTACGGTCTTGCCTTTATCTCTGGTTTTATCGGTCTTGTCATCACCCTTTCAAGGGGTGGCTGGCTTGCCGCATCCATATCCTTACCCATAGTATTTTTGTCTTTATACATAAAAAGATTAACTGAAAAAAAATATATATTGGCGCTATTCTTTGGGTTAATAATTGTAATGATTTTAGGGTATTTTACAGCCCCCACTGTAATAAAAAGAATAGAAACCTATGACTACGGTGCAGCAGGGACAAGGGTGCCCTTAAACAGGGCAGCATTTTCCATAATCAAACAGTTCCCTGTAACAGGGGTAGGTCTAAATAATTTTGCCTTAGTTTTTAGGACATACGATACAACAGGTGGTTCAGAATTATTTAAGGCCCAGGGTCTTGTGCATAACCTGTTTCTTGGCGTCTGGACAGAAACTGGCATAATAGGGATAATAACATTTATTTTAATTTTTGTTGCCACATTTTTTATCGCCTTAAGATTGCTATACAAGGTGCCTTACTGGTATACAGGTGTGCTGGTAGGCGTTTCTGCAGGATTACTTGCCCATTGTATACATGGTATGTTTGACCCTGGATTCAGGGTACTCATGAGTACATCCATGCTTGTTTACAGCATGATAGGGCTCGTGGGTGCGGTAAGTGTTTATTATAAAGTTCAGCAAAAAATCTTGGATTAAGATAGATGGATTTCTTCTTGTTTAACAAAAAAATCAACATATATAGAACAAACATGGGCTCTGCGGATGCGCCCCTTTGTTAAGAGGCTTTTTCAAAATAGTCGTTTTTTGATTTAATATCCCTACAAAATTCATTAAACAATTTTGTAGGGATATTTTTTTATCTTGATTAATTTTATATGAAACTGTCTGTAATTATAGTAAGCTGGAATTCTCAGGAGTTTTTAGTACCCTGTTTGACCTCTGTTTTTAATAAAAACCCGGATTTTGATTTTGAGGTAATACTCATAGATAATGCCTCAACAGATCATTCTATTGGTTCTGTTAAAGAAGTATTTACACAGGTCAAAACCATAGAGAACAAAGAAAACATAGGTTTTACAAGGGCCAATAATCAGGGTATAGGTGTTTCAAAAGGTGAATATATTTTACTATTAAATCCCGATACCATTATTATTGAAGAAAATCTTTTTAAAAAATGGGTGACTTTTATGGATGAACACCCTGAGGCCGGTGCAAGCGGGTGCAGATTGATTTATCCGGATGGAGTACATCAGGTTGGTGATGCAGGATATAAACCTTCTTTGAAAACTGTTATAAATTTTTCTTTTTTTATTTCCCGTATATTTTCTCAGTTTAGAGGCCTTTTTGTAAATTACAAAAAACTTACCCATCCCGTTGAGGTGGATTGGATTTGCGGTGCAGATTTTTTGGTAAGGAGGTCAATTCTTGATAAAGTGGGGCTTATGAATGAAGATATATTCATGTATGCCGATGACATAGAGTGGGGTTGTCGTATAAGAGATTATGGGTATAAGATATTCTATCTTCCGCACTTCAGCATCATTCACCTTCAGGGTGGAAGTGCAAAAAAAAGAGAAGATATAGGGAGTTTTTCTAATTTATGGTTAAAAAATATCAGACTTTTTTTTAAATATTGTAATAAAAATCAACCTGTTTTTTTATACGATGTTGTAATATCCACTGGTTTTCTATTAAGGGCTTTTTTTTACTACTGTCTTTATATAACTTCAAAAAAAGAAGATACTAAAATCAAGGCAAAAAAGATGTTCACATATTTCAAGTTTTCCATCTCAAATATGATGGATTAGGGGATTATAATTCGGATGATACTTTCTCGAATATGGATTTTAATATCCTGTAATTGACTTCAGGTGTATATTTTGTCTCTATCTCTTTTCTTGCATACATTCCCATCTTTAAAATCTCTGAAGGATTTTGCACGAGGGAATTTATTTTTTCTATTAGATCATCCACATCGCCTGCCTTAAAATGCAGACCGCTTTTTCCATTCTCAACGATTAAAGGCATATTGCCCATGTTGGATGCAACCACAGGCTTTCCAAAGGCAAATGCCTCAAGAAGCACTATGGGAAAGTGTTCATACCATTCTGAGGGAAAAACCATAAAGAGTGCATTTTTTAGAAGATTGTCTTTTTCTATACCCTGTTTAAAACCTTCTATGGAGATGTTTTTTATCCCTTTTTCCTGCACGTATGTTCTCAGAGACATCTCCAGCGGGCCTGTGCCTACAATGCACAATTTTAATTCCTTTATTTTTTCGAATGCCTTGATAAGTGTCCATAGTCCTTTTTCAGGTGATAGTCGGCCAAGAAAGATTACATAATCGCCTTTACCATAAGAGGGCTCAATACTGGATATATCCAGATAATTGGGTTTTATAAAAATCCTTTTTTCCTCTATCCCTGCCTCCATGAGTTTTTGTTTATTAAACTCTGTGGTGCATAAAAAGGCATCTACCTTTTTAAATACACCTGCAAGTCTGTTGACAGATATTGCAGTTGCATAAAGCCCGCTTAACAGATAACTTTCCCTGAAGCATCTGTATCTCACTGCATGCCAGAACGCCCCGTTTTTACACCTTTCACATATTCTATCATTTATGTAAAAGACACCGTTAGGACATAACCATCTGTAATCCTGAACATTCTGGATACAGGGAATGGATTCGTCGTAAAGGGTGTGGAAGATTGAAGGAGATATGAGGGGGAATATATTGTGGGTGTATGCCACCTGGGGTTTAAAATCTTTAATAATATCTTTAATCTCTTTTTTTGTTTTTTTTGAATAGACGGTATTTTTAAAAAACATTATTTTCTGCAGCAGGTTGTAATTTTCAGTTTCTTTGTTATCTCTTGTGTAAAAATATACATTTTCGCCGTTACTTTCCAATAGGTCTTTTTCCCTTAAAGCAATGGAATCCTCTCCTGCAAAAAATTTGTAGAAGTTATGGACAAGAAGTATATTCATAGATTTTTATCAAGGGATTAGAATTTTTATACCATATAAAAGATGACAAATAAAAGGATTTTAGGTTATTATTGAAAGGTAATAGCATGGAAGATGAAAGTGTTAAGCTGTCAGTCATAATACCCACATATAATAGGGCAGCTGTTTTAAAAAGATGCCTTTATGCATTATCAAATCAGAGTATTCCAAAGGATACATACGAGGTCATCGTCTCTGATGATGGCTCAACTGACGAGACAAAAAAGGTTACAGAAGAGGCATCATCAAATAATCCGTGTTCTATACGTTATCTATGGCAGCCCAATAAAGGAGCTAACGCAGCAAGGAATAATGCAATCTTTGCCTCAGAAGGCCATATCTTATTATTTATAAACGATGATACCATAGCAACCTTTAATATGCTCGAGGAGCATTTAAAAACACACAGTGAATACCCTCAGGAACACATATCCGTCCTCGGCAGGATGACCATATCCCCTGAAGTGCCGTATTCAATCTTTGCCAAACTCCATCTCGATGCAAACTATGGACTCTGGGAAGGACAAAGGGAGCTTAACTGGCTTGCCTTCTATACATGCAATGTCTCTGTAAAGAAATCATTTCTATTAAAATACGGGATTTTTGAAGAAGGCATAAGGTATCATGAGGATGTAGAATTATCAGAGCGTCTTTCCCGCTATGGGTTTAAAATAATTTATAACCCCCAGGCCCTGGGTTATCATTACCATCATTTAAAAGAAGAAGAATATCTAAATGTGGCAAAAAAGGATGGCACCGCCCTTGCAAAGTGGTATAAAAAATCTCCACACCTTAAAAAAGAGCTTGCCATGTTAGATTTTCCTTTGTTCGTACCGTTTTATAAGAAATTAAGATATCTCATAGGTGATTTGTTGTTCTGCAAAAAAACAAGGCCTATATTTATAAAAATAGCAAGACTCTGTCAAAAGAGATTTGAAAATATATCCCTTTTTTTATATAGAAAGTTATATCAATCCATCAAAAGAGAGAGCATTAAAGAAGAACTTAAAAAATAGATACCCTTTGCCTTGAGAAACATTGCTTTAAGCATTTTCAGCAGTGTTTTTGCTTTTAATGGCTATAGGTGCTGATTTAAAAATATTATGACTTTTTTATTTTGAATGGTCTATAATGAAACCTACCATCACCCTTTTTATGTCCTCTGTGGGAACCACTTTTGGCGGTTCAGAGACCTACACAATAAATATGGCAAAACACCTGTGCCGCGATTTTAATGTAAAAATTATACTCGGTAGCGGAAGGTTTACAGAAGACTTTAATACATTGGTGAATAATTATCCTGTTCAATTTCTCAGTGTGCCTTTTATATCAAGACATTCAAAATTTTCAGCTTTCTGGAGAAAGACAAATCTCAATAAAAAGATTAATGATTTTGATATAGAAACCCTGAGCATAATGTTGTCCATAAAAAAGATCAACCGGTTTCTCTCAGACACAGATATACTTGAAGTACAATACCCAACAGAGGCCCTCATCTTTCCGTTTATTAAAAAGGATATAAAAAAGATGATACATTTTCATGGGTATCAGTTGCCCCCTCTGTTTATTTTTTTTAGAAAAAAGGTAACCCCCTTTATCTATGCATCTATTGTAAATAGCCATTGGAGTAAAAAAGTCATTGAAGAAAAAATAAATTTAAAAAACCTAAAGGTTATCTATAACGGAATTGATGTAGATATATTTAAACCATTTAAAAGTAATGAATTTATAGTCAGTGGCATTGATAATCCTGATCTACCCAGAATAGGCACCGTAGGCAGGTTAAGCAGGGCTAAAGGCACAGACCTTCTTTTAAAGGTGGCATTGGAGATGCAAGGTGTGGCCAATTTTTTTGCCGTTGGCCCATGCGAGGAAGAACTTTTAGATGAAATTAAAAAGAACAATTTAGCTAATTTTCATTTATTAGGTTCTCTGTCGAATAAGATACTACCTTTTTTTTATAATTTCATAGATTGCTATACCCTACCGTCACTATTTGAAGCCTTTGGCATTACCTTGATTGAGGCAATGGCATGTGGTAAACCTGTTATTGCTTCCAATGTGGGCGGGATTCCAGAAATAATTGAAGACGGAATAAGCGGAATACTTATTACACCTGGAGACTTTAAGGCATTAAAGGAGGCAATAATAAAAATAATAAGCAACAAAGACTTACAGATGCATCTTGGCAATTGCGGAAGACAGAAGGTCTTAAGTGAGTTTACATTTGAAAAGACCTATAATGAACTAAAGGAATTTTATTTTAGCTTATTAAAATCATATTAAAAGGGTTTTTAGAATTTTTTCTTGTCAGGATAATTAGATGAAATTATTCAACTACTATTTATTAAATGTCATTGCCCAGGGTTTAGGAAGGGTATTTACATTTGGTTCTAACTTTATTGTTTTTGCCTTAACCGCCCGTTTTTTCGGCTCAGAATTTTTCGGACAATATTCGTATATTCTTAATTATTTTGGAATTATGGTGATATTTGCCGATTTTGGTCTTATGTCTGTGCTTGGTAAGGATATTGCCCAGCAAAAAGATGCACCCCAACTCTATTGGGGTAATTTTCTTATGTTGAGGCTCTTCATTAATATTTTGGTGATGTTTTTTTCTATATTGATTGCATACTATATAAGAAGAGACCTGTTTTTATTGCTCCTGATGGGCTCCTTTGCCATACCCTTTCTTGCATCAAGATTTTTTGAACCGGTCTTTCAGGTATTTCGACGGCCCTGGTATTCTGCTTATGCATCTATAATTTATGGTTTGGCCCATTTAATTTTTGCATTTGTTGCCATTAAAAGTAATGGAAAGCTGATAAATTTTGTATTGGCATATGTGACTGCCAATATTTTATATGCCTTCATAGCATTTTATTTATCTAAAAAATCTGTAAAACCTTTATTTAAAATCGACAGGATCATCATAAAAAACATTTTAAAGCTCTCTATGCCTCTGGGCATTTCTTCTATATTCATTATTATCAGTAATCGTATCAGTATTTTGATGCTTGCCTGGTTAAAATCTGATTATGCTGTGGGTATTTACAGCGCAGCCTATAAATTTGTAGAGATTTCCTCTTTTCTGGCTGCAATGGCAACTGCGCCTTTAATACCTATTTTTGCTGAAAAGGCAAATCATGGCCCTGAGGCCGTCAAATACATGTCAAGTAATATTTTTGAAGTAGTGGCAATAGTCCTTTTACCTTTTGGAATTCTTTGTTCTTTAATATCCAAAGAAATAATAATATTAATATACGGCATTAAACTTTTACCTTCTGCAGAGGTGTTTAACATACTGATATGGGTATGTATAATTATCTTTTATTCATTGCTCATATCGAGTGTTGTAATCTCTCTCGGTATCGTGAGATACGCATACTGGTTGGGACCGCTATCTGCTTTCTTAAGTACCATACTGAACTATATCCTTATTTCAAGATTTAGCTATACAGGTGCTGCATGGACTGCTTTAATTTGTGAGGTGGTGCTGGCCGGGGTTACAATAATTTATGCCATTAAAAACACAGGAAATTTTTTGAGGTTTAAAACCTGGATGATTATTCTAATATTAAATTGCTTATTGTATGTTTTTTTAGTTCAAGGCATTTTTGTGTTTAATCTGTATTTAAAGATGATAATTGGTCTTGTTTTATATTTTTTGTGCGTTTTTAAGCTTCGTATTTTAAAAAAGGATGTCTATGATTTATTAAATATAAAAGCCTATTTTTTAAAAACTTTTCGTTGATACACAATTATGGGTAATTTTGAAAGATCAATCTGGATAGATCACTTAAAAGGACTGGGGATCATCTTTATCATATTTGGGCACTCCATCTCATGCCCTGACTTCCTCATTAATTATTTTTTTTCGTTTCATGTACCGTTATTTTTCTTCATCGCAGGGATAAATTTTAACAAGACTTTGCTTGAAGATTTTAACCTTTTTTTAAAAAAAAGGATCATGAGGCTTTTAATACCCTATATATTTTTTAATCTTTTGTCTTACGGATTCTGGATAATTAGGATAAAATTTTTTAATATTCCTCAGGAGGTGCCTATTTTAAGACCCCTTCTGGGTATCTTATACGGAAACGGTCATAATAAATGGCTTATCCACAACGAACCACTATGGTTTTTCATCTGCCTTTTTACTACGCAACTACTGTTATTTTTTATTCTAAAATTTTGTAGAACAAAAAAACAGATAATTTTTATTTTATTCATCTGTGCCATACTTGGATATTTAGATGCAAAATACTTAAAAATCAGGCTCCCCTGGGGGATTGATGTGGCGTTAACTGCCGTTGTCTTTTCAGGTATCGGTTATCTATTAAAGGGACAGCTTGAGGCAATAAAAAGGCTTTGTCATCCTCTATTACTTATTTTTATCTTTTTCCTCAACTTATTCATCTCTTTTTTAAACAATAAGATTGATATGAACTATAACAAATATAACAATATTTTTTTATTTTACTGTGGGGCATTTTCAGGTATTTTTTTCTGGACGGGCGTCTCTAAGATGATAAAAAATGTTAATGTATTAAAATATATAGGAAATAATTCTCTTTCCATTTTTACTCTGCATATCCCGGTGCTTATAATTATAGTGAAATTAATGATAATGATAGGCATTCCCTATGGAATTCAGGAAAGTAATATTTTATTTATGTTTATCCATGCATTTTTCAGTATCTTGATGATAGTCCCTATAAATTATCTTTTTAACAAATATGTGCCATTTTTGGTGGGTAGAGAAAGGCTAATGGGGTAGGTTCAAAAACATGGCAGATTTTTTTTATCAAATGAAAATATTAATAAAACATATCAATTTCATCGGTGGTGCTGTATTTTGTTTTTTTATTATCTCTACGATAATCTTATTTAGATTAAAACCTAAAGAAAGACCCTCTCTTTTTCTTATTAAAATCTGTAACTATAGTAGCACTATTTTTTTTGGGGTGTTTGTCATAAACGGTATATTCTATCTTTTTTATCCCAATTTTTTGAATCACATTGAACCCACTGTGGCATCATTAGGGCTTGCATTAAAAAAGGGTGAGGCTGTATATCCCATCCCTGTAAGTTCTTATCCTTATAACGGCATATTATACGGTCCTGCTTTATTTGAGATGCAGATGGTTTTTCAAAGTATGATTACATCTATCCTTGTTGGCTCAAAGTTACCCGGCCTGATAGCCCTTGCCATCTCATCTTATGTGCTATTAACAATGAGAAAAGATTGGATTTATAGGGGTTATTTACTATATCTATTTCCCTTTGGTTTAATGCTTTTCTGGAACAGGGCGGAGCCTTTCTTGCTGCTTTTGGTTACGATAACCTTTTTTTTAAATACCCGTTTTACTGAAAATAGATATCTTCCCATAATTGCAGGGATCCTGGGTGGTTCGGCCTCTGCCTTTAAATTGCATGGAGCTGCCTATATTTTTGCTGCCTATCTTGCCACATTAGATAAAAACATTTCATTAAAAGATATCATTATATTTTCATTATCTTCCATTATTTCCTTTTTTTGCTTCTTTTTACCAGAAAACATTTCATTTATGGGCTTTTTTACTTACACCAGTCTGGCAGCAAGTCGACATGGATTGTCATTTTTTCTATGGCTTGAAAGTTTTGTGTATCTTATGTTTTTGATATTGCCATTTTTTATTTTAAAAGGATTTAAAAAAATGCCTGTTTTAAACATCACTTTAATAGCAATAATAGAATTTTTGATAACCATTGTGGCATCAAAGCGTGGAAATGGGTTTTATCATCTATTACCTTTAATACCCATTAATGCCTTTTTTATGCTTGATGACGAAAAAGCAATAAACTCAAAAAAAAATGTGTTGGCCATTCTTTTTGCATGCCTTATTGTAACGTCCTTTATTACTGTTATAGGTGATTTAATATTGCCTATGGGAAAAAGCTGGAAGAAGTTTTATGAAGCAAAAAGGGAAGTGGTTATTATTTCAGAAAAAAGACCGGATATTATGATGGGTGTGACCGATGAAGATGGCTACCCATATTCGTTTTTCAGGGTTTTATTAAAAAACAGACAGATTGATTATGCCTCTTTTATGGATTTACAAATATCGGGTATAAAAGACGATCCCTTGATTGAACATTTAAATCACTGTAATATCTGTTGCATGTTGATTCCCAATAAAGGAGAGGCATTCACACTAAAGAATTATTTTACATTAAGTCCTTTATTTTCGGATAAGTTAAGGAAAGTGTTTAGGGAAAGATTTTTCCTCATAGAGAAAGGGAGGTATTACTCTATCTATGAATGCAAGAGAGTAACAAAATGATTAAAATCATATTAAAATATGATAGAATTTCCTGCAGAATGAATTTTGCAGTTTAATAACATGTTTTTTAAGGAATTATATATGCCTTCTATAAAATCTATAAAAATATTGCCCCTTATTTTTCTTTTTTACCTCATATTTTTAAATAGTGCTTATGCCCAAAATTGTTATGCTAAAGGTGATGGATTTGGTGTTTATCAACCTTATCTAACAGACAAGGTCTGTTTTTTGTATGAACATTCTAAATTACTTCCACCGGAATCAGAGATGAAGCAGACTTTACCAGGGGAAGAAAGCCTTCATCCTGACCCGCTTATGGCAGAATATCTTTATCTCATAGTTAATAGAAGATATCTGGCAATTAAAAAAGGAACACCGTTTTATAACTGTGGATATGATTTAGAGACCTTAAAGAGAGATCCTGGATTTGCAAAGCTTATAGGTGCACCAATGCCGGAATTTCACTGTTCTGGCTTTGTCTTTCAATTTGTCCCCGTCAGGCTTATTAACGAAAACACCTGTCTATGGGTTGCCTTAGACCTTGTTGATTGCGGCAATATTGAGGAGGATTATGATATCGAATTAAGGTGGAAGAGAGAACCCAATGTAAGATGGTAATTTTTTGAGGCATCTTTGAATATAAAAAAAATCATCATTATTTGTTTTTTATTGGTCATTTTTATATATGTCTTTTATTTTTTTACGGACGCCAACAATAAAACTGAAAAGAAAAAAGATGAAAAAGAAAGACCAAAGATAGTAAGTATAGGCCCTGTCTCGCCGGATATTATTTCAATAGTTATCGCAGAGGGAAAGGTCATCCACGGAAAACAGACACCTTATATCCCTGAAAAAAAGGATACTGTATTTCAGGAAGGGAATAATCTGTGGCTTATTAGGAAAAACAAGCGCATAGGTGCAATAGTTGGCAGGACTGAAAAATTTATTATGACCTTTGATAGAGTGGTAGGGGAAAGGATAGATGCCAATTTACTGGATAAAACGAGTAGCTATTCAATAAGTTCAACAGATGACAGTGATTTTTCTGTAGAAAGAGAACCTTATGCTATTTTTCGTAAGACAAAACCCACTGACTTTGCAAGGATTGATACGGGATTTCAGGCCCCTCTTGAACATACGATTTACCTTAAACTCACGAAACCCTTAAAGGAAGGAAAAACATATTCCATTAATTTTAAGCAAATAGACATCCCGGCATATACTTTTGTTTATAACACAAAGAAGATGAGGAGCGAGGCAGTGCATATAAGTCAGGTTGGTTTCAGACCCGACGACCCTATAAAAGTGGCATTTCTTTCTCTGTGGATGGGCAGTGGTGGCCCAGTGGATTTTAGAGAAAAAACACCCTTTTATATAATCGATGAAAAAGATGATGAGGTTATCTTTAAGGGCAAGGTTAAATTATCTAAAAACATGTCAGAAAAAGACGAAACCGCCTATGGTGGCAATTTTAACGGCACAAATGTATATATAATGGATTTTAGTGCCTTAAAAACACCGGGAAAATACAGGGTATATGTGGAAGATATAGGTTGTTCATATCCCTTTGAGATTTCAAAAGATGTATGGGCAAAGGCATTTTATGTAGCCTCCCGCTTTCTTTATCATCAAAGAAGCGGTATCGAACTCGGGCCTCCTTATACTGATTTTAAAAGACCGAGAAATTTTCACCCTGACGATGGAGTGCGTGTTTATTCCACAAAAGCAAGTTTATTTGATGTGGAATTTGATTTGAGAAAGGGTGATGAACGGTTTGCAAAGATTTTAAGGGGTAGGACGCAGGATATAGTCCCTGATGCCTGGGGGGGATACTGCGATGCAGGAGATTGGGATAGACGCATTTCCCATCTTATTGCAGCAAGATATCTCTTAGAATTATTTGAGTATGCCCCTGAATATTTTAAAAGTTTTAACATGAACATCCCTGGATCAAAAGAGGATTTTCCCGATATTATCAGAGAGGCGCTCTGGGGCATTGATTTTTATAGACGCCTTCAGACAGCTGATGGTGGTGTGAGGGGGGGTATAGAATCCGAAGACCATCCGAAATACGGTGAGGCAAGCTGGCAGGAATCTCTTACGGTCTTTGCCTATAGCCCTGATGCATATTCGTCTTATGTTTATGCAGGTGCTTCGGCATATGCTTCCTATGTATTGAAAAAACACAATATGAAGATGTGGAAGACTTATCTTGAGAGTGCCATCAAGGCAATGGAATGGGCTGAAAAAGAGATCAAAAACACTTTTAAGATAAATAATTTTTTGATAAAAGATGCACGCAATCTTGCATCAGCAGAGCTTTATAGGCTAACAGGTGAAAAAAAATGGCATGATATTTTTTTAGAAACCACAGTTTTTAAAAGAGACGAGAAGTTTTTATATAAATACGACAATTATGACCAGGCCGATGCTGCATGGGTCTACATTAATACAAAGGGAAAAGAAATCAATAATGCTATAGTGCAAAGATGTAAAAGTGCTTTATTAAATGAGGCAAAGCTTTTAATGGATGCCCAGAAAAAGACAGCATTCAAATGGGCAAGAAACCCGTGGAGACCGGCAATTGCAGGGACATTCACCATCCCTGATGTAAAAAATATAATCCGTGCCCATGTGCTAACTGGTGATAAAGAATATCTTGAATCTGTTATTCTTGCTGCCCAGACAGGAGCCGGAGCGAATCCCATAAATATGTGCTATACAACGGGTATGGGTTATAAAAATCCAAAAAATGTGATGCACATTGATTCGAGGATTACCAATCAGCCGCCACCACCTGGTATAACCGTATATGGTCCATTAGATTTCCATGCCTTTGATCAATCAGAGTCTTACTTTTTTAAAGAGGCAAGCAAATATTGCTATCCTCCATTAATAAACTGGCCTGTTATAGAGAACTACCTTGACATATACTGGTATCCTGCCATGTGTGAATTTACAATTCAGGATACCATACCAAATGCATTTACCTGGGGCTATCTTGCCATAAGAAAATAATCATGAGATTTTGTTGAATCTGTCTATACCACCATAAGAAAGGGAAAGAATTTTACTCTTCGGAAATATATACCTTGTAATTAAGAAGGGGAATACTAAACCGGCAAGAAAAGTTGCCATTATTATAAATTCATCATTAATCTCTATCTTTTTTAAGATATGTGCAAGGGGAAATATGAAGAAATATTGTAGCAGATAGATCTGCAAAGAATAAGACCCTAATGTTTCGAGTATTCCCTTGGGTAAAATCTTTTTATATGAAAAGCATAGAGAGATAACAAAAAAAGTGCCAGAAGAGGCAGTAAAAAATTTTAAAAAAGGGTATTTTATATAGTGTAAAAAGGTATATGAGGCTATAAACAGGATAAGAAATATTATGGTAAGCCAACCTTTTCTCATTATATCAAAAAAAAGCTCTTTACGCCTTGCTGCCTGGATACCTATAAAATAGTAGATGAGATAATTTAGTAACCAGCTCACACCAAAGACCTCCCATTCCACGGGAAAACATTGAAAGATCAGTAGAAAAATAAAAAATAACAATGGGTTGATTTTCGAAAATAAAGGTGTGATAATCCTCATGATTATAATAAGGTATAAAAACCAGAGAAAAAGCGCCGGGTTTCTTAAGGGATAGATGGTAATTATATAAAATATATCATGCCATAAAATAGGCCTTTTTACCATGTGGGGTATAAAATATTTTATCAATGCAAAGCTTAAACTTATTATGAAATAGGGCACTATAAACTTAAATGTATTTTTTCTTATAGATTCAAACCATTCAGATAAAGAATTGATTTTAATAATTTTATGGGCAAAAAATCCTGAAAGAAAAAAAAATAAAGGCATATGGAAGGAATATATGAAGTTAAACACCGAAGGATATGCATCATCTAAAGGGATACTGTGGCCAAATGTAACGAGCAGGATGCCAATACCCCTGGCTAACTGCATCTCAGGAATATATTTCTTGTCAGGCATGGATTTTTAAAATATAATCAATGAAAAGAGATGTTGTCAATCAAACCTTAAAGACAAAAAACAAATTTGAGTTTTAAGTTAAAATGAAATTAAAACCACTAATGCAGAATCTTTTACTAATGTTAGTCGCCATTGTCGTTTTCTTTTTAATTTAAACCCGTTAGTTTGTATACTATTCTATGAGAAAAATTAAGAAATCCACAAAGATTTTACTTTTTGTTATCATTTCCCTTTCTTTTTTTCTAAATCTCATTTCTTTTAAAAAGGGCCATACCTGGGGAGATGATTTTGCGTTGTATATTGCCCAGGCAAAAAGTTTGGTAGAGAATTCTGTTAAAAGTTTAATTGAGCAGCAGATGTTTTTAGAACAATATTCCTCTGAATTGCATGGGCCTCTTGTTTATCCATGGGGCTTTCCAGTGTTATTGGCCCCTGTTTATAAGATTTTTGGTTTTGATATAGTCGCCATGAAGATTTATGTTTTTCTTTTTTTTATCGGATCTTTATTTATCCTGTTTTATTTTTTTGAAGATAGAATAAGCGAAAGATTTAGATTATTATTGGTCTCTATTTTTGCATTGAACCCTGTTTTTTTCTATTTTAAAGAATATGTCCTGGCAGATGTGCCATTTTTGTTTTTTACACTATTGGGTATGTGGATGATAAAGCTATATATTATTGAAAAAAGATTTATGATAAATAGATACATAAGCCTTTTCTTACTCGGCTTTGTATGTTTTTTTGCCTATTTTATAAAAATTCAAGGGTTTGTATTATTTGTAATTCTTTTTTTATGTCACATCAGAGAATATATAGGATTATTAAGCAACAAGGATTCGAAGTTACTAAAAGAAAGATGCATCCATTTAATTCCTTACGCTACAATTGCATTATGTTATTTGCTCTATAGAGTAATTCTTTACGAGAAATTTGACTATTTTGTTTATGTTTTGTTTAACCAGGACATTATCTCAACCATAAAAAACAATTTCATATACTACTTTTTTCTGCCTTCAGAGTTTTTTAGTTCAAAAATAGCGCTCAAGTTTATCTATTTTGTCACGATACCATTTGCCTTGTATGGATTCATGGTGAATTTTAAAAGGGATTATCCTTTCGCCCTGTTTATGATATTTAATATAATAATTTTACTTGTTTTCCCTTTTACTACACAGGGCATACGATATATTATCTTTATCATGCCTTTTTATTTTTATTATTTTGTTAAAGGTTTTTTTGAATTTAAAAAGGCTAAATCTAATAGACCATTTAGAAAATTTTGCGTAAACATGATGTATATTTTAATGGCAGTATTAATATTTAGCTATATATTGAGGGATATAAATTATGTGAGAAAGGTATACAAAGATAATTGGTATACCTATGATGGGCCTTATTCTGAAAATGCAACTGAAATGATAAATTTTATAAGAAATAATACAAAGGATGACGACAAGATTGTCTTTTTCAAACCAAGGGCATTAAGGTTATACACAAATAGAAGGACAGTAGTAAATTACAAAATCGATGATATAGCAAGTTATGGATTTAAATATGTTGTGGTTTATAAAAATGATGTAGAACATGCTTACCGTATAAAGTTTAAAGATGATATAGATAAATCTAAATTATTTAAGAAAATTTTCGAAAACGACGAGTTTCGAATTTATGAGTTTAACATGGCAAGTTCATAAAAACAAAATGTTCAATAAATATAAACGGTTATAAAAATTTACCCCTTTAATCTCTATTTTTTAGTTCAAAGAGGTCTTTTTTAATGCGGATAAGCTCAAACCTTCTTTTGATCTCATTCAAAACAGCTTGATCTTGCTGGGTTATGTTCGTGGTATCCAAAAAGACTTTTGTATTAGATGAAATTTGTTTAGCAATATTATCATACTGTTCTGAGGCAACAAAGCTGATAGCTTCTTTAGCACCACCTTTTATTAGTCTTAAACGCCTATAATCGCTCCAGTTTGAAGGCGGTGGGTTTGGAAAATCGACCTTTTTAAATGTTATCAATTTATCTGCATATTCTATATTTCTGGATATGGGCACTATACGCCTTTTAGAATCTTTTGCAACAAAATATTCTATATAAGCAGGCTCAATCCCAGAGATAATCCAGGCATTTTCAGGGGTATTTCTTAAAATCTCTTTTACAGCTGCATATCGATTTAATAAATGGTCTGTTTTATAATGCTCGAGGAGTGTGCAAAATTGTGAAAGCACAATGACAATGAAAACCGTAAGTATTGTTAAAAACGGAAATCTATTAAACCAATAACCTATTATACTCCCGATTATCACCACAACCAATGCCAGTGTGGGTAGGTAAAATCTGGGTTCAGGGTAAAAATAGAATAAATGAAAAAGAACAATGGGTGCAGTGCCAAAAAGAGTGAATTCTTCAATATATTTGATGTTGGATGGATATGCTTGATTGTTGATTTTTGAAGAGGTAATCCAACGGTTTAATAGCCAAATCACAAATGCCATACACAAAAAATGTATGATTTTTGTTTTCCAGAGTAATATCATGTTGGTGATTATGTAAGAAAAAGAAAAAGTAAGATGGAGATAGTCATAAGGCACTGATGACCAGAAATGATAGCCACTGCGAAATGGAGATCCAAAAACTAAGGCATTATAAGTCAGGGATGCTATTATAAGAAGAATTATCGGGATGATAAAAAATATCAATTTTTGAAATCTCTGTGCTAATTGACGAAAATAAATGAAAAATATCAAAAATGGAAGGCCGATAGATATACTAACAGGTCGTATTGAGGTGGCAAATGCCACTATGAAACCGGATAAAAGATAAATTAGGGGATTTGCATTAATCTGGGTTCGAAGGTGTAAATATAGCAAACAAGCACAAAGCACTAAAGTTGTGGCAGGCACATCGGTCATTACGTATTTGCTCCACATGCGATAGATAGGTAAACCCAATAAAATTAAAGAGGCAAAGATTCCACCCCAGTATCCGCCTATTTTTTTACCAAGATAAAATGCAAATATAAGACCCATGATGCCAAAGATGGTTATGGGGTAAATTGCATTTCCAGGCTCCAAACCTATTATCAAATAAGCCGGGGCTATTACAAGAACTGAAAACCATGGAGGATACCGAGGAGGTAGCCACTGGCCTCCAACGAGAATTTTATATTCACAAGCAGTTGCAAAACGATGACCGGCAAGGGCATATTCGACGCTGTCTGGCACAATTACAAGATTTGATGCTTTGTCTCTATCGTAATAAAGAACAATCGAGGCAACGGCTATTAAAAAAAGGATAATTAAATATCTATTCTGATGCCAGTATGCTTTAAAATTTAACATCTTATATTCCATATAGGCTATCAATTTAATTGTCAATATCTATTGTGAGAAAGTTATAAGTGTTGAAAAAAATTATTTAATAGCCTCCCTGAAAATATTGTTTATGTTATTAACTTTATAGGTCAAAAAAGCGCTATAATATATTTATATTTATGCCATAAAATTTTTACAGGGTAAGATGTGAGATTTACAATATCGATTATCTTCTTAACACAGTTGGTTTTTAATTCAACGGCATTAGCCTATATAGATCCTGGTTCTGGTAGTTACATCTTACAGATTTTAATAGGTTTTCTATTGGCTTGTATTTATGCCTTAAAACACTACTGGGTAAAAATCTGTTCTTTCTTTAAGAAGAAAAAAGACAATGGGACTAATTAGTAGCATTCCTTCATCATTTAGGGATCCCAGCGGTAATTTATTCATGTATAACGATATTTTATATCGTAGGATCTCTTATAGCTTCAAAGAAAACTATGATCATCTTATGAATTCAGGGCTTTATAATGAGCTTTGCAGCAAAAGAATGCTTATTGCCCATGAAGAAGTCTCTTTTGACAGAATTACAATTCCAGATACATATAAAATAATCAAACCTGAAAAAATAGATTTTATCTCATATCCATTTGAGTGGTGTTTCAGCCAATTGAAAGACGCCGCACTTTTGACATTAAAAATTCAGAAAATTTCCCTGAAATTTGGTATGTCATTAAAAGACTCCAGCGCCTATAATATTCAGTTTAAAGACAATAAGCCTATCTTTATAGACACCCTGTCTTTTGAAAGATACAAAGAAGCTAAGCCTTGGGTTGCTTACAGACAGTTCTGTCAGCATTTTTTTGCCCCTCTGGCATTGATGAGTTTAAAAGATATGAGATTAAATCAGCTCTTGCGAATTTATATTGACGGAATACCGATTGATTTAGCCAGTAAACTTTTGCCTATAATGGCGAGATTCAATTTAGGTGTTTTTATGCATCTTCATCTCCATGCTAAGACACAAAAAAGATTTGAAGATAGAACCATCAACAGAAAAAGATTAAAAATGAATCTTAATTCATTAAATGCTTTGATTGAACATCTTGAGTCTTCTATAAAAAGGCTCCAATTAAAATCTAAGGATGCACAATGGTATGATTATTATGAAAAAAGTAGTTATTCACAAAGGGCTAAAGAACACAAATTAAAAATTATTCTAAATTTATTAGATAGATTAGACCCTGGAATAGTAATGGATCTTGGCGCAAATGATGGTTTTTACAGTAGATTAATAGCAAAAAAGGCGAAATTTGTGGTTTCTATTGATGCCGATGGTGCATGTGTTGAAAAAAACTATGGAGAATGCAAAAAAGGGAATCATAAAAATATATTGCCTCTGTTAGTAGATTTGGTAAATCCAAGCCCCGCCATAGGCTGGGACAGCATGGAGAGACAGGCATTTCTTGAACGATTTAGGGCTGATACAATCTTTGCCCTTGCCCTTATCCATCACCTTGCAATTTCAAATAATATACCCCTTGATAAAATTGCAGATTTTTTAAGTAACCTATGTAGTAGATTTTTAATTATTGAATTTGTACCGAAGACTGATAGTCAGGTTAAAAGATTATTGTCTTCAAGGGAAGATATCTTTTCTTATTACAGAAAGGATGCATTTGAACAAGCCTTTTTAAGGCATTTTGTTATAAAAGATAAGGTAGATATTGTAGAATCTGAAAGAACAATATATCTAATGGAGCGGAAAAATTAAGAAATTTTTGTATTCTTTAAAAAATATACTGATTTTTCATCCTTATATTTTTGCTATCTTACCTGTATTTTATTTATACAGCATAAACTTTTATGAATATCCTGTTGCAGTTATTTTAAAACCAATTGCTTCTTTGGTATCTGTAACATTAATTTCATTGGTTTTGTTAAATAAGACAATTAAAGATAAGCATAAATCTGCTACCGTTTTTTCTATCTTCATATTTTTTATTTTTTTATTCGGCCCACTGTATTTTATTTTTTGTGTGGGAGAAGAAGGCCATAAGATTCTACGCTTTAGATATTTTCTATTTATATATCTTTTTGTTTTTATTTCCATATTATTTTTCTTTTTAAAGAGGCATTTAGATTTTATAAAAATTTCCCGTTTTTTTAATTTACTGGCATTGGCCATCTTATTAGTGATGGCCTTTAACACAATTATAGGTTTATATCCCTCATTAAATATTTTATTTAAAGACAATGACTGTCTGAAAAATATCTCAGCACATAAAAATCGTTTTAATCCCTTAAAAATACATGGTAATTTACCGGATATTTATTTTATTGTGCTTGATTCGTATCCTGACCATAATAGCTTGCGGGATATACTTAATTTTAAAAATGAAAATTTTATTAACGACCTTATAGATAAAGGCTTTTTTATAATACAGGACAGTCACAGCAATTATAATTTTACCCGTTTTTCCATACCTGCAACATTTAGTCTTGATTATTTACCGATGGATAAGATTGGAAATGAAACTTTTAGATTAAAAAAAGAAGAGATTTATTTAAAAAGGATACAGTGCAGCCCTGTGATATCTTTTTTAAGGTCAATAGGGTATAATTGTTACATTGATTCACCCCTTGAAAGTAAAAAATATAAAGAAATAGAATTTTTAAATAGCCTATTGACTATGACCCCTTTGGTTACTCCATATATACAAAACTATATTTCTTCATTTTTGTTTCGTGAATATGCGCTATCTACATTAAAATCTCTTGAAAACTCATTAAATTTTAAAAGCCCATTTTTTGTATATGTCCATATAATGATACCGCATCTTCCATTTATGTTTGATAGGTTTGGGAATATGCCTGATTTTTTAAATCAAAAAGACGTGGAAAAGTTATTTATTGAGCAATTGATATACACAAATACGAGGATTAAAAAAATTATTGATAATATATTATCGATGTCTCAAAAAGGGCCTGTAATAATTATTCAAGGGGATCATGGTCCAGATTTGATAATAAAGAGTAAAGATAAGAGCATGCAAATAAGAACAGGAATTTTAAACGCAGTATACCTCCCAGATAAAAAGGAAAATATATTTTACAATGGTATGACCCCTGTGAACACATTTAGAATCCTGTTTAATGAATATTTTGGCACAAATTTTGCGATATTGCCTGATATTATATATTATCAGAGAGATGAAAGAGATAAACTTGTTATTTACAAGCCAAAAAAATATTATTAATAATGGTATTCAATGAAGATAGCTATTCTCGGTGCAAGAGGCATACCGGCCAATTACGGATGACCTGTTTTTTATGATATTAGACAAAATAGGATATTTTTGTGAGAACACATCCGGTGATAAAATGATGATAAGGAGGATAAAAACAATGAATGAAGTACACAACAAAAAACCAAGAAGGGTTTTCACACGGAAGCATTAATACGAGATCCTAAAAGACATAGAAAGATGCGAAACAATACATGAGGGGCTTCAAAAACACGGTATCGCTTCTTCCATGTATTACAAATGGAAAAGGCAATTATCTGTCGGAATCAATGCCAGCTTAAGGAACTCAAGGCCTTTAAAATCTCCTGATCTCAAAAGACTCGAGGAAGAGAACAGAAAACTCAAATGTATTGAACCAGTCATTAATGATAACCAGCTTAAAAAAAGAGATGAACTTGGATTAAGAACAGGAAGACTCATGGAAGAGCAGATCATACAGTTTGTACATGAGAGAAGGCAAAGGGACATACAGTCACTGCTACTTTAGATGACCTCGGCATAAAAAGACCCACTTACTATTCATGGTGCAAACAAAAAGAGAAAAAACCATCAAAGAGCAAACAACTTACCCCGTATGAAAAGAAAGCCATTGAAGAGGTGAAAAGTGAATATCCACAACTTCGCCACAGACAAATCCAGGGCATCCTCCAACAGAGGGGTATATAATCATCTTAAATCACTGGGTCTTATAGAAACCGTTAAAAGAACCAAGATACAATATATGCAAAAGAAACCTCATGTGGTTCTTATCAATCATATTCGCTGGTATCTTTCCCCCGGTCAATGCATCCCATGTGAAGCACATGGGTTGAAAGACCAGGGGATACGAAAAAATGTGGATATTCTACCCGAATTAAGAGTAGATAGGGGATCACCAAATACATCCCTTGTGACAAAAGAGTTCTTTGACATCATGGGTGCTGATCTTTCCTTTGCCAGGGTAAGAAGACCAACAGATAATGCCTTGACTGAAAGGTTCTTCGGTACTGCCAAACAGGAAGAGATATACATGGTGGGAAGCTACCCAGATGAAAGATCAGCATGGGAAGAGATAGGGTCATACATATATAGATACAACCATGAAAGACCTCATCAAAACCTATGGAACTTTACCCCTGCCCATATACATGAGGTGAACAACAATACCCTTATCCTTGAAGAACTTAAAGAGTTAAAACAGAAATCAAAACTGGCAAGAAGGATCTACTGGGAGGGGGTAAGATGAATACATACACAATAACATCGTCGTCGGTTCTGTGGGAATGTGGTAAAGTCGGAGACTTTTCCATATTTCCACAGAACATAGAAAACTTAATGGATTGTATACAAAAGTGTTCTTACAAAAAATTTGGATTTTGTCTAATTATTAAAAAACATGACATTGATAACATTAGGGCATCAAAATATGCAAAGGCAGCATAACTGAAGATGATGAAAATCGTTGAGAATAAAGCCTTTACACAAATTTGCAGAAAATACTTGACAATATCCTTAAGTTTATAGGAAAACAAATCATAGAAATTGTGGACAGTATTAAAAAACAGGACACACAAGCGGTTATAATAGTTCAAGCTGATCATGGAATTGGTTATATAGTCGGAAATTACTTATTCAGAAGAGCAAGACCACCAAAAGATTTTGTTGAAGCACAATATGGCATATTAAGTGGAATATATTTACCTGCCGGTATCAAAATGCCAGAGCGAATAACACTGGTTAATCTATTTCAATATCTATGCAACTCCCTGTTTAATGATAAAATGGAGATATTACCCGATAAAGTATTTTTTACAACCACCGGAGAACAATATGTTTTTTATGAAGTAACAAATGATATACAGAATTAAATTTTTAAAGCAAAAAATGGAAAATGATAATATTGTTTTTTTACAAATTGAAGAAAAACCTTGATTCCAAAACACTTTATTATAAATGCAATTATTCATTTACGATAAACACGGATTCAGAAGGTTTTCGTATAGGGCGTCGCGTTAAGGGCAAGTCTAATATTCTTGTTTTAGGAGACTCTCTCATATTTGGTTTTGTTGATGACAACGCAACATATCCAGGGTATTTACAAAACATTTTAGCCGAAAAGGCTAATATTTATAACACAGGCGTGCCTGGCTGGGGATTTGCTGAATATTATTTATTATATAAACACTATGTTAAAAAGCTTGATCCAAAAATTGTTATTGTTGGTATTTTTACAGATAATGATTTTGATGACCTGAATGATTCTGCTTGGGAGGGCAAAGATAAGGGTTCGATGCCAGTTACCCCCCTCAGTAGATTAAGTTGTGATATAGATGAAAATGGCCGTTTGGTAAGCAAGGGAAGCTATTATAAGATTCCTTTAATAAGGGAATCTGCTGTATTTGATTTTATCCGTTTTGCATTCTGGTATAAAAATTATCGTAGAATTAATGAATTATTCACAAAAATTAACAGAAAACCAATTTCAGAGGAATTGTCCTTAAAAATACTGGCTGACATGGCTAAGAATAATAAAACAAAGTTCATATTTCTTATATTGCCTTCCAAGGCTCAGTTTAGATTTAACAATTCGCCAATGGCGAAATACATTGAGGACTTAAAAACAATAAACAACATTGAGGTACTCGATTTATTCCCTATTCTCAAGAAAAAAACAGAAAATCTCTATATAGACGGAATTCATTTTAATTCGGCAGGAAACAGGTATATTGCCTATGAATTAAATAAAATCATAACAGACAAATCTCTATTAATGGATTAAATTGTTCAATGACTTATATATTTTATTGATTTAGTGATTTTTTTATGCTATCTAAACCCATACAGGAGACAAATTTATTTAATTTAAATTGGTTTAAAATTATAGGCGGATTATGTACATTTTAGGGATTTCGGCTTATTATCATGATTCTGCGGCGGCAATTCTTAAGGATGACGAAATCCTGTCTGCCGCTCAGGAAGAACGTTTTACAAGGAAGAAGCACGACCCTTCTTTTCCGTCTAATGCGGTACGTTTTTGCCTGTCCAACGAGGGTATTGCCGTTGATGAACTCGATGCGGTTGTGTTCTACGAAAAGCCCCTCCTTAAATTCGAGCGTTTACTGGAAACTTACTATGCCTTTGCACCTAAAGGGTTTCAATCCTTCAGTTCGGCCATACCAGTTTGGATTAAAGAAAAACTGATGCTAAAAAAACTTATTTTGGATGAACTTTCTTCCATTGGAAGCTTTGATAAAAACAAGCTCAAGCTTTTGTTTCCGGAGCACCATCTGTCACATGCAGGGAGTGCGTTTTATCCTTCACCCTTTAACGAATCCGCGATTCTAACGATTGATGGCGTGGGTGAATGGGCAACCGCTTCAATATGTCACGGCAATGGTAATAAAATAAAAATCATCAAGGAACTTAAGTTTCCGCACTCAGTTGGTCTTTTGTATACAGCCTTTACATATTATCTTGGTTTTAAGGTCAATTCCGGTGAGTATAAGCTCATGGGGCTTGCCCCTTATGGAGACCCTGAATCCGACAGGGTTGAAAAATATATAGAAATCATAAAGAAAGAACTTGTCGACATAACCGATGACGGTTCAATCTGGCTCAACCAGGACTATTTTGATTATGCAACTGGCTTGAAGATGGTGAATGAAGACAAGTGGAAGAATTTATTTGGTTTTCCGGTTAGGAAACCGGAGGGTGAACTTTTGGCTGAGCACTGTGATTTGGCGCTTGCCATTCAAAAAGTGACTGAGGAGACGGTCTTAAAAATGGCTGCCGAGGCTAAACGCCTCACAGGTTCCAGCAATATCTGCTTTGCCGGCGGTGTTGCTTTGAACTGTGTCGCGAATGGAAAAATTTTACGGCAAGGTATTTTCGATGGAATGTGGATCCAGCCTGCAGCAGGTGATGCAGGTGGGGCACTTGGTGCGGCATATTGTGCATATCATATCTATTTCAACAAACCGCGCACAGCAGACGGCAAAACAGATAAGATGAAGGGTTCATATCTTGGTCCGCAGTTCTCCGACCTCGATATTCAGTTGACTGAGAAAAGATACAAGGGTGTTTCGACATATTATGAAAATGTGGATGATCTGTGCAATAAAGTTGCAGAATTGTTGGATGAAGGTAAGGTCGTCGGTTGGTTTCAGGGAAGGATGGAATGGGGTCCAAGGGCGCTTGGAAACAGAAGTATCATCGCGGATGCCAGAAAGCCGGATATACAAAAGAAGCTCAATTTGAAGATAAAATTTCGTGAGGGCTTCAGACCGTTCGCCCCGTCTGTTCTAATAGAGGACGTGGGTGAGTATTTTGATTTTAATAAGGCATCGCCGTATATGCTTCTAATTGCCGATGTGAGGTCGGACAGAAGAAAACCCCTGCCCGATGGTTACCATTCGTTGCCGTGGAGAGACAAACTTTACTATCTGCGCTCTGATTTACCGGCAATCACCCATATAGATTATTCCGCAAGGCTTCAGACTGTTCATAAGGATACTAACCCGATTTACTGGCAGTTAATCGATACATTCAAAGCGAAAACCGGCTACGGGGTGATTGTAAACACAAGCTTTAATGTGCGTGGCGAACCCATTGTGTGCACCCCTGAAGATGCGTACAGATGTTTTATGCGGACTGAAATGGATTACCTTGTAATGGGAAGGTTTATTTTCGACAAGTCAAACCAGCCGGAATGGCCGGAGAAGGTTGATGCGAAAGATTTACATGGGATAGATTAAGACGTGTTTCGGAGGTATTGATGTCGTTTTTGAAAGATCTTTGGAATTTTTTAAGGGAAAGAAAAAAATGGTGGTTGCTGCCGATAATTATTCTGCTGTTGTTATTCAGCCTTCTTATAATTTTCAGTGGTTCGGCTATAGCGCCATTTATTTATACCCTGTTTTAGAATTAGGTCAAACAGGATATGGAGTTTTAGAATGATGATTGATAAAGAAAAAAGTCCCGATTTAACTGCTTTGGAAACTATAGCCGTATTGGCGTTTGTTTCTGTTGCAATAGGTCTTTTCTTCAAAATAAAATCGTTGCTCTATGTTGCACTGTGTCTTCTGTTTATCGGGATATTTTTAAAAGCCATTTCAATCCGTATTGCTAAAGCATGGCTTAGGTTTTCCTCAATCCTGGGGGGCATAAGTACACGGGTAGTGCTCACGATAATATATTTTATTTTTTTGACGCCCATTGCCTTTGTATACCGTTTGTCACATGGTGATTTTTTAACCTTGAAGCGTAAGGATTCAAAAGGCGTTAATTACTGGGAAGAGAGAAATTACGAATACTCGCCAAAAGATTTTGAAAATCCCTGGTAAAGATTTTGCAAGAAGAGTTGATTGTGGCGGTTCAAAAGTGAAGATTGCTATGCTTGGCGCAAGAGGCATTCCGGCACGTTACGGCGGTTTTGACACCCTTGTTGAAGAGTTGTCCATAAGGCTTGCAAACCATTATGGCATAGATGTCACTGTCTACTGCAGAAGCAATTATTACGAGCAAAGGCACAAATACTGTTCAAATGTAAGGTGTGTTTATGTTTCCGCCTTTCGCATCAAAGGTCTGGAGAGCCTACTCCATACATTTCTTACTGCGCTTCATGCCTTAACAAAGCGTTTCGACATTTTGTTCATTGTAGACCCGGCAAATGCACCCATCGGAATTTTTCTAAAATTATTAGGCAAAAAGGTTGTTATCCATACGGACGGTCTGGGCTGGAGACGTCGTAAATGGGGCAGGTTATCGAGGAAATATTACAGATGGGTAGAATCTCTATGTGCTAAATATATAAAGAGGTTAATCACAGACAATCCTGTTATGAGGGAATACTATTTAGAAAACTACAATAGAGACTCTGTGTGTATTGCCTACGGTGCAGAAAATGAATCAGGCTTTGACGATAGTATCATAGGCGATTACCAGCTTACAAAAAAGAAATATCTTCTTGTTGTTGCCAGGCTTGAAAGAGAAAACAACACAGATTTAATCATAAAAGAGTATGTCTCATCAGGGGTTGATATGCCCCTTGTAATTGTAGGCGATGCACCCTATGACAAAGAATATTTTGACACTTTAAAGGCCCTTGCCAATGAAAAGGTAGTATTTACAGGCAGAATAGATGACCAAGCAAAGCTCAACTCCCTTTATAAATGGGCTTATCTTTATTTACATGGTCATGAGGTAGGAGGGACAAACCCGTCACTGCTTAGGGCAATGGGTCTTGGAACCGCACCTCTTGTTATAGATGTTCCCTTTAATCTTTCTGTTATCGAAAAATGCGGTTTTTCCTTTAGTTCAATTGAGGGAAATCTTTCAGATATACTAAAAGAACTTATAAAAAACCCTCAGGAGGTTGAAAAAATAGGTATGCTTTCAAAAGAAAGGGCGGATCACTTTTACACCTGGGATGATGTTGCAGAGAGATACAGAGATTATTTTGAAAAAATTTACACCTCTAAGGAATAAAAATATATGAAAGATGATAAAAAAGAGATAATGCCCTTGAGCACAAGAAAGAAGATTCTTTTCAGTTTAATAACATTGTTTTTTTTATGGTTTATTTTGGATATCTCCTTATATGTGTTTTTAAATATCTTGCAGAAAAAATATAATATCTTTTTTGCATTTAGGATACCAAACACAAAAGAGTTAGAGGGCTATGCCAATAAATATTATCATTTTAAATGGGGCTGGGATATATTTCCCGAGATGAAGGGTGAGTTTGGTAACAGAAAGGGTCGTATCTATCCAAAAAAAGATGTATATACAATAAAAACATTTGGAGACTCATATACATATGCAGATGGGGTCAATGACAACGAGACATGGGAATACTATATAGAGGAAAAGACAGGGTGGGAGTGTCTAAATTTTGGTGTCCTTGGCTTCGGCACAGACCAGGCATTAATAAAATATAAAGATATACCCGTCAGAACAAGATATACAATACTTGCCATTCTCGATGAGAATATTGGAAGGGTCATGTGCCAGTGGTGGGGTTTTTACAGGGAGGGTGGCGTTGGAATAAAACCAAAATTTGTAATGGATAAAAATGGTAGTATTAGGCTTTTGGAAAACCCTATCCGCAGTAAAGAAGAGGTAAAAAAGCTCGGTGATATAAATTTTTTAAACGAGCTAAAAAAGGATGATTACTGGTATAATTTTTACCTGAAATTAGGGGGGCCGGAAAGATTGAGCTGGCCTGCCACATTAATGATTTTGAGACATATTAAATTTTTTATAAATTATGCAAAGATTTATATAGCCCATGTGATTTTACCTACCTATGAAAGTGAAACAACGATTAAAAAATTTTACCATTTATACGATAAAGATTCTGAAGGCATTAAAATTATGAAGTTTATTGTAGATGAATTTATAAAAACAGCAAAAGAAAGAAAAGAGACCCCTATCATTGTAATATTTCCCATCTCTCATACAGTAAATATCTATAAAAAATTTCATAAAAAACCTCATGAATCTTTAATTGAATATTTAAAGGGTATTGGATGCAATTATATTGATTTCACCGACATATTAGTAAATGAGGATTATTTGAGGTATTATCAAAACAAAGATGGGCACTTTACAAAAGAGGGAAACCAAAGGGTAGCAGATGTGATAGTAACATACATTAAAAAACTATCCCTTAAATAATATCATTATACAATATGTTGACATTTTAGAGTATATTTTATAGAACTCAAAAGGTGGATTAATTGATAAGAGAAAAAGAAAAATACTACGGTCCGTTCCTGTTTTTCTTAGATTCTATTTCCGCTTTTATTTCATATAGCTTAAGCCTTTATTTCTATCTTGTATTTTTTCATCCTCATATCCTCGATGCAAAAACAGTAAAGCTTGCATTTTATTTTTTTGACAGCACACTACATTTAATACCCTTTTTAGTTGTATTATTCTTATTCTTCAACCAGTTTATCAGAAAAAATGACTATACATATAAACGCAGGGTCTCTGATGTTTTATATCAGATACTGTCCCCTGTTTTTATAACAATAGCCACTTTTCTTTTTCTTTCATTAACAAACCCTCTATTCAGGATTCATTACTGGTTTTTAGCCATATACGGTGTCTTACTATGCGGTTTTCTTTTCATTGACAGAATTATAATCCTGCTATACATAATTTTTTTGCAGAAAAAGGGCAATATTCTACGTTTTATCCTGATAGTGGGGACAAACCATAAGGCTATAAATGTAGCAAGGCTTTTTGAGGATAACCCTCAATGGGGTTTAAAGGTTGTGGGGCTTTTAACATATGATATGGAGAAGGTAGGTAATGAGGTCTCTGGCTTAAAGGTCCTGGGCTTTATAGACGATATCGCCTATGTCCTTGAAAAAAATGTGGTTGATTATGTGCTTTTAGTTCAGGAAAAACAAAACATTAAAGATATACAGAACTTAGCACTTCGCTGCAAAACAATAGGCATAGATTTTGTCTTTGATACCAACATATTTGCAAGGGATATTACAGATGTGTCCTTTGACCATGTAAATAATACTTCATTGGTTTTATTCAGGTCGGTGTGGCTGAGCCCTGAAAAACTTTTCATAAAAAGGGTTATAGACATAGTTTTGTCTGTTGTAGGGATAATTATCTGTATACCTTTTTGGATAATAATCCCCGTACTAATAAAAAGGGATTCTGAGGGTCCAGCATTCTATGTCCAGGAAAGGGTTGGAAAAAACGGCAGATTGTTTCCTATGTATAAGTTTCGCACCATGGTTGTGGGTGCAGACAAGATGCAGGCAGAGGTGATGCACCTCAACGAGATGGATGGGCCTGTATTTAAGATAAAGGATGACCCGAGATTGACAAAGATGGGAAAGTTTTTGAGGAGGACAAGCCTTGATGAACTCCCCCAGTTATTTAATGTCCTTGCAGGACATATGAGCCTTGTTGGCCCAAGACCGCCTATTATGAGTGAGGTTGTCAAGTACCGTCCCTGGCAGAGGAAGAGATTATCTGTTATCCCGGGTATTACATGCCTATGGCAGGTTACAGGTAGAAACGAGATTAAGTTCGATGAGTGGATGAAACTGGATATGCAGTATATAGATAACTGGTCACTAACACTTGATTTTAAGATACTTTTTATGACAATAAAGGCGGTTATATCAAGAAAAGGAGCACTATAATGGGTTTTTTAAAAAATATATTTACCCTTGGCAGAGATAAAGCATACGAAGAGGCCATGAGGCTCTTTAATCTCCATGATTACAGGGGTGCAATACAGAAATTCGAGGAGATATTAAAAAGGAAAACCGCTTCTACAAGTATACACTATAACCTGTCTAAGGTCTATATAAGTCAATCGCACAGAAACATAGGGATAATACTTTTTGCCATGGGAAAATATGCCGAGGCCCTCCTGGAGTTTAAGATGGCACTACAGTATAATCCGGGTTACAATGAACTTAATTATTTTATTGGAGTATGCCTTAATAACCTCGGTGATTTTAAAAATGCCATAGAGAGCTTTAATAATGTTATTGAGGTTGATCCTTCCAACCTCCCGGCAAAGTTAAAACTCGGGATAGCCTTGAGCAATTATAAGATGTGGGATACTGCAGAAAATCTATACAAGAATATCCTCAAGACTAACCCCAATTATGCAGATATACACTACAATCTAGGGCTTGCATATATGGGAAAGGGCAAGGTGGATGATGCCGTAAATTCATTTAAAGAGGCTTTAAAGATAAACCAGAATTATCTTCAGGCAAGGATTAAGATAATTGTGGCACAGATTTACAAGGGAGAATTAGAACCAGCCAAAGAAAGCCTTAATATGCTTGCTGAAAAATATCCTAAATATGCTGATATATTCTATTATCTCGGTATTGTCCATGCAAGTCAAAATAACCTCAATGATGCCGTTGATAGCCTAAGGCGTGCTATTGACATAAATCCTTATTATAAGGATGCGAGGATTAAATTAGGTTCCCTATACTGCCATCTCCAGAGATTCCAAGAGGGTATAAGAGAACTGGAAGAGGCATGTAAAATAGACCCTAAAGATGAAGATATCCTCATGTTTACAAACACTATAAAGAATGCCATAACATCGAAGGACTATTCAGGGGAAAAATTTTCAGAGATTCTCAACAGGCTATTTGCCTCAGATAGGGGGATTATAGACTTTGTGCCTGAGTTCAACAGGGGTGTGGAGATAATACCTGATATCTCTGAGATGATATCTATTGTAATGAGCGTGTCTGAAGAAGACAGGACCTTATGCGAGATGCTTATACCATTTGTAAAAGAGCACATTACAGAAAAGAATAATTATCCTGACCTCCACAACAGCCTGGGGTCATTGTATCTAAAGCTCAACAGATATAAAGAGGCTGAGGGGTGTTTTAGAAGGGCAGTGGAGCTAAACCCTAAATACCTCAAAGCAAGGTTCAACCTATTTTTCACCCTTAAGATGCTGGAGAGGTTTGAGGATGCATTAGAACAAGGTCAATACATACTGGACAGCAACGCATCGTACCCTGATTTCTATTGCCAGTTTGCAGATGTCTGTCTTTCCATGTCCATGTATGACAGGGCCCTGGAGAATATAAATAGGGCATTGGAGATAAACAGCAAGTACTCTGTGGCACACTTTATTGCTGCTCAGGTATACGAAAGGACAGGTGATTTTAAAAATGCCATCTATTATCTAAAAGAGTGTATAGATTCCAATCCCTCAGGTCTTATTTATTCAAAGGCAAAGGAGATGCTGGAAAGACTTGAGAACCAAGATTGAACTAAGTAAGTGGGTATGGGGTTTTGTATAATTAGGCTTGATAAAATACCATACTACGAGTAGCAGTTTATTTACCTTAGAGGCTGGGTGTTTACCCCAGAGTTGAGATATTTTTAAAGGGCTCCCTTCGAACAATTAAAAATCTATTAAAGTCTGCTGTTTTATGTTGACAAAGTTATTGTATTAAAAATATAATTGTGAAAATAATAACAAATACACAAACCTTTTGGAGGTAGTATATGAGACCATATTTTGAGAAGATGCAGGACTGGGGAAAGCCAGTTAAGCCTAATGCAGCCAATGCAGAGGAGATTAAGAAGGTTGAAAAAGAGATCGAGGACCTGGTTGAACAAAAAAAGAAGGCAGGATTGCCACAGGAGACACTTAACAAGAGAGGTGAATGGACAGTATATCAGAGGCTTGATTACATCCTTGACCCAGGGACATGGGCACCACTTCACATGCTCTATGACCCTATGGATGAGGAATCAGGGACAACAGGTGTGGTTGATGGTCTTGGAAGGATCAACGGTAGATGGTGCGTTATAATCGGTTTTGATAACAAGGTTCTTGCAGGTGCTTGGATTGCAGGTCAATCTGACAATATCCTGAGGGTAACAGATATCGCAAAGAGACTTCACTGCCCCCTCGTATGGCTTGTAAACTGCAGTGGAGTTAAACTACCTGAACAGGAAAAGGTCTATGCAAACAGGCGTGGTAATGGGACAACATTTTTCAGACATGCAGAACTCAATAAACTCGGCATACCTGTCCTTGCTGCCATTTATGGAACAAACCCGGCAGGTGGTGGCTATCAGGGTATAAGCCCGACCTTACTCCTTGCCCATAAAAACTGCAATATCGCTGTTGGCGGTGCAGGTATTGTGAGTGGTATGGCGCCAAAGGGATATTTTGACGAGGAGATGGCAGAGACCATCATCGAGGCAACGAGAAAATTTAAGGCAGTTCCCCCTGGAAGGGTAGAGATTCATTATGACCATACAGGATTTTTCAGAGAAGTACATCCTACTGAAGAAAGCCTTCTTGATTCATTAAAGAATTGGGTAACAAAGCTCCCTGCATACGACCCTGCATTCTTCAGGGTAGCAAAACCAGCAGAACCAAAATTCCCTGCAGAGGACCTATACAACATAGTAGCCTTTAACCAGAAGATGGTTTACGATGTAGAACAGTTTATGGCAAGGCTTGTCGATAATAGTGAACATATGGAATTCAGGCCTGGGTATGGTCCAGAGCTCTATACAGGCCTTGTAAAGATAGACGGCTACCTGATAGGCATAGTTGCAAACAGGCAGGGTATGATGCCAAAGGGTTACCCTGAGTATGCACCATATCCAGGGATAGGCGGAAAGTTCTACAGACAGGGACTCATCAAGGTCAATGAGTTTGTAACACTCTGCGGCAGAGACAGGATCCCTATGGTCTGGATACAGGATACAACAGGTATAGATGTAGGCGATTATGCAGAAAAGGCAGAACTCCTTGGCCTCGGTCAGTCACTTATCTACTCCATCGAGCAGAGCGATGTCCCCATGATAGCCATTGTATTAAGGAAAGGCACTGCAGCAGCACATTATATCATGGCTGGCCCACAGGCAAACAACAACAACGCATTCACACTGGGTACTGCAACAACAGAGATTTATGTTATGCACGGCGAGACAGCAGCAGTGGCCACCTTTGCAAGGAGACTCGTTAAGGAAAAAGATTCAGGTAAACCCCTTGCACCGGTTATAGAGGCCATGAACAAGATAGTAAAAGAATACTATGATAAGTCAAGACCAGCATACTGTGCAAAGATGGGTCTTGTAGACGAGATTGTAAAATTGTCAGATCTGAGAAAATATCTTGTAGCCTTTGCAAACTGCTGCTACCAGAATCCAAAATCCATTACACCTCATCATCAGATGATTCTGCCAAGGATTATAAAAGGCTAAACAAGAAACTATTTGATAACAGGGTGGGTATTTGCTCACCCTGTTTTTTTTGAGGAGCTGTTAACCGAATAGTAAATTATGTTGACTGATACTATTGAGATATAGGTTCCATTTTGAAGACTTTTTTAGATATATAAAGGAATCAGACACATGATAGAAAGACTGGAAGGGAGATTAAAGGACATTAGAGAAAAGGGTAATTACAGGCAGATACGGTATATCAAGCCTTTGTCCTCAACAAGGATTATATATGAATCAAAGGAGTGTCTCAATTTATGTTCCAACAGCTATCTCTCCCTTCACACCCACCCAGAAATAATAGAGGCAGCAAGGGAGGCCTTGTTATTATACGGTGCCGGGACATGTTCATCCAGGAGCGTCTCAGGCAGTATTGACCTTTATAAAAGGCTGGAAGAAGAGGTGGCAAAATATAAAAAATATCCCAGAGGTCTTATATTCTCCAATGGATACCTGGCCAATATAGGGATAATATCAACCCTCACTGAAAGGGGTGACGTGATATTCAGCGATGAGCTGAACCATTCGAGTCTTATCCACAGCATGAGGCTCACAAGGGCAAAAAAAGTTATCTACAAACACAGGGATATGAATGACTTAGAGGATAGGATAAAAAATGACAAAAGCAAGGGGAGGCGTTTTTTAGTAACAGAGACCATCTTCAGCATGGACGGGGATATAGCGCCTTTAAGAGACATATATGAGCTTAAAAAGAGATATGACCTGTATATCATTATCGATGATGCCCATGGCACGGGCGTTTTTGGTGAAAAAGGCACAGGTATAGAAGAGATGTTTGGATTATCAGGGGAGATGGATGTTCATATGGCAACATTTGGCAAGGCCCTTGGTTCTTATGGCGCCTTTGCCCTGGCAGAGGATACGGTAATAGAATATCTCATAAACAGGGCAAGGACATTTATGTATACCACAGCCCTGCCACCGGCAACTATAGCCTCATCTATGAAGGCGATTGAGATAGTTAAAAAGGATAACTCCTTTAAAAGGTTTTTGTGGGAAAACATAGATAATTTCAGAAAAGGACTCAAAGAGGCAGGCTTTAATTTAGCAGACAGCGAAGGCCCAATAATACCTATCATAGTAGGTGAAGACAAAAAGACTGTAAAGATGCAGGAGATGCTTCTTGAGATGGGCATCTTTCTCCAGGCAATAAGGCCGCCTACAGTACCAGAGGGGACATCGAGATTAAGACTGACCATAGTAAGGGGATTCACAGAGGAAGATATAGATTATGCTGTGTCTTGTCTTATTAAGGCAGGCAGGGAAATAGGACTGATATAAAACAACTTTACAGACATTTAGTATAAAAAATCAACGGAAAGCAGGGTTTAATATGGGAGGTAGTATGGATAAAAAAACACAGCTTGTTGAATGGGATAAGAGATATATCTGGCATCCATTTACCCAGATGGGTGATTATATGGAATCAGAACCCCTTGTCATAGAAAGGGGCGATGGATTCTATCTTATAGATATAGAGGGGAGAAGATATATAGATGGTGTGTCATCCCTTTGGGTCTTAGTCCATGGCCACGGCAAAAAGGAGCTTATAGAAGAGATAGGGAGACAGGCAGAAAAGCTCTGTCATTCTACCCTCCTTGGGCTCGCCAATGTCCCATCTATCCTCCTGTCAAAGAAACTTATTGATATTGCCCCTCATAGACTATCAAAGGTCTTTTATTCAGATAATGGCTCAACATCTGTGGAGATAGCCCTTAAGATGGCATATCAATTCTGTCAGCAGACAGGTGAGAAGAGAAAAAAGCGTTTTATAAAATTCTCCAATGGTTATCATGGGGATACAATAGGCTCTGTAAGCGTGGGAGGCATAGACCTCTTCCATAAAATATATAGACCCCTTTTATTTAAGACATATAAGGCACCTTCTCCATACTGTTATAGATGTCCTCTGAAGTTGAATATTGAGCATTGCGGTCTTGCCTGCGTAGATGAATTGGAAAAGATAGTTAAGAGACATAAGGATGAGGTTTGCGCTGTTATTATAGAGCCTGTTGTCCAGGGCGCAGCAGGTATGATAGTCCAGCCTCAGGGATTTTTAAATGCCGTATGGAGGATAGCAAAGGATAATGGGCTTTTGTTCATTGCCGATGAAGTGGCTACAGGTTTCGGAAGGACTGGCTATATGTTTGCCTGTGAAAAAGAAGATATACATCCTGATTTTATGTGTCTATCCAAGAGTATAACCGCCGGATACCTGCCCCTGGCTGCTACATTGACTACAGAGGAGGTATTTAATGGCTTTATCGGTAGGTTTGAGGATTTTAAGACCTTTTTTCATGGACATACATATACCGGTAACCCTATTGCATGTAGCGTTGCCTTGAAAAACCTTGAGCTTTACGAGAAAGATGGGCTTATTGATAAACTCCAGACAAAGATTAATCTCCTTGCCCATGAGCTCAAAAGATTTGAAGACCTGCCTTCTGTTGGCGAGGTGAGACATCAGGGTTTCATGGTGGGGATAGAGCTTGTCAGGAACAAAAAGACAAAGAGGCCTTATCCACCCGGTGAAAAGATAGGGCAAAAGGTAATCCTTGAGGCCCGTAAGATGGGTGTTGTAATTAGACCCCTCGGTGATGTCATAGTATTGATGCCACCCCTTGCAATCGATGAGGTGACACTAAAAGAGCTCGTAGATGTTACATATGAATCCATAAAAAGGGTCACTATGGAGACACATTAATTTCTGTTTACTTTTTTGCGATTAAAACCCATGTATACAACAGGTGTTTTTTATTATTGACAATGATTTCAATATATCATATATGAAACAGCAAAGGCGGTGTAGCTCAGTTGGTCAGAGCATGCGGCTCATATCCGCAGTGTCCGGGGTTCAAGTCCCTGCACCGCCATTTTATCATTTCCTTTGATTTACCAAAAAAATCTCAGATGAAAGGTGATATATGGCAAATGATGTGGCCTTAAAAAAGATTATCCTGATGTTTATAACTGCAATATTCTTTTTCTTCTCAAGTACATGGAATGTTATGGGTGTTGAGAAGAGAGGTAAAAGTATTCCAAGGCCTCAGCCTCAGGTTCAGCCACAACAAAATATTAATATAGACGATTCCAACCTCCAGGCCAACCTGAAAAAAGCTGAGGAGCTGTTTAAAAAAAATGAGTTTCAGGCATCCCTCAACACATTTCTTAAGATTTATGATTACACAAGATCAGTTTTGGCTACAATAGGTCTTTTACAAAAACAATACGAGAAGATTACCAGCGACCCAAAGACATCCATCAGAGACAGGGAAGACCTGCTGATTAAGATGCAGAGGATGGAGAATCTGATGGCAAGATACAAAAAGGTAAAAGAGACATCTGCCCTTAATATAGGCCATATCTACACAAAGAGGGGTGATACTGACAAGGCAAGGAGGTATCTCTTTGAGGTTCTCGAATCAGCACCATTTGATTTGAAAAAAGATTCTACCTGGATGAGGGCAAAGACACTTCTTTTGGAGGCCTACAGCTTAGAAGGCGAATTTTAGCTTGAAAGACAGAAGTTCAATAATAAGTGAAGTCCTATCGCTATTAAATATATCTGAAAGGGTCAATAAAATCTTTGTTGAGGATGTCCAGTCACCCTGGGATGAAAAGGCCTTTATAAAAAGAAAAAAGGGCTATATCGAGGTAAAGTTAAGGGTATGGGATGATGCTTCATTCCTTTACGGGAGGATATACAGGTTATTCCTCTATATATATGATGTCTTGGATGTAAATTTTCAATATGACCCGACAAAGGCCCCTGATGAGGAGAGAGAGGCGAGATTAAGAGATAGACACAACCAGATTTGGAGTATATTTGTAGATAGTCGTTTGGAGAGAAGGGGTATTGAAAACTTTTTTGACCGTATTACAAGGAGAAATATATTTGTAGACTCAGAAAAAGAGCTGTCCTGGGATGAGGCAATCCTGATATTCCATGAGTTGTGGGATAAGGAGTCTTATACATATCCAGAGATAACAGAGATTACATATAACCTCAGTGATTTCGCCGAAAACAATAAATCTTTAAGGATTGATAAAACAGAGTGCATAGTTAGTAGCCTCTTGAGCCAAAAAGGTGTAGTAAGGCAGGTGGAGAGGCTGCCTTCTTCTGATTTAAGGAGACTCCTCAACGAAATATTAAGCTATACAGCATATAACTGCAAGGATACCTTTATAGGCTCTACTTATTATGGTATCTATATGACATATGAAAAGAGGCTGTATGCAGAGATAATCCCTGTAGAGGATAATACCCTATTTTTGACAATTATAGACCCCTATTCCAATGAACCTGTAACCAATATCTTCGATGAAAAGGCGGATATAAAGGAAATCCAGGAGTTGATATACAAGACATATAAGATACTGGCCCATCATTCCAAGATACAGTGATTATTATCTCCTGAGCCTCTTTAAGGCAAGTTCAAAGGTATACTCATAAAGATGCATGCCCTTGCTTATTGCCGTGATTGTGCCGTCCTCAACGCCTATCTCATGACACATATATTCCTTTAAAAGCTGGATAGCAGCAAGGTTGGATGGAAAACCTGCCCAGAGGTCCCAGCTTCTAAAATACAGGATAAAGTGTAGCCTGCCAGACATTATACGTGTATCAATGAGCCTAAGGCACGGCGGGTCCTCAAGGATAATGTCCTGGGGCATACCTATCTCCATAATAGCCTGATTAGTTCCATATTTACCCTGTTTGTATATATTTATAACCTCCATAACAGGGTTAACCCCTATAGGACACTCTCTGCCTTCAATGAATACCTTGGGGTTGGTAAGCCTCTCGCCGTATGTATATAGTTCATTGTCCCCTTTTTTGTCTGTCATTAGATACTGGAGATATTCCTCTACATAATCCATGCTTGTGGGTGCAGGGACACCGAGTTCCTGAGGTATATCCGGTATTATAGGTCTTGTGCCTGGATATTTTATATGTACCATTATGAGGTCAAACTCCCTTCTTTTATGACCCTCGAACGAGCCTCTTTCTATTATGTATTCATGGATGCCATCCTGATTGTCAAACATCCTGTATATGCATTGAAACCATGCGTCCGGCAGGTCTCTCGCCTTAATATATATAGGTTTCATCTGGCCTCCGTTGTAATTAATGTGTTAAAGTTTACCAAAAAAATTGAAAAACAACACTAAAAAGTATTAGATTATTTCAAGGAGGTTTTTATGTTTGTTAAACAGATTGAGGTTGGAAGCTTTGCCATATTTGCCTATATTGTAGGTTGCAAGACAACAAAAGAGGCCCTTGTTATAGATCCTGCCGCTGATTGCGAAAGGATATACACAGAGGCAGTGGACAGGGGTTATAAAATAAAGTATATCGTCAATACCCATTCCCATGTTGACCATATTATGGGGAACAGGAGGATGAAGGAGCTTACAGGCGCTGATATTGTAATCCATGAGAGCGAATCGTATAGCCTCGTCAATCAATCCCCGTATATGTTAAGCATGTTTGGAGGGGAGCCCTCTCCACCGGCAGATATAACAGTGAGGGAAGGGGACTTTATAACCATAGGGAATACATCATTAAGGGTCATCCATACACCAGGCCACTCACCAGGGAGTATATCCCTTTATCACAACGGCATTGTCTTTACTGGCGATACCTTATTTGTAGGTGGTGTAGGCAGGACAGACCTTGCAGGTGGCTCATGGGAGACCCTTGTGTCCTCGATACATAAAAAATTATTTACCTTGCCCAACGAGACAATTGTTGCCCCGGGGCATAATTACGGTGAATCTGCCAAAAGCACAATAGGAAGGGAGAAGGTGTATAATCCATATGTTGGTCAGAGAGCAGGCTATTAAAAAGTTTATCAAGGGTTTTATATTTTTCGTTTTTGTTGCCTTATTTCTTGGTTCATGTCAGACAGCCCCTGAGGTGGTGAAAAAAAAGGAACCAAAGGTTGCCCTTGTCCTCGGTGGGGGTTCTGCAAAGGGGTTTGCCCATGTGGGTGTGATAAGGGTCCTGGAGCAGGAGAAGATACCCATTCATTTGATAGTAGGGACAAGCGTGGGTAGCCTTATAGGAGGGCTCTATGCTGCAAACCCTGATAGTTTTCAGCTTGAATATACCGCCTTTACTGTTGATAAGAGCGATATTATTGATATGCTTGTCGTCCCCAAGCTCGGTCTGGGCCAGGGCGCAAGGCTTGAGGCATTTCTTGAAAAGAATATAAAGGTCAAGAGGGTAGAGGATACAAAGATACCATTTTATCCTATTGCCACGGATTTGAATACAGGGGAGACCATGATACTGGAAAAAGGGTCAATAGTAAAGGCAATAAGGGCATCATCAGCTATACCCGGTGTATTTGTCCCTGTCAATTATGACAACAGACTCCTTGTGGATGGGGGTGTATCAAACAATATTGCCTGTGATGTGGCAAAGAATATAAAGGGCGCAGATATAGTCATTGCAGTGAATCTCCAGAAGGATATCAGGAACTATGACATAAAATCTGTAGTAGATGTAATGGGTCAATCGATAAATATAATGATGCACGAGACAAACAAATCGAAATTAAGATATGCCGATGTTATTATAGAGCCTGATATAAGGGATGTGTCACTCTTTGACTTTACAAAGAAGAAACAACTCATGGAGTCAGGGATAAAGGCCACAAGAGAGGCTATCCCCAAGATAAAAGAGCTTCTGGCCAGGTATCAATAAGGTAGATATCAAGCAGAACCCATGTTATTTTTTTTAAAAAAATTAATCACCTATTCTATTGTCCCACCGGGGATCATAATTATACTCCTCATATTGTCGGCTATCTTTCTGAGAAAGAGGCTCAGGTTTTTTATTATAATTGTTGCCCTTGCTATATATGCCTTGAGTATTGAACCGGTGAAGGACATATTTATTATACCCCTTGAGGATGCATACAAACCCCCTTCCATCAATGATGTAAAATCCTGCGATGCCTATGTTGTCCTCGGTGGCGGGATAAACGAGAATGCACCGGGGCTTGATGGAGAGGGGCAGCTTTCAAATGACTCCCTGCCAAGGGTGGTGGAGGCATACAGGCTCTATATCCGCCATAAAAGGCCTATCATCCTCTCAGGGGGCAAGGTCTATGGGATAAAGGAAGAGGCAGAGATTGCAAAAAAATTTCTCATTTCTCTGGGCGTGGACGAGACCTATATAATAACAGAGGGTAAGAGCAGAGATACCCATGAGAATGCACTATTTGTAAAGGAGATATTGGAAAAAAAAGGTGTAAAAAAGGCTGTGCTCATAACAAGCGCATTTCACATGAAGAGGTCTGTCCAGCTGTTCAGAAGATATTTTCCCCAAATCCTTCCCTATCCTACAGGGTATAGGACCTCGAGGTCGGTATATACTGTAATGAGCTACATGCCTGATGCAGGAAACATCACATATATCGCCTATTCATTAAAAGAATATATGGGGATACTGTTCTATAAGATTAAGCCTTGAGGAACCCTTGCAGTATTGAATTTCATATACTTAGCTTATCTGGAAGCACATCTTTTATCCTGTCTTTTTTCAACAGAGCCATCAAAAGCCTGTCAATGCCTACTGAGACACCTGAACATTCATATTTTACCGAATCTATAGCCTCAAAAAATGCCTCATCACCTGGAAATACATCCCTCCCGAGCCTCTTTCTTATTAGATTCTCCTTTTTAAACCTCTCTTTCAGTGCCTTTACATCCATGAGCTCTGTATATCCATTGGCTATCTCCAGACCGTTTATATACATCTCGAATCTCTCTACCTTGTTTTTTCCTTTTGGCTTTGCCATGCTCGAAATAGATGAAGGCCAGTCTATGACAAAGTATGGCAGGTCTTCTTTTATCACAGGCTCTATCTCCTGTATGAAGATCTTAAAAAATATATCGTTCCACGTGTCCTTTGTATCTATTTTTACTATTTTTTTTTCTCTTGCCGCCTTTAAAAATTGAGCCCTGTTTAGTTCAAAGGGATTTATACCTGCTATTTCAATAAAAAGCCCCTCGAGTTCATATATCTTGAACTCTTTATTTAGAAATCTGTGTTTTTCCGCATGGAGTTTTTCTGCAATATACCTTATCATCTCACCCACCTCGTGGATTAAATCCCTGTAAGAGCCCTCCCTGTACCACTCGAGCATGGTGAACTCCATACTGTGGGTCGTGTCTAATTCTTCTACCCTGTACACCTTGCATATCTGGAATATCCTTTTAAGGTTATATTGCAGAAGTTTTTTCATGCCCATCTCAGGGGATGTGTGGAGATAGAAAGGCCCCTTATTGCCAATATATACCTTAAGGGGCTCTATGTATGGATCCGGTGCGCATGTAGATGTAAGGTTAGGTGTCTCTACCTCTATATAATGGTTTTTATAGAAGAATTCTCTAATAGTCTGTAAAAGCAGGTGTCTTGTCTTGATATGTTCTATAGTTAGTTTCCTCTCCATGGATCCCACCAGTATATTCTATCAATCCCTTTAATTCATCTTTTTTAAGGTAGGATACATTTGCAAAACTTTGCAAATATTGCCGTAAGGGATTGATTTTTATATTTCAAAAAAGTATACTTTGTCAAATGGAGAGGTGACCGAGTAGGCCGAAGGTGCTCGCCTGCTAAGCGAGTGTACGGATAAAACCGTACCCAGGGTTCAAATCCCTGCCTCTCCGCCATATATATCCAAATAGTTAACCTGTGTTAATATAGTTTAAATAAAAGCAGTAAAAATTCAATAAGCATTCCTTTACAAGAGGAGGGGATATGGACCCAAAGGAAAGTATAATCCTTGCCCTTGACGTGGAGCACTTTGAGGATGCCAGAAGGCTTGTTATGGAGTACAGGGATTATGTGGGTATGTTCAAGGTGGGCAAGCAGTTGTTTACCCATTGCGGTCCAAAGATTGTTGACTTTATCAATATGAAAGATTCAAAGGTCTTTTTAGACCTTAAATATCACGATATACCAAATACAGTATCCAAGGCAGTGATTGAGGCGGCTAAGCTCGGGGTTGATATGCTAAATATCCATACTGCTGGCGGCCTTACAATGATGAGGGAATCCAGGTCAGCACTAACCAGCATCACAAAAAAACTCCAGATACCAAGGCCTAAGATCATAGGCGTTACTGTCCTGACGAGTATCGATGATAATGAATTAAAGGTAATGGGTATTGATATTACTGTGAAGAAACTGACAAAAAATCTTGCCCTTCTTGCTAAAGAGGCAGGGCTTGACGGAGTTGTGGCAGGCGGGGAAGACATAGAGATGATAAGAGAGCTATGCGGTGATGATTTTGTTATTGTTACCCCTGGGGTAAGGATAGGAGAGAAAAAAGATGACCAGAAGAGGACCATCACCCCAAAGGAGGCAATAGAAAAGGGGGCAACATATATAGTCCTGGGGAGGACCCTCCTTGAGAATCAGGAACCATTCTTGCTCCTCCAGAGCATCTATAAGGATATATTAAATGCCTTATCTGAAAAACAGAGATGATATACTCGATGCATTAGAAAGTAATCCAAAAAGCGTAAGAAGATTATGGATTGAGGCAGGATTTGAAAACCAGTATGCCAGATTTATAAAAAAGGCTAAAGAGCAGGGCGTTTCCTTCAGGATAATCCCAAAAGAGTCATTTTCAAAGAGGTTCAAGGATGCAAGGGCACATATCTGTCTGGAAAGAGACGAATTTTCCTATACAGACCCTGACAGCTTTCTTTTGAATATAAGGGATTATGGTGCATCATTATTTGTCTGTGCCTTTGACGGCATCTACGACCCCCAGAATCTTGGAAATATTATAAGGTCGGCTGTATGTTTCAATGTCCATGGACTCATCCTTCCCAAGGACAGGTCCTGCGGTGTATCAGATACAGTCATAGGCATCTCAAAGGGTGCAGTGGAACGTATAAATATAGTAAGGGTTACTAATCTTGCAAGATTTCTGGAGGACCTAAAAAAGGCAGGTATATATTGCCTGTGTCTTGATGAGAAGGGTGAGGGTATACTATCTGATATGGAATTAAGACAGCCTTTATGTCTTGTTTTTGGCAGCGAGGAGGGGACAAGGAGACTTACAAGGCAGAGGTGTGATGGGGTTGTCAGGATACCCACATCAAAGGGATTTGCATCCCTTAATGTAGCCACCTCTTTTGCTGTGGCTTCCTATGAGGTTTTAAGACAGAGGGGCTTTGATATGTAGCCTCAATGATTCATTGACATATTTATAGAATTTTTATAGATTATCCCATATGTTAAAGATAGGTGTTCTGTCAGATACCCATCTACATAAAGTTACCACTGAGTTGAGAAACCTCATGGAGGTGGTTTTTAGAGATATAGACATACTCTTTCATGTTGGAGATATGGTAGACCTGGCTGTCTATGAGTATCTCTCCAACTGGAATATAAAGGCAGTAAGGGGCAATATGGATAGCCCATATGTTGTGTCAATGCTCCCTGAAAAGAGGATAGAGGAGATAAACAATAAAAGGATAGGATTAATACATGGATGGGGCTCCCCAAGGGGTATCGAAGATAGGGTCATGGCAGAGTTTAACGATGTGGACATAATAATATTCGGTCATTCCCATGTGCCGTTGATATCTAAGAGGGACAATATAACCCTTTTTAACCCTGGCTCATTCAGGGACACGAATACGGCAGGGATCATAGAAATGGGTGATGAGGTTTCATTTAGACACATAACATTATGACAATAACTACACGTTTTTTATCCATTCCAAGTCCTCATTTGTGGATTCGATAGATGGACACAATATATCTCTCATTCCTCTGGCATATGCATCAACCCTTTTATAAAAACCTGTGGACAGGCGAATACATGCTGCCGTGGGTCCTCCTTCACAGCACAAAAGACTATTTTGATATGCCCTATATGCTCAAGGAATACAGAGGGATAAGGCAGAACTTCAATATAGTGCCGTCACTTTTGATACAGATTCTTGATTATGAAAAATCGCAGGTCAGGGATATCTACCTCGATGTATTTAAAAAGCCAGCGGAAGAGCTTACAGAAAATGATAAATCCTTTCTTCTGATGAATTTTTTTAATGCAAACTGGGAGAATATGGTTAAGCCCATCCCCAGATATTATGAGCTTTTAAGAAAGAGGGGTTTTTATTACTCCAGGGAAAACGTAGATAGTATAAGGCGATATTTTTCAGAACAGGATTACAGGGATATTCAGGTCTCGTTTTTTCTTGCCTGGATAGACCCTGTTTTTTTTGACATATACGAGCCCCTCCGTGAGCTTAGAAACAAAGGCGGTAGGTTTACAGAGGAGGACAAAGGGATAATCGAATCTGTCCAAAGGGATATACTAAAAGGTATTATACCGCTATATAAAGATTTATCCCAAAACGGCCAGATAGAGCTTTCAACATCACCGTTCTATCACCCCATCATCCCCCTTCTTATAGATAACAGGGTTGCAAAGGAGGCATTACCTGATATTGCTCTGCCTGAAAGGCCCTTTGCCTGTCCAGAGGATGCCTCACTACAGATAGAAAAGGCCTTGAGATACTTTGAGGGTGTATTCGGGTTTACCCCTTATGGGATGTGGCCCCCTGAAGGCTCTGTGAGCAACGATGCCCTGAAACTCTATATGAGGCATGGGATAAACTGGGTTGCCACAGATGAGGCCATATTATTTAAAAGCCTGAATATGGAGGGGAGAAAGGGTCAGGAAAATCTCCTCAGCCATCCAGAATATCTATACAGGCCGTACAGATTTGAAAGAGATGGCAATACAATAAACATTATATTCAGAGACAGGGAACTCTCAGACCTTGTGTCATTCCACTATTCCAAGATGTCCCCAAAGGATGCGGCAAATGACCTTTTAAAGAGGATACTGAAAATAGGTGATAGCATTAGATACAAACTACCGACACCACTCATCAACATTACCATGGATGGAGAAAATGCCTGGGAGAACTACATAAATGATGGAAGGGATTTTTTCAGATATCTATACGAAGGTATTGAAAATGAGAAGAGGATAAGGTGCACTACCATTTCAGAATACCTGAAAAACACCGACAGCTTTGGTCACATGACAAACTGTTTTGCCGGTTCATGGATAAACCACAATTTTTCTGTCTGGATAGGGGATGTGGAGGATAATACATCATGGTCCCTCTTGACAGAGACAAGGGATTTCCTCGTGTCAAAGGACCCTAAAAGGGAAAATACCAATGCCTGGGAGTCCATATATATTGCTGAGGGTAGCGACTGGAACTGGTGGTATGGTGAGGAACATGCCTCGGAGAACGATGAGATCTTTGACCTCCTCTTCAGGGAAAACCTGTCCAATGTATACAGATTTTTAGGGTTTGAGCCCCCTGATAAACTTACTATACCTGTAATAATAGAGGACAGGGAGATAAGGCCTTCAAGGGAGCCTGTTAATTTCATCCATCCTATAATAGACGGCAAAATGACAAACTATTTCGAGTGGATAGGCTCTGGCTTTTTAGAGGGCAGGTCCCACGGCGTTGCTGTGCATGAGGCAGTATCACTTATGAAGGGTCTGTATTATGGCTTCAATGAAAAATCTCTATATCTCCGTGTAGACATAGATAAAAAATACATAAATGGTGCAAAGGATTTTGCCTTTGAGATACATATAGAGACCGCCCAGGCCTTTGATATTCAATACAATGTCCATGACAACTCTGTTAATGCCAGTATACCTATAGATATATGTTTCGTGGATATCCTTGAGGCAGGGATACCTTTTGAGTCCCTTAAGATAAAGCCCGATGATAATATTGAGATATGGGTATCGCTGAAGATAAAGGATATGAAGGTGGATAGGATACCCTCAAGGGGATACCTCTCCTTTCCTGCCCCGTCAAAGAATTTTGAGATGGAGATGTGGTATGTATAACCCTGGGGCGCACCCCTTTTGATAACCAGAAATCGTAAATCAACAGCCGATTAAGACCTGTTACACCGTGGTTTTCTGTTTTCGCCTATCACCCATCGCCTATAGCCCATAGCCCATTGCCTATTGCCCATCGCCTATTGCCCATCGCCCATTGCCCATCGCCCATTGCCCATCGCCTGTCTTATTTTGATTTCCTTATAGATGCCAGTAAGGTCTCCATCTCCTCCCTTACAACCTTTTCAGCCACATCAGATAGAATCTGTTTGGAATAGTTCTTCATATAGTTGCTTATGATAGGTGTCACCTTCTCTATGAGGCTGTCCTTTAAGGTCTCAAGGGACTGTTTTATAGCTTTTTTAAGCTGTTCTTCAAAATAAGCTGTCTCCTGGTCATCCTCGAAGGTAAAGGCTATCTTTGGTTCTTTTAGTATCTCCTGCATTATCATGCTTTCCTGTGGTTTCTGGGGCTCCCCTGAAACTGCCTTGCCAGTAAAAGGGGCTTCTTCAGGCTGAGGTCCTTTAGCAAGGTCCTCAAGCCCTGCAATCATCTCATGGACCTTGAAGAAGTTTATGGGTTTGTCTATGACCCCTGTTATGTTGGTATATCCCGACAAATCCGTCTTGTTGTTTATATCCTTCAGGAAAAAGAAATGGGAGTCTTTCAACATCTCACGCTCTTGGAGGTCTTCATAGACCTCTACCCCGTCTTTTTTATCGAGTTCAACGTTTATGATGTAGATATCAGGTTTGTATTCCAGGGCTATCCTTTCGATACTTGCCCCATCTGATGTATAGAAGAAATCATATTCATCCACAGGAAATACAACCCTGAATGCGTCTCTTAAACCTTCATCCTTGTCAGCGATAAGTATTTTTTTCATATGTCACCCCTCTTTTTATTTTAGTGTGCAAATATCTTATTAAAAAACCTGTGAACAGGTATAATATTAAAAACTGAGAGGATTATCAATATCAAGACAATGGTTGCAGCCACCAGATAAGGCATGTATCTGTATATTTTTTTTGTTTTTTTTGGGGTATCAACAAGGGTGGACATGCTCTCGTCATTAATGACTGCACGAACAGCGTCTCTATCCACTACCCTCTCTGATTTCGAATATAGATAAAGTAGACACCTGTCACAAATGATATTTATAACCCTGGGATATCCCTTAGATGTCTCATAGATAAGCTCCAGTGCCCCATCTTCAAACTGGACAAAGCCCTTTGAGCCTGCCTTCAATAGCCTATGGGTTATATAATGGTTTACCTCATTGAGATTTAGGGCTTTAAGCCTGTATATGACAGAGATCCTCTGGGATAGGTATCTCAGATGGGGCTGTTTCAGTCTCTCGATAAGTTCCTGCTGACCGAAGAAGATGATGTGGAGAATCTTTTCCTTATCTGTCTCGAGGTTAGAGAGTATCCTTATAAACTCAAAGGTCTCGTCGGTTATAAGCTGTGCCTCGTCAATTACTATAATAGTCTCTTTACCTTTTTTGTGCTCTTCCAGAAGAAAACCCTCGAGCCTTGAAAACATGTCTTTTTTCGATGAGTTATTATCGTAATCAATACCCAATTCAGTAAGCACAGCCTGAAGAAACTCCTTATCACCCATTATAGGGTTTAGAATTAGGGCGGTATTGTATGTGTTTTTATCGAGACTATCCAGAAAAAGACGGGATAGCACTGTCTTGCCTGTCCCTACATCGCCGTATATACAGGCAAAGCCTTCTTTCTGGAGTAGAAAAAACCTGAGATGCTCTGTTGCCTCTCTGTGGGTGTTTGATTCATAGTAAAAGTGGGAATCCGGCGTCAGACCAAAGGGCTTTTCTGATAGACCGAAATATTCAAGGTATGGTATCGCCATATTTTTTTTTAGATTATAGTATTGTGTGCAATTTATGCAAGATTTATTTTGCCAAAACTGAAATTTTCCTATAAAATTTTTTAATGCTTTTATCCATTATAATACCTGCATTTAACGAGATAAAAACCATATCAGAGGTTATAGAGAGGGTTGCTGCCACCCCATACGAGAAGGAAATAATTATAGTTGATGATGGCTCAACTGACGGCACAAGGGATTATCTGGAAGAGATACGGCAAAAGGCTAAAGAAGACGGGAGAGGGCAATTAAAGATTATATTCCATGAGAAAAACATGGGCAAGGGTGCTGCCATAAGAACCGGCATAAAACATGCCCAAGGGGATATAATAATCATACAGGATGCAGACCTTGAGTATGACCCCAGGGATTATCCAGTGTTACTGGAACCTATTCTGGAAGACAAGGCAGATGTGGTATACGGCTCCAGGTTTTTAGGCGGGCCACACAGGGTTTTATATTTCTGGCACTATGTGGGCAATTTGATGATAACCCTTCTGTCCAATATGTTTACAGATTTAAACCTGACTGATATGGAGACAGGGTATAAAGTATTTAGAAAAGAGGCGATAAAAGATATAGAGATAAGATCCAATAGATTTGGTTTTGAGCCTGAGATTACGGCAAAGATTGCAAAAAAGGGTTTGAGGGTCTATGAGGTGCCTATTTCATACTACGGCAGAAGCTATCAGGAGGGTAAGAAGATTACCTGGAAGGATGGGTTAAAGGCAATTTTCACCATATTGAAATATAATCTCTTTAGTAAGTAGATGGATACAAGGAAATCTATGTTCAGGCCCAAAGGATTTTCCCTGGTAGAACTTATAATTATAATTGTTGTGTTGGGCATAATTGCCGCAGCGGTTATATATAAAGTGGGCTCTATAAAATCAGACGCATCATCCAAAGCAGCAGTAGACCAGGTCATAGCCGATATACAGTATACCCAGATACTTGCCATGTCCCAGGAAGCACAGAAAAGCATATCTTTTACTGCTGGCTCCACTACATATACGGTTGCTGGTGAGACAAAAAAACTCCCCGGTGATGTAACAGCAGGAAATACCATAACATTTACATTTAATTCCCTCGGAGAGCCCATTGCAGGTGCAGGCGCAACGGTAACAATCGGGGATAAACAGATAAAGGTCTGGGCAATAACAGGAAAGGCTGAGGCACTATGAAAGGCTTTCATATCCCCATACTACCCAAGGCCCTGTGCCCTTATAGATGGATTTCCAACAATAGACAAAAAAGAGGTTTTACCCTCATTGAGCTTATAATCTTTATTGTCATTGCCGGGCTTTTTGTCCCTTTAGCATATATAGCCTTTACAACAGCACTCAAAAGCGGCACTACCCCTGAATCCATCACAAGGGCGAGATTTCTTGCAGAACAGAAACTCGAGGAGATTACAAAGGATGATTTCGACACAATTGTTACAACCTATCCACCGCCCACAAGCACATCCTATGCCAGTATCCCAAACAATAGCGGTTATCAATGGAAGTGGACTGTGGGTTATATAACCTACAGCGGCACCCCCCCTGTCATCTCTGATTCAGCATCTCCAACCAATTACCTTAAAATAATAGTCTATGTGAGAGAGCCCAGTGGATACGAATATGTTGTCCATACTATTATAACAAAAAGGCCGGGTTAGGAAGTTATGGTGAAAGACAAGGGTTTTACATTGATAGAGATAATCATCACTATTGTTATACTGGGGATAATAGGGGTATTCTCCTTTTCATTCTTTGGCTATCTAACACGGACATACTCAATGATGGGATCAAAAAGAACTGTCCATCAGGAGGCCCTCTATGCCATAGAGAGGATATCAAGGGAGTTAAGGGATGCTAAGGAAGTCAATGTAAACAACAATGTATTGCAATTCGAAAGGGCAAATCCTACAGGACAGGACAGTAATAAATATGTAAAATTTTATCTTAATGGCACTGACCTCTATCGGGATTCGGCAAGTGACAGTGGCTTTACGACGAACACTACCCATAATATCATTGCAAGAAATGTCACTTCCTTTACCGTATCACCCAGTGGCACACCCCTTGCATCTAATACTGTAATAACCATCTCTATAGGTGTTACCAGTGGTGAGACAGAGTCATATTCCACAAAGATCTGTCCAAAAAATTATTCAGATACAGGGGTATGCACTTTTACAGGAAGGAGTTTTGGAGGCTGTTATGAAGATAAGATTAACTGATAGGGGGGTATCCCTTGTTGTCTTAATTGTGATTATAACAGTCCTTGGTTTTTTAGGTGCAGGCATAGTCTCCTTTATGGGTGCCAAACACAGGGCCTATCCTGTTCATGTCCAATCCCATCAGGCACTCAGCCTTGCCAATGCAGGGATTGAATTTGCTATTAGATATGCCTATGATAAATATCAGATAGGTCAGTCTGTTAAGGACTGTCTCGGCTCCCCTGTTACGGTAAATTTTGGTAATGGTAGCTTTACAGTCCAGTATATAGGCGGCTCTAATTATACATTAAAGTCAGTAGGTACTTGCGGCAGTGCCACAAGAGAGGTAAGGCTTAATAAATTCCCTGGTTATAGTATGGGATCCGGCTTTGTATTGACCAGTACAATAGATCCAGCTTATATTCCCTCATACCATAGTTCAAATGTCTCAGTGCCATTAACCAACCTCTATGACCAGCCCATATACATAAAACGTATGGAATTGACCATGAACCCTACCCAAGGAAGTGCCAACCGTGTCCAGACCCTATATTTGGGGGGAACCAAAATATACGATTATAAAGATGATCCATCAAACCCCAACAAAGAAGGTCATGGAGCAAATGAGGGTATATGTATCCCCACATCTGGTGGCGCTGGTTGTCCTACTGGTTCTTTGACACCTGCTAAGATACCTTATGCCTTTAATCTCAACACTGCCATACCCCCAGGGGGTATTACAGAGATTCTAAATTTTAATTCTGCCTCTGTTAGGGGTTCATACTGGGTTAAATTTACTTATGATTTTAATACAAGCTATACAAATGAAAAGACAGCTACAATGACCTTCACAATAGATTAATTAAAGGTCTTCATATGAACTAAATAAATGAACATCCTTGTGTTTTTCAGATTAATTGTATATCATTCAAAAGAAGAACTTAAAAAAATAGGGGGGTATAATGAAGATTCTAATCACAGGTGGAACAGGTTTTGTGGGGAGGGAATTGACCTCCCGTCTTATCAGAGAAGGTCATGAAATAACAATCCTTACACGCTCCATAAAATCACCACAGAAAACCCAGACAGGTTTATCGTATCTTGAGGGCGACCCCAATACAAAAGGGCCTTGGCAGGAAGCTGTAAAAGAACATGACGGTGTTATAAACCTTGCCGGTGCATCTATATTCAGTAAATGGTCAGAGGAATACAAAAAGGCCATAAGGGACAGCAGGATGTCTACCACGAGAAATATAGTAGAGGCCATCCCGGAATCAAAAGAAAAAAGATTTCATCTCTTTAGTGCATCTGCAGTGGGCTACTATGGCTTTCATGGAGACGAAGAATTGACAGAGGCATCTCCTCCTGGGAATGATTTTCTGGCAGGGGTTGCCACAGATTGGGAGAATGAGGCTAAAAAGGCACAGGATAAAGGCGCCCGTGTGGTGATTACAAGGTTTGGTATAGTCCTTGGGGATAAGGGTGGTGCATTGAGCCAGATGGTGCCGTTGTTTAAAAGATTCATAGGTGGTCCAATAGGCAGTGGAAGGCAGTGGTTTTCATGGGTTCACATAAAAGACCTGGCAGAGGCCTTTGTATTTCTCATAAAGCATACGGATATTACAGGCCCTGTGAATGTCTGCTCGCCCAATCCTGTAAGGAACAAGGACCTTGCAAGGGCCATAGGCAGGGTTCTAAACCGTCCTTCTTTTATGCCAGCGCCGTCTTTTCTGGTAAAGCTCGTCCTCGGGGAATTCGGGTCAGTGATACTTAAGGGCCAGAAGGTCATACCAAAGCGGCTCCTTGAAAATGGTTTTTCATTCCAGTATCCTGATATATATACGGCATTACAGAATATCTTAAAGGGGATGAACTAACCTCTCCATTTAGACCGAACACCCCTCTCACCAAAATAAGTTATAGTAATAGCCGCAGAGTTGTTGGTATAATTAACGAGTAGGAGGTAGATTATGAAAAACATCTATGAGGATAACTCGTATTCTATAGGTAGAACACCTCTTGTTCGGCTTAACAGGGTTACTGATGGTGCGCACGCAACGGTGCTTGCAAAGATAGAGGGTAGAAACCCCGCATACTCTGTAAAATGCCGTATAGGTGCGGCCATGATATGGGATGCCGAGCGGACAGGCAGACTGAAACCAGGCATGGAAATTATTGAGCCCACATCAGGCAATACAGGCATAGCCCTTGCCTATGTGGCTGCAGCAAGAAATTACAGACTAACACTTACCATGCCTGAGACCATGAGTATTGAGAGGAGGAAACTCCTTAAGGTCTTTGGTGCCCATATCATACTCACAGAAGGTGCAAAGGGCATGAGAGGTGCCGTAGAGAAGGCAGAAGAGATAGCAAAGAGTGATCCATCCCGATATTTTATGCCCCAGCAGTTTGAAAACCCTGCCAACCCGGCCATTCACGAGGCAACAACTGCGGTAGAGATATTAAACGATACAGATGGAAAAATGGATATATTCGTAGCAGGTGTAGGGACAGGTGGAACCATCACAGGGGTGAGTAGATTCTTTAAAAGGATAAAGGGAAAGAATATTATCTCTGTTGCTGTGGAGCCTGCCCATTCGCCTGTATTGACCCAGACTGTAAAAGGTGAGGAAATAAAACCAGGCCCACACAAAATACAGGGAATAGGAGCAGGTTTTGTACCTAAGGTACTCGATTTAAGCCTGATTGACAGGATTGAGCAGGTGACAAATGAAGAGGCTATGGAGATGGCAAGGAGGCTTGCAAGAGAGGAAGGAATTTTATCCGGCATATCATGTGGTGCAGCGGTTACGGCAGCAATAAGAATTGCAAAAGAACCTGAAAACAATGGAAAGACCATTGTTGTTATACTCCCTGACTCAGGGGAGAGGTATCTATCCACCCCTTTGTTTGAAGGTATATTCACAGGTATTGAAAAGGCAGTGGCATCAGATGAGGTTTTATGACGGTCTAAATCATAGCGCTTAGTATCGTCCAGTACTGGTTAAGATAAGGGGATAAGTAGAGGTTGAGGCCATTGCATACAGATAATAAGATACTTCAAGACAAGCTGGAAAAACTAAAGGTATCAATTAAGGCCCTCGGACGGGTTATCGTTGCATACTCAGGAGGAGTAGACAGCACCCTCTTACTCAAGGTGTGTGCAGACACCCTCGATGCACATAATGTAGTTGGTTTTATCGGCACATCACCGACCTATCCCGTTGAAGAGGTGAAAGAGGCAAAAAAGATTGCAGATTATATTGGTGTAAAATGCATAATCTCCCATACAAACGAAATGGAGGATAAGAGATTTATTGCCAACAACCCTAACCGCTGCTATTATTGCAAATCGCACCTTTTTGATTGTCTATGGGCAGTTGCAAAGGCAGAAGGATACCATCATGTCCTTGAAGGCTCAAACCTCGATGACCTGAAAGATTTCAGGCCTGGAAGAAGGGCCTGTGAAGAAAAGAATGTGAAAAGCCCACTTATTGAGGCAGGTCTCACAAAGGATGACATCAGGGAACTATCAAGGATACTTTCTCTACCCACCCACAGCAAGCCCTCCCTTGCATGCCTGGCGTCGAGAATACCTTATGGCACGCCCATCACAGCTCAACTCCTCAGAAGAATTGAGCTTTCAGAAAAGGCTGTGCAGGCCCTCGGTATAAAACAGGTACGGGTGAGGTGCCACAACGATATGGCAAGGATCGAGGTAGATGAAAAAGATTTTATCCAAATCTTGCAGCACCGTAAAAAGGTTGTAGATGCACTTAAGCAATACGGTTTTTTATATGTGACGATAGACCTCCAGGGTTACAGGACAGGGAGCATGAATGAGACCATGGGGTATAAAGGGTTACTTGAAGAATAGAAATCCAATAAATATAATCTCATTATCATGGAAACAGGCAATAAAATAGTAGCAATAGGCATGAGCGGAGGGGTTGATTCCACTGTGGCTGCCATGCTCCTTAAGAGGCAGGGCTTTATTGTTGTGGGTTTGACCATGCAGATATGGGACAATTCTTTTCCGTGCACGGCCACAAAAAGCGGTTGCTATGGACCCAACGAGGTGAATAATATTGAAGATGCCAAAAGGGCCGCAGCCAGACTTGGCATTGACCATCATGTAATTGACCTCCGAAATGAATACCGTGATGTAGTGATTGAATATTTTCGCCAGGAGTATGCAGGGGGCAGGACACCCAATCCTTGCATCATGTGTAACACAAGAATTAAGTTCAGTGCACTCCTGGAGAAGGCGCAAGCGAGCGGGATATCCTTTGACCTTTTTGCCACAGGCCATTATGCGAGAGTTTCTTTTGATACTCTTTCAGGAAGGTATCTTTTAAAGCGGGGTATAGACACATCAAAAGACCAGTCTTACTTCCTCTACAGATTGACCCAGAGACAGCTTGCAAGTGTTTTGTTTCCCCTTGGTGGTCTCAAAAAAGAGGAGGTGCGCGCCATGGCAAAGGAGGCAGGATTTGAAGAATGTCTTATGAGACAGGAAAGTCAGGACTTCCTGGAATGGGATGACTACGGCATACTCCTCGATGGGGGTGGAAAACCTGGAAATATAGTAGATGAAGAGGGTAATGTTATAGGCAGGCACAAGGGCATTGGTCGTTATACTGTAGGTCAGCGAAGACTTTTGAACCTGGCAGGGATGAAAGAGCCTTACTATGTCCTGCGCATCGACACAAAAAGGAACGAGATTGTAGCCGGGCCTAAGCGCTCTCTTATCCATTGGACGCTCATCGCAGAAGACCTCCACTGGCTTATCCCATTCAATGAATTAAAATACAAAAAACTCTCTGCCCAGATAAGATACAGGAGTATCCCAACCCAGTGTGAAGTCGCCATGATGGAGGATGAAACAGTGAAGGTCATTTTTGTGAACCCTCAGGAGGCTATTACGCCTGGCCAGTCTGTTGTATTTTACGAAGACGATATAGTGGTGGGAGGTGGTATTATAAAAGGTGTTGTCGAAAACAAATAGTCGCTATAGCACCGACCAAAAAACTTCTCATTAGCCTATCTTTGGGTCTATCCAAAAGATATGAGGCCTTTCTGTGGGGCTGAATGTGCGTTTTTGTATTTTTTCAAGATACTGATATTTTCAGGCTCATGGTGTTTATTGTTATTTCTTACCCCTGTGCATCTTTACTGAGTGTCCAGGACCTAACCCAATCTTCCTTCCAATAGATTCTATCCTTGAAAGCACACAACTTGAGCACTCTTGGGCACTTTCATCAATACAGGGTTTACCGGGATAGAGGAGATAATCTTTTCTATACTCAACAGGTGTATTATTTGGCATGAATACGTTGGCGCCCCGCTTTAAGGCAAGATTTCTCCCCTCACCGGGAAAGACGGCGTCAAAGGCCGTTGTGGCCGGGATGTGGGCATCAGGGTTGAATAGGCGAAGTACAGCGAGGGCCTTGAAGAACATCTCCTCTTCTCCTGCGTATGCATTTTTTTCATCTGCCAGTGGTGTATCGGGGTGGGGGATAAAAGGCCCAATGCCTATCATGTCAAGGTCGAGGTCACGACATAAGAGGATGTTATCCGCTAATGTGCCGAGTGTCTCCCCGGGGAGTCCAATCATGAAGCCACTGCCTGTCTGAACACCCAATTCCTTTAGGGCATAGAGGCAATCCAGCCTTTCGTAAAGGGTGCAATCTGGGTGAAGTCTTGCGAACAGAACAGGGTCACTCGTTTCGAATCTGAGAAAGTATCGGTCCATGCCACATTCTTGCCAGTATCGATAAATCTCACGGGGTCTGTTTCCCACTGAAACCGTTACAGCAAGAGAGGTCTCAGCTTTGATCATCTTTATTATGTTGCCTATCTCCCTGTCGTTTATACCTGGGGTCTCTCCAGATTGGAGGACAACAGTTGTCTGCTGGCGTAAAGGCATCTCTCGGGCAACGGCAAGAATCTCATCCAGGGTCATGGTATAGCGGTTCACCAGGTGGTTAGATGCCCTTATACCGCAATAGAGACAATCATTGTTACATATATTGGAAAATTCTATAATCCCCCGTATGTATACCTCATCCCCCATGTGAACCTTTCTGATGTGGTCTGCCTGTTCATACAGTTCAGTGAGGTCATTGCCCTTAGACTTAAGAAGAGACACCACCTTATCCTTCAAGGCCTTTGATTCCCTGCCATTTTCTATCATAACAAGCCCTCTTTTCATAAAAGTAATATAATACCTAAAACAGTAAAAAATAGATAGGTTTGTTTAAGTGCAGGCAAGGAGTAGTCATTGTGGGAAAAAAGGGATGGGTCAATAAATAATAGCTGCTCCATCATCTTCTATCAAGGCATAAAGATGACGATACCCTATTTAAAGGCATCTTTTATTTTTTTTACAATAAGCTCAGGTTTTTTTAGGAACACCTCGGTATCCGGTGGAATAGATTCTGTTAGCCATACGTTTCCACCTATGACAGAGCGGGCACCTATTACAGTATTGCCACCCAGTATAGTGGCATTTGCATAAATAATCACATCATCCTCTATGGTGGGGTGGCGTTTTTTCCTGCGAAGGGATTCCACCTCTTCTTTGCTCAACGATAGGGCACCCAGGGTTACACCCTGATAAATCCTCACACGGTTGCCTATCTTGGTAGTCTCACCTATAACTACACCTGTGCCATGGTCGATAAAGAAACTCTCACCGATCTCAACACCCGGGTGTATGTCAATCCCTGTAAGGCTGTGGGCATATTCAGTCATTATCCTGGGGATTAAAGGCACTTCATGGATATGGAGCCAGTGGGCTATTCTGTAAACACTTATGGCATATAATCCGGGATAGCAAAATATAATGTCATCAAAATGACATGAGGCAGGATCTCCCTCATAGGCTGCTCTTACATCCTTTGATAACATCAGCTGAATCTCAGGGATTGCACCTATAAACTGTAGTGCTATCTCCTGCCCCTTTTCCTCACAATAGACACAGGGTCTATTAAACCTCAAACAATCATGGCGTATTGCAAGGGTTACCTGCTCTGAAAGGGTATCAAAAAGCTCAGTTACCTTCTGTCCAAAATAGTACTGGATTTTCACTTCATCAAGACGCTCGGATGTAAAATATCCAGGGTATATAATCTTGAGTGTCCTGCCTATAATGTCTACAATTGCCTCTTTTGAGGGTATGGATTCGGGCAGGATATGGTGAAAGCGACCGTCCCTGTTATAGAGACCTATAATTCTATCTATATATTTGGGCAGTTCTGCTCTTTTCTGGTTCTTCTCAAGAATCTCTTTTAAACACTCTTGCCTGTCATCTAAATTTTCTTTCATTTGAATACCCTAAACACTGCTACATGCCTCTTGTTCATGTCTCCAGTACGGTGACATCTGTCTTAGCCTTTCGATGATCTTTGGCATGACATCTATGACGAAATCTATCTCCTCTTCTGTATTGTAAATGCTGAGACTGAAACGCACAGAGCCGTGAATCATTGTATAGGGCACACCCATAGCCCTGAGCACATGGGAGGGCTGGATGGAGCCCGATGTGCAGGCAGAGCCTGAAGATGCACATATACCGTACTGGTCTAAGAGCAAAAGTATACTCTCACCCTCCACAGATTCAAAGCTCATGTTGGTTGTATTGGGTAGCCTGTTTTGTCTGTGGCCGTTTACCTTACATCGGGGAATCTTTTTTAGCAGGGCGTTTTCAAGCCTATCCCTTAATGATTTTACATAATTATTTTCCCTCTCCAAATTGAGATAGGCAAGCTCACAGGCCTTTCCAAGCCCTATTATGCCAGGCACATTCTCTGTGCCTCCCCTTCTTCCTTTTTCCTGATGACCTCCTATTAAAAACGGTGAAAAGCTCGTCCCCTTTCTTATATAGAGTATGCCTATCCCCTTTTGTGCATGGAGTTTGTGTCCGGAGATGGAGAGCATATCTATCTCATTGTTTTTCATGTTGATGGGTATCTTGCCCGCTGCCTGGACCGCATCTGTATGAAACATAATACCCCTTTCTTTTGCAATGGATGCCATTTCCTCCACAGGGAAGATAACGCCTGTTTCGTTGTTTGCCCACATGATGCTCACCACTGCTGTATCAGGGGTAAGAAAGCGTCTATAGGCATCCATATCTATCATACCATCGCTGTCAACGGGTAGTTCGGTTACCCTGTAGCCCTTTGCAGCGAGCCTCTCGCATAGCACCTTTACTGCAGGATGCTCCACCCTGCTTGTGACTATATGGTTCTTGCCGGGATTTACTGAAAGGGCAGATAGTATTGCAGCATTGTCGCTTTCTGTCCCGCAGCTTGTAAATACAATCTCATCGGGCTCTGCTCCAAGGAGGGATGCCGCCTTCTCCCTTGCCTCGGCTATCTTTTTTGCCACCTGACCGCCAAAGGTATGGATACTGGAGGGATTTCCGTATAGATCGCGAAAATAGGGGAGCATCTCTTCTAATACTTCAGGTGCCACCATTGTTGTGGCATTGTTGTCGAGATAAATGGTCTTCATTGTGTAACCTCCTCTACAACTAAATCAGGTAAAACAATTTCTCTTAACTTTGCCTCCACAAAACCCTTGAGTGTTGCCTGTGAGGCCATACAGGATGCACATGCACCCCTTGTGGCTACAAGGATTCTGTTTCCTATGACATCTATGAGTTCTATATCCCCACCATCGTGTTTTAAAGAAGGCCTGATCTCTCTTTCAATGGCCTCTTCTATCATCTTTATCTTCTGGATATTGGTAAGTTTTGGCCTCCCTGCAGAGGGCTTTTTAATCTGTGTCTCCTCTGAATAAATCCGGTCTATTATGGCTTTTATCCTGTCACTACATTTTCCGCATCCACCCCCTGCCTTTGTATAATTTGTAACCTCCTCTACTGTTGTAAGATGGTTCTGCGTTACTGCCCGCTCTATCTCGGCCTCTGTTACCCCAAAACATTCGCAGATAATTTTCTTGTCCGCTGTCTCTTCCTTTTTGCCGAGATAGCTGTCTATGGCCTTTGTGAGGGCCTCCTGACCAAGGACAGAACAGTGCATCTTTTCAGGGGGTAGCCCGCCGAGATACTGGGCAATATCCTGATTTGTAATCTTTGCAGCCTCCTCGATGGTCTTGCCCTTTATCATCTCTGTTAAGGCAGATGCAGAGGCAATAGCACTTGCACAGCCAAAGGTCTTGAATTTGGCATCTATTATCCTTTTGTTTTCATCGAGCTTGAATGTAATCTTTAAGGCATCACCGCATGCAATAGAGCCCACCTCGGCAACACCATCAGGGTTTTCTATCTCTCCTACATTTTTGGGATTTAGAAAATGTTCCCTTACCTTGTCTGTATAGTCCCACATATATTGCTCCTTATTTAAAATTTATCTTTAAAAAACGAAAATCACAACCAAAATATAAAGATAACCTTGACAATTGTCAAGGTAAAATCATATTATTTCTATCAAATTAATAGGAAATAAAATGAAGATATCCACAAAAGGCAGATACGGTTTACGCTCCATGATTGACCTTGCCATAAACAGTTCTGGCAATACACCTGTATTTATATCTGATATTGCAAAGAGACAGCATCTCTCTGAAAAATACCTTGAACATATCTTCGGTGCCCTCCATAAGGCAGGCCTTGTGAGGTCTATAAGGGGCAGAAAGGGCGGGTATCTCCTTCAGAAAAACCCTGAAGAGATTACACTGAGCGAAATAATTACGGCACTGGAGGGAAAAATAAGCCTTGTTGAGTGCGTCTTGGACCCTGATATATGTCCTTCTGCAAAAAAGTGTGTAACAAGAGACCTCTGGCAGGGTTTAAGCGACAAGATAAACGAATACTTAAGTAGCCATACCTTGAATGACCTAATTCAGATGCAAAAATCCAGAGAGCAAAACGACACCCTCATGTATTACATATAAAAGATTTAGGTGTTTTTTTATTCTTTATCCCCCGTCCACCATACTACCCTGTTTTATGAAGTACCAACCTGCTGGGTCGGATATATATTCTATAGAGTCCATAATCCGTAGGTAGTGACCCCTCTCTTCATATGAAAGGGTAAGATAGAAGCGTTTTTCAAAGTAATCATCTGTTTTAGCAGCGAGCTTTTCATAGTATTTTATGCTCTTATCCTCCATCTCCAGGGCCAGTTTTAATGCCTCTATATCGTTTTTTGACTTCCTCGCCTTCTCCACAAGGGCGTCCTGGAATACCTTTTCCAGATTACCTGTGAAACCAGAACCTGTAACCCATTCCTTTATTGTTTCGTTGTTCTTCAATCTTTCATATATCTGGTTTATCATCTTTATGTGGTATTCCTCTTCCTTGACAAGGCCCTCGAATATCTTTTTAACAAGGACATTCTTTGCCTTCTCTGCAGATTTGAGATAAAAATCAATGCCATCCTTCTCTAATTTTATTGCCTTTTTTAATGCGCTTTCACCTTTTACTGCCATAAAACCCTCCTTGATAACAGACTGTAGACTATAGACTAAAGGCTATAGACTCTTGCAATATATTCTTCGATTTAAATCTCCATATCCCACTTTTATTCATACCTTTTTTATCGCTGCATTTGCCGCAATGAGTATGGGGTCCCATACAGTTGCAAAAGGCGGGGCATATCCAAGGTCAAGTCTTGCTACATCATAGACAGTCATCCTTGCAGACAGACATGCAGCAAGTGTGTCTATCCTGTGGGCTACACCCTCTTGGCCTACCATCTGGGCGCCGAGAAGCCTGCCACTGCCCTTTTCTGCTATGAGGGTCACTATTATGGGTTTGCCTGCTGGATAGGCACTGCTTCTTGACCTCCCCTTTATGGTTGTCACAGAATAGTCTAAACCTTCCCTTTTTGCCTCTGCCGGTGAGAGCCCTGTCCTCGATACCTCCAGGTCAAATATCTTTGTAATAGCTGTTCCTGCCACACCCTCAAACCTGTTGTTCTTCCCTGCAGCATTTTCCCCTGCAATCCGTCCCTGCTTGTTTGCTGTTGTACCAAGGGGTATATAGACCTTTTTGCCTGTAACTATGTGGGTTGCCTCTGCACAATCTCCTGCTGCAAAGATGTCAGGCTTGTTTGTCCTCAGGTATTCATCCACCTTTATAGCACCGCTAACACCCAGTTCTATGCCTGACTGTCTTGCAAGTTCTGTATTTGGCCTTGCACCGATTGAAAGGAGGACCAGATCAGCCTCTATCTCACCTTTATCAGTTATGACCTTTGTCACTGAACCCCTTATACCTGCAAACCCCTCCACCGATGTCTCTTTCAGCAGTTTTACACCCTCTGCCTTTATCTTGTCCTCTACAATATCTGTGATGCTTGTATCCATATTACCCAGAACCCTGTCTGTCTTTTCTATGACAGTTACATCAATACCCCTTTTTTTAAAGGATTCACACATCTCCATACCAATGTAGCCACCCCCTACGATCACTGCCTTCATCTGCCTTTTATTCTCGCCGAATCTGTTCACGTATAGGCATTCAGGAGAGCCAACACATACCTGGAATATCCCCCATTCATCTATGTATTTCTTTATCTCAATGCCGTCTATGAGCGTCCTTATGGTGAAGATGTTCTGGAGGTCTATACCTGGAAGTGGTGGTTTCACAGGCAGGCCTCCTGTAGCTATGACGAGCCTGTCATATCCGTATCTCTTCTCCTCATTTTTATTAAGGTCAAAAACAGTTACCTCTTTTCTATCTATATCTATGGCCCTTACCTCATGGCGTATGCAGACATCTATATTACGTTCATCCGTGGCTATCTTTGGTGTCAGGGTTATGAGGTCGTTAAAATCCTTTACATCATTGGATATGTAGTAAGGGAGGCTGCATGCACCGTATGATATGAAATAGTCCTTTTCAAAGACAATAGCCTCTCCCTCTGGTTTCAGTCGCTTGAAACTGCTTGCCGCACTCATACCAGCGGCAACACCTCCTATTACTATAAGTCTCTCCTTATCCATCAAATCACTTCCTCCATTAAAGATTTTTCTTTTCAAACCACCAGAACAGGAGTATCCCTCCTATTACAAATATGGGGATTATGAACCAATGGTTTACACCAAGGGCCTGTGGTATTGTAATCTTACCGAAATCCCCCCATGTCAATACGGTCTTTTTCATAAAAGGATAGAGCTCTGCGTATATAGCTGCACCTACATGCATACCTACTATACCCCATATTGCATCCCATCTACCTTCTCCCAGTGCACCGGCGAGATATGGATTCCAGGCCTTTTTCCCATTGTCTTTTTCTGTCATATTTACCCCCTTTCGTCTTTATTCAGTGGTTCAAAAACTGTTAAAGACCTAAAACCGTGTTGAGGTATACCATGCAAACCCTAAAATCCCTTTAGGCGAATATATGAATTATTTAAAATATAAGACCTTAGCAGGGCTTTGAAAAGGCCTTATTTTTTTTTATTTTTTAATAGAGCAAGGCAAAACCTCCATTTTATATCCTATGGAACCGTATCTTTATGTTTAAACATGGCATAAACATAGCGATATGCAGAGTAGAGACTGAAGAATAGGGCGCCATAGATGATATAAATGCCAGGTTGATAGAGGTATCTGCTATATGGACTGAATAGTATGAACGCTATACCTATTATCTGCAAGAATGTCTTAAGTTTGCCGGCAAAGGAGGGGTATATTATGATGCCCTCTATGGCATAGAATGACCTCAGGCCATTTATAATGAATTCCCTTGCCACGAGCAGTATGGTTACCCATAAAGGTACCATCCTGAAATATGTAAGGGTTATAAGGACAGATGCCACAAGGAGCTTGTCTGCAATGGGGTCAAGATAGACCCCGAGCCTTGATGTAAGGCCCATCCTCCTTGCCATATAACCGTCAAGGCCGTCTGTAATCCCGGCTATTATAAATAATAGACCTGAGGCAAAAACCAGTTTTTCATCCTGCGAGGCTATAAAGAATATAATTATGGGGATAAACAGTATCCTCAGGATGCTCAGCCTGTTAGGCAGGGTCCATACAGATGCCTTCTCATCTTTAACTTTCATTTTGTTTTTTTAATCTGTTGTAATAGTGTTTGACCCTTTTTATGTATGTTTTTGTCTCCTCTATGGGTGGGACACTCATCTTATGCTCCATGACCTTCTGGGGGCCTGCATTGTATGCCGCAAGGATTAATTCGAGGTCGCCTTTGAATATCTCGTCGAGCATCTTTATATATTTTATGCCGCCTTTTATATTCTCATCAGGGTCAAAGGGATTTTCCACCTTCATGAGCCTTGCCGTATCAGGCATCAACTGCATGAGACCCTGGGCCCCCTTGGGTGAGACTGCATAGGGATTAAAGTTCGATTCTGCCATCATTATGGCCTTTATGAGGGAGGGGTCAACACCATGGGCCGATGAGTGCTGCAGTATCAGTTTATCGTAATTTTTGTTGTCCATATTTATATTTTTATACACTACAGACCTATTTGTTTCAGGGACTATAACATGGTATCGCTTGCCCACAGGGGCTATGTTGGTGAAGTGATATACACCCCTTGAGTCAATATAACCATATATCCCTGCCATGACCTCCATGGGGAGAGAAAGGATAAACAGGATTATGGCTATCTTCAATAACATTGGGATTATTGTCTTAAACTTTTTAATGCTTGTCAAGACTTTTGCGTTGTTATAGTATTAAACTGCTATGAAAGGTAGACTATATGTTGTTGCAACACCCATAGGCAACCTCAAGGACATAACACTGAGGGCCATAGAGACCCTGCAGGGTGTAGACATTATTATTGCAGAGAACAGGACACATTCATTAAAACTCTTGAGCCACCTCGGTATCAAAAAACATATAATAACCATAAACAGCTACAACGAAGAGAGAAAGTTAAAAGAGATTATAGGACATATGAAACAGGGTAAAGACTGTGCCCTCATGACCAGCGCAGGCACTCCATGTATATCAGACCCCGGGGCAAGGGTTGTAAGGGCGTGTCATGAATTCGGGATAGATGTAATGGCTGTGCCTGGTCCTTCAGCGCCCATAAGTGCCCTCTCTGTCTCCGGTCTTTTTGTAGACAGGTTCCTTTTCTATGGTTTTCTTCCGCAGAAAAAGGGTAAGAAGATAAAGATTATGACAGAGCTTTCTTTGCTACCCTATCCTGTTGTATTCTTTGAATCACCCAGGAGGCTCTTAGAGACCCTTATCTGTGTAAGAGAGGGTTTTGGAGAGAGGTTTGTGGTGGTGTTGAAAGAGATGACAAAGATCTACGAAGGGATAACAAGGGGAAATATTACAGAGGTCATAGAATATTTTGAATACCAGGATATAAAGGGTGAATATGTTATCATTGTAAATGGCAGGGAAAGATGAGATTAAATGTCGTGCCCTTGCCTTTTTCACTTTGAACCTCTATTGTGCCATTATGCTCTGTTATTATCTCATGGACTATATATAAGCCGAGGCCAATACCCTTACCCTGTTCCTTGGTTGTAAAGAATGGCTTGAATATGTCCTTTATCACATCTTTTTCCATGCCATCCCCTGTATCAATGATTTTACATGCTATATGGGTGCTGTCAGGGTTTAGGGTCTCTATGATTATCATACCCTCTTTTTCACCTATGGCATCTATGGAGTTCTTTATAAGGTTTATAAAGACCTGACATAGTCTGGCAGGATTACCCATAATAAGGCTCATCTTACTGTTTAGCCTCTTCTCAACAGTTATTCTTTTGTTCTTATACTGGTTGTATAAAATCCTCAGGGCATCGTCTATGGGGTTATGGATATCCATAAGTATCTTTGTCTCTTCCTTTTGCCTTGATGCATCCAGGAGACTCCTTACTATATCCCTTGCCCTCTTAAGTTCCCCAAGAGAGAAAACAAGGTCATCGTGGATCTCCTCATCCTCTTTTGTGTGGTCTATGTAATATTCTATAGTGCTCATGACGCTGGCTATGGGGTTATTGAGCTCATGGGCAACGCCTGCAGCAAGTCTACCAACAGCAGCAAGGCTTTCATTCTGTATAAGGGCCTTTGTCCTTTCATCCACAAGCCTCTCAAGGGAAAAAGAGAAGTCCTGTATCTTCTTGTATGCCTGGGCATTGTCAAGGGCAAGGGCAACATGGTTTGCAAGTATAGAGAGCATCTCAAGGTCTTCATTGGTATAGAGACTCATATTACCTTTTTCGCCGAGGAGGATACAGGCAGGATAGGACTGGGAATGGACAGGCACAGATAACCTGTAGCCATTATGCCACATGGGGTCATCTTTACCGAGGATGGAGGTGGATTCGTTTTCATCTAATTTAGATACCAGCCTAAGTTCACACATCTCGAGCAGGAATGTCTCAGATAGCCTCCTCTCCACTGTCTTTTTTATCTCCTCAACATCGTAAAGCCTCATTATCTCAAAACTCAGATCCCTTATGGCCTGTCTGCTCCTTATAAATTCCTGCTCCATGAACTGTATGATGAACTCCTGGATCCTTTCTTTTGTGAAATAGATGAGTAGAAAGGTCAGAATCATGGAGACCACATAGATGACCTCGTGTTTCATGGAATCAGAAAACAGGCTTTTTAGCACCGTTGCCATAACAATAAAAAAACCTGATGACATAATGAGGAGTGTAAAAAACACAAGACCTTTGTTTAAGAATATCCGCCATTCCATAATGTCATGTCTGTATATGGCATAGCCAAAAAGACACATGGGGATAAAGACAAAATTACCAATGGGATAGAGTTCATATCCCTTCATGATTATGACATCAAAGTGGTTTACAGAGGCGGCAAGGCCAAAGCTCAATAGAATGTATTTGACCCTTGTCTTTTTCTCTGCTGTGGTCTCTTCCCTTATGCCTTTTATAAACAGATATATGGAGATGGCAGTGCTTATGGTGCTTAATACCCCAAATATAAGAAAAAGAGGGCCAGACTGGGCAAAATAGCCAAAGAAAAAATGCTTGGCATGGGTGAGATATAGGCTGGATTGCGTAATGGGTATGAGGAGGATGGAGGTGAGGTAGAACAACTTTACAAGGGGCATCCATTGTCTGTAGCCTGTGGCAAGGACAGTAAAGTGGAGGTAAAGGGGGATTATAAAAACAAGAAAGATATGGTCTATCCTGCTGATTCTGATGGCAAGCCCTTTATCCTCAATGACGGTTAGTATTGTCTTATCCAGGTTTAAGAGGCATCCCACAAGACATATGAGGGCAAAAAGGAGATTAACAGGGGCATTCCTTGACTTGAATATACCCATGAGAAACAATATAAAGAGTATGATAGAACTGATAAGAGGCGGTAGGGTATATATCTCCATCTCTATTATACGGAAATTACAATAAATTTGCTTATGGGTGCAAGAAAAAACTGATTTTTTGTTGATTATTCCTGACAATATGTTATTAATTTAAATATGGTAAAGCCCAGGATACTCTATGATGCTGTCTCCTTCATCCTGGCCGGGGGCGTAGGTGTAAGGCTCCATCCCCTGACAAAGGACAGGGCAAAACCGGCAGTGCCCTTTGGAGGTAAATACAGGATAATAGACTTTACCCTTAGCAACTGTATAAACTCAGGGGTAAGAAAGATATTCGTCCTGCCCCAGTATAAATCCCACTCCCTTATAAGCCATACAAGGGATGCATGGAGCATCCTTAACCCGGAACTCGGTGAGTTTATAACCCATCTCTCTCCACAGATGAGGGTGGGCGATGACTGGTATAAGGGCACAGCAGATGCGGTATATCAGAATCTCTATCACCTTGAACAGGTGGAAGGCGAGTATGTATTAATCCTATCCGGTGACCATATATACAAGATGGATTACAGCCATTTTATAAGGTATCATAAACAAAAAAAGGCAGACCTCACCATATCTGCCATTGAGGTGGATATAGGTGAGGCACATCGCTTTGGCGTCATAGAGGTGGACAGTTCATCAAGGGTGTGCGGTTTTGAAGAAAAGCCTGAAAAACCCAAATCTATACCTCATAAACCAGATAAGGCATTTGTATCCATGGGCGTCTATGTATTCAACAGGGATGTGCTCTTTGAGATCCTGAAAAAGGATGCGGAGAAGGAGACCACCCACGACTTTGGAAAAGATATAATGCCCCTTATGTATAAAGATTACAGGGTATTTGTCTACAGGTTCGGCTCAGGAGGCAGTAAAGATGCGAGCTACTGGCGGGATGTGGGGACCATAGATGCATACTGGCATGCCAACATGGACCTGGCGTCTGTAAGCCCTGTCTTTAATCTGTATGACAAAAAGTGGCCCATAAGGACATACGAAGGCCAGTATCCACCGGCAAAGACGGTCTTTGCCGATGAGGATAAGGGTAGGGCAGGGAAGGCTCTGGATTCTATTATATGCAGCGGGGTCATAATAAGCGGTGGGAGAGTGGAGCGGTCAGTGCTGTCTCCTGGCGTAAGGGTAAACAGCTATGCAGAGGTAACAGAGTCAATCCTTTTCAACAATGTCACCATAGGTATGAAGGCAAAGGTTAAAAGGGCAATAATCGATAAGGGTGTAAGGGTCCCTGATGGTATGAAGATAGGTTATGACCTCAAGAAGGATGCCCAGCGCTTCTATGTATCTGAAGAGGGCATTGTTGTAATACCAAAGGGCGAGATACTATAATCTTCTTTAAGATATCGATATAAAAAGGGAGTGGGTAGATGCCAGAGATACGTCTTAATACCATAACAGGGGACTGGGTTATTATTGCCACAGAGAGGGCAAAGAGACCTGAAGATTTTAGTTGCCAAAAGGAAAAAAGAGAACTTCCATCTTACTCTGAGAGGTGCCCTTTTTGTCCTGGCAATGAGTCCATGACACCGGATGAGACATTCAGGATTGCAAAAAATGGGATGTGGTCTGTGAGGTCTGTCCCGAACAAGTTTTCTGCCCTGTCTCCTGTGGGAAACATAGAGAAATCAAAGGATGATTTTAAGTATGCCATATCCGGGGTAGGGCTCCATGAGGTCATAATAGAGACACCCCAGCACAACATGACAACAGCCTTGCTACCTGTGGAACAGGTATATGACATACTCCTTACCTATCAAAACAGGATGCTTGCCTTCTACAGCGACCCGAGGATAGAACATGTAATCATATTCAAAAACCACGGCGTAGGTGCCGGGACATCCCTTGAGCACCCTCATTCCCAGATAGTGGGTATACCTGTGTTTCCAGGTCAGGTAATGGGTAGGCTGGGAGAGGCAATAAGGAACTATTATTATGTAAACTTTGGTGAGTGCCTTTACTGCACATACCTGAAAGGCGAGTTAAGAGATGGCAGTCGCATAGTAGCAGAGAATGATTCGTTTGTTGCCTTTGTCCCCTATGCAGCCCTATCACCATTTCATTTGTGGATATTCCCGAGAAAACACGATGCATGCTTTGCCAGTATCGATGAAAAACAGCTCCTCGACCTGTCATACATCCTCAAGGATATCTTGTTAAGGCTATACAAGGGCCTTGATAACCCTGATTTTAATTACATGATCAGGTCCCTGTCCCCAAGGGGTGCTGACTCCAAGTATTTTCACTGGTATATAGCCATAGTCCCAAGGGTATCGCAGGCAGCAGGGTTTGAACTCGGGACAGGTATGTTTATAAACACAGCCCTCCCTGAAGAAAGCGCCAGGTTCCTCCGTGAGGCAATATAATATAATGGCAAATCTGCCATATATCCAAAAAACATACATGCATACCCAACCCTGACCATTCAATTCATTGTATGCAAAATAATACAGGGCTGTAATTAAGAATGGTAAAATTGTGTTGACAAGCCTGACCAGTTTAGTCAGATGCTAATTTCATGCCGCCGCCCACTCTGCAGAGAGAAGGGCTGCCTGCTCCAGCACCGTCTCGGTGGCCTTTTCCTGCTTGTCCGGCGGGTAGCCGTACTTACGCAGGATGCGTTTTACCAGGCGTCGCAGGTTGGCGCGGACGTTTTCGCGCACTGTCCAATCAATGGAAGCATTCATTCGGACGGTCTGCACCAGTTCCTGAGCGATCCTCCTCAGTGTAGGCTCGCCGAGTACTTTCACCGCGCTATCGTTTGTCTCCAGTGCATCGTAGAAGGCAAGCTCTTCCTCGCTAAGTCCCAGTACCTCGCCCCGGCTGTCAGCCTCGCGCATGTCTTTTGCAAGCTGAATCAGTTCTTCAATGACCTGGGCTGCTTCTATTGCTCGATTTTGATAACGGCGGATTGCCTGCTCGAGCAATTCCGCAAAAGAGCGTGCCTGGACCAGATTCTTCTTACGCCGCGTCCGAATTTCCCCTTGAAGCAGTTTCCGCAGGAGTTCCACGGCCAAGTTCTTTTGCGGCATCCCCCGCACTTCAGCCAGAAACTCCTCGGAGAGGATGGAGATGTCAGGCTTCTTAAGTCCCGCTGCAGCGAATATATCTACAACACCTTCAGGTGCGATTGCACGGGAGACGATCTGCCTGATTGCGTGCTCCAGTTCCTCCTCGGTTCGCTGCTCACCATGTGCCCGCTTTGCCAGAGCAGCGCGCATCGCCTGGAAGAAAGACACATCATCCCGGATGGCAAGGGCCTTCTCGTGGGGAACCGCAAGAGCAAAGGCTCGCGAGAGTTCGGACACTGATTTTAATAGCCTGTCTTTGCCATTATCCTGTGCAAGAATGTGTTCCTGGGCAGCAGGCATTAGTGCTATCCGCTGCTCAGGGCTGCCGGTTTTCCATATCGTCCAGTCAAAGCCGTAAAAGAGATTGCAACATACCTCGTACTTCTCAAGCATCACGGCTACAGCTTGCGCCTGGTCAATGGCTGTGGTGCCAGTGCCGCCGCTTTCCGTGTATGTCTTTAGTGCGGCTTTTAGTTCGTGAGCCAGACCCAGGTAGTCCACCACAAGTCCTCCGGGCTTGTCCCTAAACACCCTGTTCACCCGCGCAATGGCCTGCATGAGACCGTGTGCCCGCATTGGTTTGTCAATATACATGGTATGCAGGCTCGGGCAGTCAAAGCCAGTAAGCCACATATCCCGCACGATGACCATCTTAAAAGGATCATTTGGATTTCTAAAACGGTTGGCAAGGAACTCCCGACGGCGTTTGTCCCGGATGTGTGGCTGCCACTCTACAGGGTCCGAAGCAGAGCCGGTCATAACAATCTTTATCAGTCCCCGGTCGTCTGCTTCGTCGTGCCACTGTGGGCGTAGGGGCGGATGGCCATTAACCCCTACGCAAATAATGTTGTAAAGCTCCACACATATACGCCTGCTCATACAGACCACCATGGCCTTGCCTTCTAAGGCCTCAAGGCGCTGTTCAAAGTGGTTCACTATGTCCTGGGCCACCAATCGGAGACGCTTCTCTGCACCGACAATGGCTTCCAGCTGCGCCCACTTGGTCTTGAGCTGCTCTTTACGTTCTATCTCTTCTCCCTCGGTGACCTCTTCAAACTCAGGGTCAATTCTTGGTTTTTCGTACTCGTCCAGGTCCAGTTTGGCAAGACGGCTTTCATAGTAAATGGGCACCGTAGCACCATCCTCCACTGCCCGCTGGATGTCGTAGATGGAGATGTAATCGCCAAATACCGCGCGGGTGTTCCGGTCGGCAAGTTCAAGCGGTGTTCCGGTGAAGGCGATAAAAGAGGCATTCGGCAGGGCATCGCGCATGTGGCGGGCATATCCATCAATAAAGTCATACTGGCTACGGTGTGCTTCATCGGCAATAACCACAATGTTGTGGCGGTAGGATAACACTGTAGGGCCAGGCCTTGTGCCGGCCTCAAATGGGGAAACCACAAGGGTTGCCCCTATATCGGGAAGGAATTTCTGGATCGTAGTAAAGATGACCCCGCCAGACTGAGTAGCTAATTTCTCACGCAAATCAGCGCGGCTCTGTGCCTGAACTGGGATCTGGCGCAAAAGGTCCTGACAACGTGAGAACGTGCCAAAAAGCTGGTCGTCCAGGTCGTTGCGGTCGGTGAGCACAACTATAGTGGGATTTTCCATTGCCGGTTCCCGGATAATGCGTCCTGCATAAAACACCATCGTCAGACTTTTGCCCGAGCCCTGGGTATGCCAGATCACGCCAATGCGCCGGTCGCCCGGCTGCGCATCCTTGAATGTCCCTGAGCCATAGGGTGGTCGGGGTTCCGCAATCCCGCGCATAATTCGGCTGGCACGCAGGGTTTCTTGTACAGCGACTTTGACCGCATGGAACTGATGGTAGCCTGCAATCTTTTTCTCCAGCCGACCGCTTCCATCATCTTCAAATACAATAAAGTCGGAGAGGAGAGCCAGAAACCGTGTTCTTTCGCAGATACCGTTTAAGAGCACCTGGAGTTGAGGGACACCCACATCCTCCACCTGTTCGCCGGAAACTGTGCGCCACGGTTTAAACCATTCACGCCCGGCGGTAAGTGTCCCCAGCCGTGCCTCCAGGCCATCTGATATAATAAGTAATTCGTTTAATGCAAAAAGTGTTGGTAGTTCGGCTTTATAGGTCTGTAATTGCTGGAAGGCAGTCCAGATGGTTGCTTCTTCATCCGCTGGGTTTTTCAGTTCTATAATGGCAACTGGCAGACCATTCACAAACAGCACCATATCCGGACGCCTTGTATGTTGATTTTCGGTGACGGTGAATTGATTGACCGCCAGCCAATCGTTGTTTTCAGTATCATCAAAATCAACGACGCGGGCTTGAGCGCCTGCGATACTTCCATCCGTTCGGCGATATTCTACCGTGACGCCATCGGTGAGCATACGGTGAAAGGCACGGTTACGTGCCTCCAGTGTCGCACCCGGCGGATTTATTATGCGACGGAAGGCATCCTCCAGGGCTTCGGGTGGCAGGTCGGGATTGAGCCGTGTCAGGGCATCGCGCAGGCGAGCGCCAAGAACCACCTCGCGGTAATCAGTCCGCTCGGCAAAAAGACCGTCAGGGGCGATCTCCGGGCCGTAGGCGACATGCCAGCCAAGGGATTCGAGCCAGGTGAGGGCTGCGGATTCAAGATGGGATTCAGTCAATACCGCCATATGACCTCCGGTTCTGGTGCGGTGGCCTCTGGGTTTTCACGGTCCCATGTCCAGCGGGCGGGATTATGGAATATGTATTGGCGGATCCGGTTCAATGAATCCTCGTTGCGGATGATGTGTTCATAATAATTGCGTTGCCAGACCGGCAGACCGGGCGTGCCACGCAATTCATTGATGTGGCGCGATGAAAACGTTTTGAATGCCCGAACAATTTCCGGCAAACCGTGTTTGGCCGTAGGGGCGGGTTTCAAACCCGTCGTTATCGTAGGGGCGGGTTTCAAACCCGCCCCTACAATGATGATAATTCCGTGAACATGATTTGGCATAACAACAAATGCATCCAATTCCACATACGGGTAATGATTTGGCAAATCATTCCAAACGCCGTGCACGATTCGCCCTGCATCGTTCAATCGCATTTCCCCAGCCACCACCTCGCCGAACAGGCACGCACGGTTATGCGTGCAAATGGTGACAAAATACGCCCCGACCTGCGAATAATCGTATCCCTTGATGCGGATGCTGCGGCGGTGGTGGCGGGTTTGAAACCTGTCCGTACAATTTTGATCAATCATAACCCCCGCTCCTTCAAAAACCGTTCCGCATCCTTGACCCGCAACTCGCTGGAAATGAGCTTGGGCAAGAGCGTGTCGCGCAGGGTGGCGAGGGTATGGGATTCATGAACATTGGATGCGAGACGCTGCCGGAGCGGGAGCACCGCTCTCAGGAACTGCTCCATCACCTTTGTCGGTGGGACCACGAGACTCGCGCCCACGATAACCCTCGCATTCATGTTGGCCTGAACTGACCCGCTCCTGGCTCCCTCCGCATATTCCGCGTACAGCTCTGACTTGAGGAAGCCGTAAACGTAGTAGCTGTGAGCGAGCGATCTCGTCTTCAGCCGCACAAGGTAGGAAGCGAACACGGCGTCGATGTCATCCTCGATGATGGCTGACTTTCCTGGGTCGGCCATTCGAGCAACGACCAGATCCCCTATCTCCAGCGCGTACGCTTGTTTCGCGTCCGAATCGATTTCACAGTGTGGCACGTTGTCCCATTCGATCCAGTTCTGCTTGTTGATATCTGTCACGCGCAGAAACTTCGGGCCAATCTGTTCATCAACCGCGCTCGCGGTATAGCCGTACTGTGTGGAGCAGAGGTCGGAGAGCTTCCTGATCTCCCACCCCTCCGGAATCTCTCCCAGTTCGGAATCCACCAACAGGTCGGGGAAGAGGTCGGCGTAGGGGTACGGGCGGGTTTCAAACTCGCCCGTACCAAACCCGCCCGTACCGGGCAGGCCGGGCAACGATTTGCCACGTTTCCATCTTCCTTCCATTTTTGCGCGCACGGGTTCAAAATCCACAAACCACGCCTTGAAGAGTGCCCGTGCCATCTCCTCCAGCGTCTGGCTCATCCGCCGGTTCAGCTCGATCTTGTCGTCCAGCGTGCCCAGAATGTGCGCAATGGCGCACCTATCGCTTTCGCTTTCAAACCAAGGGATATGTAGCCTTTCGAGATCGTCTCTTGTCGCATTACCGAATACAGAACCACCGCCTTCAATTTTGTGCCATTGAGGCTCCAAGTAACGGAGCACAAACTCTATGTAACGGGCATCTGCAGAATGTCGAGGACGGACAATCGAAAGACCACGACCAATCGAACATTCCTTGTCTACAACATTTACTCGACCGATTGGTGCCCTCACGCTCAGTAGAATATCACCAGGATAGGCGATCCGTGAGGGAGCCGTGCAGTATACCCTTGGAGTAGGATGTCTATACCCAAAATCAGCTACTCCTTGGAAGAATGGCAGACCCTCTCCACTATGGTTATAAGTTTCACCTGGCGGGGACTGTCCCATGATAATTTCCGCGATCTCTCCGAGCCTTACTTCTCGCCACTCATTCACCATAGCCTGGCTCCTGAATTTTCTGAACAGCCATTCCTCCGATCTCTAACTTATTCGGGTGCATAACCGAATGACCTCAAGGCAGACCTCATCTCCTCGGTCCATTGCTCAATTTCCTGCCCATCACAATATAACAGCAACTTTGGACCGCCATTCCCAGCTAGTATCAGCAATAGTCCATATTTGTAGCAATAATCCTGGTCTTGAATGAAAGCCTCCAATTTTTTCCTATCCCATTCCGTATCTTCTCCAGTTTTCTTAACCTCAATAACTAACAAGTTCTGGTTAGTTCCTCGCCGATGGACAATAATGTCGGGAAACACGGTCACAGCCTCTATTGCCTCAGGATCAGTTGCAGGAGCACCATTGGATATTTGGTGGATTCTCTTCGGCTTGCTCCCAAAGCGATTATATTCACAATCCACATGCCAATATGGAAATTCCTTTTGAAGATGTTCAGCTAACTTATGTGTAATGGAACGTTCGTTTGCGTTTTTATCGATCAATTCATGATCATACCGGTATAAGGCAACAATCGCGTCTATGATTCGCTTTTTAATATCTTTGGAAGAAGGCAATCTAACAATACTCTCCATACCCAATCTCCTTCATTTGTTCTTCAAGGAACCGCTCCATTTCATCCTTCTTTGGAAGTTCAAGCTGGTACTTTGAAACAAAGAGCCGGTTGTCCATACCTGCCAACGCATATTCAACTAGCGTATGGTCTTTTTGTGTGCAAAGGAGGATGCCAATTGGAAGATTGTCTCCATCAGCCATCATATTTTTGCGATACCAACTTACATATGTATTGAGCTGTCCGAGATGTTCGTGTTTAAACTCATCGACCTTCAGTTCAATCAACACATGACATTTAAGTATTCGATGGTAGAAAACTAAATCAATATAAACCAGCTTTTTGCCGATAAGAATTCGTTTTTGTCGTGCCTCAAAGCAGAAGCCATGTCCAAGTTCGAGTAAAAAGTCCTGTATTTTGTCGAGAAGGGCATCTTCCAGATCCGATTCAGCCATAACTTCTTTTGATTTTATTCCAAGAAACTCGAACACATAAGGGTCGCGAATCTCAAGACGCGGATCAGCCACTTCAGCCCCTGCATGTACAAGTTCTGCTAACTTTTTCTTGTCTCTGGAAAGTCCGGATCGTTCATAGTATAGACTTACCATCTGGCGTTTCAATTCTCGCACAGACCAATTACCACGAAGGCATTCGATTTCATAAAAGGCGCGTTTAAGGGGGTCATCAATGCTGACTAATAATTCCAGGTGGCTATAAGAAAATTTCGTAAGAAGATCTTTAGGCCGAAGCGTTAATTGTGCGGACAGTGTCCGCACTTTTTGTATTTTAGAAACAGGCGCCGGGAGGAGATATCGCAATTGTGCGGGCAATGTACGCACTATTTGAGGATAAACACGATAAAAAGATAGATAATTGTATAACTGTCGACGACCGGTATTGCTAATGCCTTTCATTCTTAACTCCTGTGAAAGCTCATTCAGTAGATTCTCCCCGTATTTTGCGCGATCAGAGCCGTGAAGTTCATATTCAGCGATGTGTAGACCAATGAACCAATTGCGAAGGGTTAGACTAACATTAACTGCCTTTCCTGCTTGTGCAAAAAGCTGGCGGTCGATTTCTGCAATGGTGGAAACCAATCTCTGAAAATCTATTTTTCCTTTATCACTCCCCATACCCAATCTCCTTCAAATTCTCCCAGATCATCTTCTCCAGCCGTCGGGCTTCAACCTGCTGCTCGCGTAGTTGCGCAACAAGCCTTGCCATTTTCTCATCAAACGGCTCGTCATCTTCGTCTTGCACTTCAGAGCCCACATAGCGGCCAGGGGTAAGCACATAGCCGTGTTTGCGGATTTCGTCAAGTGTGGCGCTCTTGCAAAAGCCGGGGGTATCCTCATATTCCCCGACATCGGGCTCTCCACGCCAGGCGTGGTACGTGCGGGCGATTTGCTGGATTTCTTCGTCTGTGAGTTCCCGATGGGTGCGGTCCACCATGCGACCCATCTTGCGGGCATCTATGAAAAGCACCTCACCCCGGCGATCCCGTAACTGTTTAGCCTGCCCTGTAGGAGGTCGCCCGCTTTTGTCTCTGGCAAGAAACCACAGGCAGGCTGGAATCTGGGTAGAGTAGAACAGTTGTCCGGGTAAAGCCACCATGCAGTCAACAAGGTCCACTTCAATGATGTTCTTTCGGATTTCACCTTCGCCAGCCTGATTGGAAGACATGGAACCGTTGGCAAGAACAAAGCCTGCATAGCCTGTGGGTGCCAGGTGATGGATCATGTGCTGCACCCAGGCAAAATTTGCATTGCGCACAGGTGGCACGCCGTACTTCCAGCGTTTGTCCTCCCGCAAGCGCTCGCCACCCCAATCCTTCATGTTAAAGGGTGGGTTGGCAAGGATATAATCAGCCTTCAAGTCGGGAAAGCGGTCGTTGTGGAAGGTGTCGCCCTGTACGATCTGACCATCTATGCCGCGGATAGCCAGATTCATTTTTGCCAGGCGCCAGGTGGTGTAGTTCGACTCCTGGCCGTAAATGCTGATCTGGGAGTGGGCGCGGCCGCCGTTGCCGTTGCCTGTGGCGTGGGCCTCGATGAACTCCACTGACTGCACGAACATCCCGGCAGAGCCGCAACAGGGATCATAGATGCGGCCCTTGAATGGCTCTAACATCTCTACCAGCAAACGGACAATACAATGCGGGGTATAGAACTCACCGCCTTTTTTGCCTTCGGCACTGGCAAACTGACCGAGGAAGTACTCGTAAACCCGCCCCAGCATATCTTTAGAACGTGCTTCGGCATCGCCCACGCGTATGTTTGATACAAGGTCAATGAGCTGTCCCAACCGCTGCTTGTCAAGGGCAGGTCGCGCATAATCCTTTGGCAGTACACCTTTAAGAGAAGGATTGTCACGCTCTATGGCTTCCATTGCCTCATCTACGATTTGGCCGATACTTGGCTGGCGGGCGTTTTGTTGGATACGCTGCCAGCGGGCTTCGGGTGGAACCCAGAAGATGTTGAAGGCACGGTATTCGTCCGGGTCTTCCGGGTCAGCGCCCTCTTCCCGTTCGACTTCAAGTTTTAGGTGATGCTCCTCAAAGGCATCGGAGATGTACTTGAGAAAAATCAAACCCAGCACAACGTGCTTGTATTCCGCGGCATCCATGGAGCCACGCAGGGCATCTGCCATTTGCCAGAGCTCAGCCTCATAGCCTATTATGGCTCCGGTTTTATTCGCCGTACTTACATTATTCTTTTGCCTGGTCAATATTGACCTCCTTCGATTACTGCAATGGGATCTCTAAGTGGTATTTAGCAATAGATATATCCTTCTTATAACTTAGAAGATTATATGTCAATACAAAACATGATATTTGATTTTTTTTCATTTAAACCGTAAGCAGGGAGCCAGTGTGTTTAACCTCGGCAGCGGTTCGGGCTAAACTTACCTCGGAGCCCGTGCGCTACGTCCTTACACCCGTGAATACCTGGGCTGGGGTGTATTCGCACTGATGAGGCAATGATGCGGGCTGGGTGAGTTCTGCATCTTTACGCCTTGTCCAGTTTTTTCTTAATTAGACCCCTGTAGTAGTCCTTAAAGCTTATCCCGTAGAATAATACTGTAAGGACTATGGAGAGTATAAGTACTGTGTATGGCCTTGTGGCAAGCATGTGTCTTGATAAATAGATTGCCAGTAAGAGTGCTATTCCTACAACCAGGGATTTTATGATGTCTCTTATGGCATGTCTTGACAACCTGTAGTCTATCCTTTTGCGGAGATAAAAGAAGAGGATGGAGAAATTAAAAAAAGACGATATGGATGTGGCAAGGGAGATACCGAGGTTTTTCAGGGGATTCATAAGGACAATGGCAAGCCCGGCATTTATCAATATGGAGATTATGCCCACTATGGCCGGGGTCTTCATGTCATGCATGGCATTGAATATCCTGACAAAACAGATGGAGAGGGCATAGAAGACAAGACCTATGCTGTATCCAAAGAGTGCCCTGTTTGTGAGCAGGGTATCGTAAGGGGTGAATGCACCTCTTTGGTATAGGAGTCTTATTGTCAGGTCTCCGATGCTACACAGGAGTATGGTGGATGGGATTAATGTTATACATAGCAGGACAAGGGAGCTGCTTATGTGGGCATGGATACCCTTAAAATCCCTGTCGTGGTAGAGCCTTGCCAGTTTCGAGAACATGACAGTATATATAGGGACGGCAAAGAGACTGAAGGGCAGGATAAATATCCTGAAGGCATATGAGAGGGATGCCACCTCACCATGGGGTAGATAAGAAGCTATTATCCTGCCTATAAAGCTGTTTATAGGCACTATGGATGTGGCTATCATTGCCCCTGTAAACAGCCTTTTTGCCTCTGTTACAGAGGGGTGGCTGAAAGACATGGTCTTTATGTAGCGGATATTAAATTTTTTGAGATATGGAAACTGGATCAATATCTGCATTACAGAACCGGCAGTCACGCCGATGGCAAGGCTATAGATGCCGTATCTCTTGCTCAACATTACGGCAGCGGCTATAAATACTATATTCCAGAGTATACCTGAGAACTCCGGGGATGCAAAGTGTTCCCGTGCATTTAGAAATGCCTTCATAACAGATAGGATAGTATGGAGGAGTATAACAGGTATCATTATGAGGAAGAGATACCTGGTAACCGTCTTTGTGGCAGGGTTAAAACCAGGCGCTATAATATCAACTATAAAACCGCTTGTTATGAAAAATACAACAGAGATGAATACGGTTACAATAATGGCAAGGTTCATGAATATGGAATATACGCGGGAAAACTCCCTATCGTCATTGAGGTATCTGGCGCATACAGGGATCAGGAATGCACTTGTAGCCCCTGAAAAAAACAGGGTCTGTATAAGCTCAGGAAAGTTAAAGGCCACGACAAAGGCATCTACCAGCATGGTTGCACCGAACAGGTATGCCTGTATAGCCTCCCTTATATAGCCCAGGGGCCTGCTGATAATGGTGATAAGGGTTATCACAGAACCCTTTCTTATAATCTCCCTTGCAGGGTTTGGGGTCGGGCTTTTGTTATATGCTGTCTCTTTCAATATTTTTTCTCTTGACTATCTTACGGAGTTTATTGAGGCTTTTCTGTTCAATCTGCCTGATCCTCTCCCTTGTAACGCCGAATTGTTTACCTATTGCCTCGAGGGTCTGGGGCTCATCGCCGTCAAGGCCGAACCTCAGTGTTATGACCTTTTTCTCATCGCTAGTTAGTGTCTCCAGCCACGATGCAATCTCCTCGGTCCTCTTGGATTGTTCAAGGGCAGATAGGGGTTCTTGTGTTGAATTATCCTGGAGCGTGTCCTCAATGGTAATCTTGCCATCCTCATCTATTATGGTCTCTAAGGAGTAGGCCTTTACCACAAAGGAATATAGGTTTTTTATGAAATCTACAGAGAGCCCTGTTTTGGATGCAAGCTCATCTGGTGTGGGTTCCCTTCCATGTATCTCTGTAAATTCGCTGATGTGCCTTGATATCTTGTAGACCTTTGATGTGATATGGACAGGTAGCCTTATTGTCCTTGAGTGATTTGCTATGGCCCTTTCTATAGATTGTTTTATCCACCATGTGGCGTATGTGGAAAACCTGCAGTCCTTTGCCAGATCAAATTTTTCCACTGCCCTTATAAGACCTAAATTACCCTCCTCTATTAGGTCAAGGCTTGACAGCCCCTGATTTACATATTTCTTTGCAATCTTTACTACAAGCCTTAGATTTGCCTCTATCATCTTTTTTCTTGCCTCTACATCGCCCTTTGCCACCCTCTCTGCCATTGCCTTTTCGTCCTCTTGGCTTAAAACAGGGAGCCTCATCAAGTCTCTCATGTAGAGCCTCTCTACCCTGAACTCCTCGTCCACGATATTTTTATTTTTATCTCTATCCGAGCTCTTTACTCTTTCCAACCCTGTGACCCTATAAGTTTGACAAACCTGCAGCCACCAAGATTCTCCACTTCAGAACTGGACTCACCTGTCTTTGTATAGACCATAAGGTCCTGCGAAAACTCTCCTCCTATAGGTATTACAAGCCTGCCACCTATCTTTAACTGTTCAAAAAGTGGCTGGGGTATATGGGGTGCAGCAGCAGTGACAATAATGGCATCAAAAGGGCTATATTCCCTCCAGCCTGTTGTCCCGTCGCTTACTGTTATGACAACATTTCTGTATTGTAGTTTATCCAGAATCTTTCTTGCATTTTTTGCAATGGCAGGGAGCCTCTCTATAGAATAGACCTGTTCTGCGAGCTCAGCAAGTATGGCAGTCTGGTATCCTGAACCTGCGCCTATCTCCAGCACCTTTTCGTGTCCCTGAAGCCTTAATGCCTCTGTCATTAGGGCAACTATGTATGGTTGGGATATGGTCTGTTTTTCCCCTATGGGAAGTGGATGGTCTTCATAAGCCTGTGACCAGAGGGCGCTGTCGATAAAGAGGTGTCTTGGCACCTTTCTCATGGCCTGGAGTACCCTGGGGTCAGTAATGCCCCTTTTTATGAGCTGAGTATCCACCATCTGTTGTCTTTTTCCAAAAAATTCGTCTATAGCCATGAAGAAAGCTCACCAGCCCTTTTTGCAGCCTTTTCAATGGCAGTTATGATGCTGCCCTTGAATGCCTTTTTTTCAAGATGTGTAAGCCCTGTTATGGTCGTGCCCCCAGGTGAGGTAACCATCTCCCTCAAGATACTGGGGTGCACATCCTCTTCCTCCAGCATCTTTATAGTCCCTTTTATCACCTGTATGGACATGGCCTTTGATTTTTCTCTTGGTATACCCATCTTTACACCTGCATCTATCATGGCCTCAAGGAAAAACAGAAAGAATGCAGGACCGCTTCCTCCGAGGGCAGTTACAGCATCCATGAGTTCTTCCCCTACCTCTATAACACTGCCCAGGCATGAAAATATCTCTCTGGCATCCTTTAATTCTGCCTCTTCTATGCCCTTTCCTGCTGCAATACCCGTTGCTGCCTCACCTACCTTTGCGCATATATTGGGCATTGCCCTTATAACCTTGATAGGCCTATCTGTGACAGATAGTATGTTGGATATCTTAATCCCTGCCATGACAGAGATGATTACCTTTTTTTCATCTATCAATGGCGCAATCCCGGTAAGGGTCTGTCTTGCATCCTGGGGCTTAACCGCTACTATTATATACCCTGATTCTCTTATAAGGTCTCCATAAGAGTCAAGGCAACGGATTCTGTATAGCTCTTCTATGTATTTTGCCCTTTCTTTCTTTATCTCGTAGAAGACTATATCCTCTGTCTTATAATTGGCATTAAGAAGCGCCTTTAATATAGCCTCACCCATATTGCCAAGACCTATTATCCCTATTTTTTTCATATGACCTCCATGTTTTTTTATATCAAATGCCCTTGCCAATTTAAAGTTAATTTTTTGTATGTCTCTTAAACACCCTTGTTTTATCTTCCGTGACATGGGCATATATCCACAAACCTCTTATTTTTTAAAAGACCACAATGGAAAAACAGAAAAATAAATGGTATTATCCATAATAGACCTAAAGGTATTGCCCTGGGGGAAAACCGTGAAACCATTGTGGATTTAGGGAGTTAAGGATAATATGCCGCTACAGAAAGATGAGGCAATAGTATTGACGAAAAAGGCCTATGGTGAATCTGATAGGATCGTAAGGCTCTTTACCCTGTCAGGGGGTAAGATTACTGCTATAGCAAAGGGGGGCAGCAAGAGCCAGAAGCGATTTATGAATACCCTTGAACCCTTTAACCATATCCGGATAGAGTATTTTAAGAAGCAGACCAAGACCATGGCAAGGATAGAGAATGCTGATATCATTGAATCCAACAGCGGGATAGAGTTAAACCTCAAGAGGATATGCACTGCCAGTTTTTTTGTTGAGTTTGCCGATAAGCTTACAAAGGAAGGCGAGAGGAATATAGAGCTTTTTAACGGCCTAAAGGGCATATTGGATGATGTAAAAAACATAGAGTTTACCTCATCGGATATAGTGTTTTATCTGCTGAGGATATTGGGTTGTCTCGGCTTTATGCCCAATTTTAATACCTGTGTACAGTGTGGTAGAGATGTGCCAGATGAAGACAAGGTCTTTTTTTCAAGGGAGAGAGGGGGTATACTATGTCCTGTATGCTCTCAGGCAATTCCTTTTAAATCTTATCCCAGAGGTATAATACGGGGTCTGTCTTCTTTTGTTAGAGGAGATAGATGCAATGGTGATCTTGATTTTTTAACCTATGCCCAGGATATTATGGAGGGTTTTATATCCTTTCATCTTGACGTGGAGATAAAATCCTACAAATTGTTAAAAAATCTTATTTGATGTAATAAAGGGGGATTAAAGGATAGTCCATGAAGGTTGCAATCTCAGGAAAAGGCGGTGTAGGCAAGACAACCCTTGCAGGGGTTATGGCGAGAATACTTGACAGCAGGGGCTTTAAGGTCCTTGCCATAGATGCTGACCCTGATTCAAACCTGGGGGATGCCATAGGCTTTTCCGATGATGAATTGATAAAGGCAAAGCCCCTTGCCGAGATGGAGGAGTTTATAGAGGAAAGGACAGGGTCAAAAAAAGGAGAGTATGGGTCATTCTTCAGGCTTAATCCCAGGGTAGATGATATACCGGAGAGGTTTTCTGCTGTCATGAACAGGATAAGGCTTGTTGTGCTGGGCAACATTGCCAAGGGTGGCGGGGGGTGTTTCTGTGCCGAGAATGTACTCCTCAAGAATCTCATCTCTTATGTCCTTACAGAGAGGGATGAATATGTTATAGTGGATATGGAGGCAGGGCTCGAACACTTGGGCAGGGGGACAACAGAATACATTGATTCCCTTATAGTGGTTGTAGAACCTGGCAAGAGGAGTATCCAGACTGCCCATCAGGTAAAGAGGCTCGCCTCTGATTTGGGTATAAAAAATGTGTCTATAGTGGGCAACAAGATTGCATCCCCTGAGGATATAGCCCTTATAATGGACAACCTTAAGGGGTTTCCATATATAGGCTCCATTAGTTTTAATGAAAAGATATTAGAGGCAGACAGACTTGGGCTATCCCCCTATGACATGGATAGCATTGTAAAGTCTCAGGTGGAAGAGATTATCGATAATCTGAAAAAGCAGACAGCATGAGAAAGACCCTGTGTTTTTTGAACCTCATCTTCTCTACTATTTCTCTCTCCCTCTTTGCCCTTGGGGTATCTTTGTTTGATAAAAAAGGTGAAAGGGTTCACAGGATAGCAAGGCTTTGGGCAAGGATCCATCTTTTTGTATCCGGTATAGATGTATCCATAAATGGGCAGGATAATATCCCAGAACCTCCCTGTATATTTATGTGCAATCATCAGAGCGCCCTGGATATATACTCACTCCTTGCATGTCTTCCTTTATCCTTTCGTTGGGTTGCAAAAAGACAGCTCTTTAATATACCCCTTTTCGGATGGGCAATGAAAAAGGCAGGTTATATAAGCCTTGACAGGGAAAACCCCAGAGAGGCAATAAAGGCCATAGAAAGGGCAGCCAGTAAGATAAAAGAGGGGACAAATATAATAATATTTCCAGAGGGGACGAGAAGCATGGATGGTGTGCTTTTACCCTTTAAAAAAGGTGTATTCTCCCTTGCCATTGAGGCAGGTGTCCCTGTTGTCCCTGTGGGTATATATGGTTCATGTTTATTACAACCAAAAGGTAGTTTAATTCCTCGGAAAAAAGGGGTAATATACGTAAACATAGGAAAACCTGTATTTATATTGGAGAAGAGGGCATCAGAGAAAAACAGGGTAATGGCTGAGGTCAGGTCAGCCATAGAGGCATTGATGAAAAGGCATTGAATATAAAAAGAGGGTCAGATGTCTAATGAACTTAAAAAAGAGATGATAGGCATAGGGCTTATAGGGCTATTTCTTTTCCTCCTTGTGAGCCTCGTATCATATCACCCCCTTGACCCTTCATTTAGCACATTCTCTACCGGACCTGTAAAGAATCTGTGCGGAAAGGTGGGCTCATACATAACAGATGCCCTTATCCAGGTCTTCGGGATGGTGAGCTATCTCTTGCCTGCATATACACTTTTATTTGCCTTTTTCTGTATAAGAAAAAAGGATCCACCCCATGTCATCATTTTATCGTCAGGTCTTGTTCTCTTTTTTGTATCTGCCCTAACCCTTTTTCAACTCATGGTGGGCAAGGTAAGGATAAAGGGGGTTGACCTACCTTTTTCAGGTTTTCTGGGTGTTTTGCTTGAGAAGACCCTTACAGGGCTTTTCGGATATTTTGGCAGCTATCTCATCTCTATTGTCATATTCCTCATATCTGTATTCCTTATTGTACAGGCGCCCATCCTCTCCATTATAGAGGACTCCATCAAGAGGAGGCGTTCTGTTGAGAAGAGGAAACAGATAAAGGTGGTGGAGGAGAAAAAAGAAGAGCCAAAAAAAGAAAAAGAGCCTGTCCAGGAGGCCTTTGATTTTTATTATGAGACAGGGCCTTACAGGCTTCCATCTGTATCTCTCCTCGATGAGGTGGAAAAAACAGAGATAAAGATAGACAAGGAGAGTATACAGGCAAATGCATCTATCCTGGAGAAGAAACTCAAGGATTACGGGATAGAGGGCAGGGTCTCAGAGGTAAAACCAGGGCCTGTCATAACCATGTATGAATTTGAACCTGCCCCGGGGATAAAGGTGAGCAGGATATCAAACCTTGCTGATGACCTTGCCATGGCACTGAGCGCCATATCAATAAGGATTATTGCCCCTATCCCGGGGAAGTCTGTGGTAGGCATAGAGGTCCCCAATAAGGTGAGACAGACTGTTTATCTCAGGGAGATTATAGAGTCAGAGGCATTTAGATCATCCCAGTCATACCTCACTATGGCTATAGGTAAAACCATAGCAGGAGAGCCCTTTGTAGCTGATTTGACAAAGATGCCCCACCTCCTCGTAGCCGGTTCCACCGGGTCAGGCAAGAGTGTCTCTCTGAACAGCATGATATGTAGTATGCTCTTTAAGGCAACCCCTGTCAATGTCAGGTTTTTGATGATAGACCTTAAGATGCTCGAGCTTTCATTCTATGACGGTATACCCCATCTGCTCCTGCCTGTTGTTACCAATCCCAAGAACGCCAAGACATCCCTCCGCTGGCTTATAGATGAGATGGAGAGGCGATATACTATGATGGCAGAGATAGGCGTAAGGAGTATAGACAGATATAACAGCAAGATGGCAAAGCAGAAGGAGGCCACCCTTCCATATATTGTTGTTGTTATAGATGAGCTGGCAGACCTGTTTATGGTATCGGCCAAGGAGGTAGAGGAGTATATTGCAAGGCTTGCGCAGATGGCAAGGGCATCGGGTATACACCTGATCCTGGCTACGCAGAGACCCTCTGTTGATGTCTTGACAGGCATAATAAAGGCTAATTTCCCTGCCCGTATATCATGCAAGGTGACAACAAAGGTTGATTCACGGACTATCCTTGACACAAACGGTGCAGAAAGCCTCCTTGGGTATGGCGATATGCTCTTTATGAGCCCAGGACTGGGGAGGATCCAGAGACTGCATGGCCCCTTTGTATCAGAAGGGGAGATAAAGAGGATTGTAGAGTTTCTCAAGGGCCAGGCAAGCCCTGTATATCAGAATGAGATACTCGAGGAGAGGGAAGAGCAGGACAGTGAGGATGCTATAGACGATGAAAAATATAGAGAGGCAGTAGAGTTTGTTATGGAGAAGGGTGAGGCGTCCATAAGCATGATACAGAGGAGGTTCAGAATAGGATATAACAGGGCAGCCCGTATTATAGAAAAGATGGAGAGTGAAGGTATTGTCGGACCTTCAGATGGTGTCAAACCCAGGGAGGTCTTAAGAAGACAGTAAAAGGCCTTTTTTTCAGGGCCTCATATGATAATTTATCGAAATAGATACAGAATATAAAGAGGGATTTAAAAGATGGGTAATAGACGCACAAAGTTAAGTTCAAGATTAACAAGATTTATAGGGATAGGCTTGTGGATAGTGGTACTTTTTTTTGGTTTTTACGGTTTTGTCTTTTGCACAGAGCCATCACCCTTTGATAGCATAAAAAAGACATACTCTAACATTATGACCCTCGAGGCAGGCTTTAGCCAGAAGGTCTTTATATCCAGCCTGAAAAAAGAGAGGGAGTTTGAGGGTGATTTCTTCTATAAGAGGAATAAAGGGTTTCTCTGGCGATACAACAAGCCAAAGACAAGATACTTTCTCTATGACAGCAGGTTTATATGGCAGGGCGAGGAGGACAAACCTGTGGTCTACAAGAGGAGGGTAAACAGGGAGAAGACAGGGGGGACATTCCTTGACCTTATAGATGACATATCAAAGATGGATGAGATATTCAGGCTAAAGGAGAAAAAGAGGGTAGGTGACATGGATGTCATGGAGCTTGTCCCTAAGAAAGAGGGTCAGGTAATATCAGCAAAGGTCTGGGTAGACAGGCAGAATATGGTAAAGAGGATAGAGATAGAGGAATTTACAGGAAACATAAATACCATAAGCTTTACATACGCCAAGATAAATGAACCGATAGGGGATTCAAGATTTACATACAGACACGAAAAAGGTAAGGAGATAGTGGAGACACCAAATTAAACCCATCAAAAGATGTCTTCTTCTGCATATCTTAGTCTTGCAGCCTTTATAATCCTTGATGATGCGAGCTTGGAGACAACAGTTATATCCTCCAGGGGTAGGTATGAGGTTATGGATGTGTCAAAGAGTATCCTTACAGATGGTGGAAACTCCTCGTCTGCCTCCCATAGTATAAAGGTCATGGGGACCATGGGCAGAGGATTTATGGTAAAGGATGCATCCCCGAAGTCCTGTTTTATACCCATAAGCACCTCTCCTGCCTCTCTAAAGGCATCCCTGTTTGTCCCAAAGGCAGTCATCAAAGGTTTTATAACCCTTTTTTCGAATACAGGCTTATAGTGTCGGCAGCCAGGTATGTCCTCATAAGGTATAAGTTCATTGCTCAATGGCCTGCCAGAGGCCAAGTTTATATAGTGGAGCATGATAATCTTTGAAACTAAGGTAACATTGGAACCCTTTGAATTTTTAAACGAGAAATCAGGGATGGTCATTGTTATCAATTCATTAAAAAAAGGTATCTCTGCTGTAATACCCTTAGCTGTTTTACTATAACGGAGCCCGGCATTCATAAGCCTCTCCTCTTGATTTGCATTGAGAAGCACCTTACAGGCATCCTCATATACCTGTTTATAGACCTTTTGTTTTCTCAGTTCCATGGTATTTTAAACCTCCCTGAAAATCCATCCTAAATTGGCTGGAGATGTCCCCCAGCAGGGTATTAAGGTATAACAATATCACTTTTGTTTCTAAATGGAGTTACATAATCCTGGGTATCCTTATATGTCACCAAAGAGATAATTATTATAACCCAATAGAACCTATAAAACCAATAAACCGAATAACTCAAAGTGCATGGATGTTTTGCCCCAGGGCAGTGACATCTATTTCAATATATCCATTATCTCTGCCACCTTTTTTCTGTAATCCCCGCTGTGGAAGAACTCTGTCCCCATAACCACTATGTCTGCCCCGGCATCTGCCACCCTTTTTACATTGGATGCCTTTATGCCCCCGTCTACCTCCAGGTCTATGTGCCTGCCTGTTGAGTCTATCATCTGCCGGGCATCCCTTATCTTCTTGTCCATGGAGGTTATATACGACTGACCACCGAACCCGGGGTTTACTGTCATGATTAATAGGAGGTCTATGGTTTCAATGATATTTTCCAGGGAACATAGCGGTGTTGATGGATTGAGGGTGACCCCTGCCTTTATCCCTGCAGCCTTAATAACATCCACACTCCTGAATATATGGGTATCTGCCTCTATGTGAATGGTTATTATGTCTGCACCGGCATTGATAAAATCCTTAACAAAGTCTGAGGGATTGCTTATCATGAGGTGACAGTCCAGGGGCTTTGATGTAATCTTCCTTATTGCCTCAACGAACATGGGGCCTATGGTTATATTGGGGACAAAGTGTCCGTCCATAACATCTATGTGAAACAGGTCAGCACCTGCCTCTTCTGCATCCCTTATCTCTTTTTCCAGTATAAGAAAATTGCAGGAAAGTATAGATGGGGCTATCATTATTCTATTCATCCTCTTCCTCCCCTAAATTTATTTTTATCTCCAGGCCTTCATCGGCATCGAATACCTGACCTGGGGCAATGGATGGGATTATCCTCTGTCTCCGTGGCATGCTGTAATCCCCTCTTTGTATGATCTTATATCCTATATTTTTTTTTGTCAGCTCCTCTTTTATCTCTGTAAGGTCAATGTTACCTATATCAGGCATAAGTATATACCTCTTGGGTTTTGAACCGGCAAAAATAACAATCCCTTTACCCTCAAGGAGGCCCTCGCCAGCTCTGGGTATCTGGGCAATCACCTTTCCTTCATTTTCGTTGGGTACATAGATTATCTTCTCCACATTGATATTTTTCTCCTTTAAGGCACCATAGGCATCATTAACAGGCTGACCTTCAATGTTAGGGACAATCAAAAGCTCTGGGCCATCAGATACTATGACCATTACTGTCCTACCCTTCTTGGTTAATATATTTGCCCCTGGCTTCTGGACAGTAATGTGGTTATATGGGATGTCGTTTCTCTTTTCATATCTCACTATATGGAAATAAAGCCCACTTGATTCCACAAGCCTTTTTGCCTCCTCCACATTTTTACCAATTATATCAGGGCATATTACTGTCCTCTGGGCCTTCAATATGATCTTCATGGTTACGTATGAAGAAAAGATAAATACGAGTATTGCTATGAAAATATAGAATGCAACCTTAATCAATCTCATGGTTTTCTTAGCCTTACTATAAAAAAGCCATCCAAATCTGTTTCATGGGGAAGGGACATAAAATATTCTTTATTAAACAAAAGAGGGAGGGGATTTTCAACTATAAACTCATTTTCCCTGCTGAATTCATCTAAAACACCCCATGTCTCTTCCGGTTCAAAGGAGCAGACACTGTATATGAGATAGCCCTTATCTTTGAGACACCCCCACAGGGCTTTGAGCATGGCAACCTGGTTCCTCCCATGCCTTTTAATATCCTTTTCCCTCAATCTCCATTTTATCTCAGGGTGTTTTCTTATAATGCCTGTAGAAGAGCACGGTGCATCAAGGAGTATCTTGTCGAATAACTTTTCTCTGAAGGGTCTTAGCAGGACATCCCCGCATATTATGTATTTCCCTTCTTTATCCATTGAAATGAGCTTGTTCATATCTATATCCATAGAATAGAGCCTGATATGACCCTCAAGCCCTTTAATCTGTTCTGTCTTTGTACCTAAACCGCAGCAGGCATCGAGTATAATATCACCCTGTCTCGGGTCAAGTGCCACGCCTGCAAGCTGTGATGCCTCATCCTGGATATGTATTATGCCCTGTTTAAATAGACTATCTTTTATTACAGGTGTAAGCCTGTCTACATAGAGGGAAGACTCTACATACCTGCCCTTTTCTGTCTTTATCCCTTTTTTTTCAAGATAATCCATTACATGGTCCATATCCATTCTTTTCGTATCTATCCTTATGGCAAATCTTGGCACTTTATTCAATGCAGCGCATAGCTTTTCTGTGTCATCCTGTCCGAACCTCTCATGCCATCTTCTGATGAGCCATTCAGGGAAGGAATGTATAATGGAAAGCCTCTTTATCTCTGATTTTTGTTTTTGGGGGATGCAGACATTAACCGAGTCCCGGGTTTTATCCCTTGTGTCTTCTATATATTCCCTTATATACCTCCTCAGTATGGCATTTACAAACCCTGCCACATATCTTCCCTCCATCTTCTTGGCATATTCCACTGCCTCGTTGACAACATGGTAAGATGCCTTTTTCATGAAGGTTATCTGATAGAGGGTAATCCACAATAGATAACGGATATGCCTTTTTATGCTTTTTTTTGCAAGACGGGAGGCAATCCAGTCGAGATAACCCTTCCATCTTATAACGCCTGAGGCTATCTCATAGATAATGCCGTGGAGATGGTCGGGTATCTTTCTATCTGTGAAATACCTATCGATAGCATGGTCTAAATAACCGCCCTTTTCTACTTCAGCAATTATATTGAGTGAGGTGGCCCTGATAATATCGCCATAATTATCTTCTATATGCCATATCCTCCAGTCTTTTAATCCTTTCTTCTATGGGGGGATGGGTGCTGAACAGGGCAAGGACACCCTTACCGCTAAAGGGGTTCATTATAAACATGGGTGCTGTAGATGGGTTGGCATCCTCCATGGGCCTTTTTGCAATGCCCATATGGAGTTTCTTAAGGGCATTGGATAGATATAAGGGGTTGCCTGAAAGCCTTGCCCCACCTTCGTCGGCAAGGTATTCCCTTGATCTGGATATGGCAAGCTGGATGAGCATGGCTGCAAAGGCTGCAAGGACAGAGAATATAATAACGGTAAATATATTGCCCCCGCCTTCGTCATCATCACCTCTGGCTCCCCCGAAGATGGCAGCAAACCTTGCCCAGTCTGCGAGCATAGTGATGGCACCGGCAAGGGTAGCAGCCACTGTCTGGATTAGAATATCCCTGTGTTTTATATGGGATATCTCGTGGGCAATGACCCCCTCCAGTTCCTCGAGGCTTAATATCCTTAAAATACCTGTAGTTACTGCAACCACTCCATTTTCAGGGTTTCTCCCTGTGGCAAAGGCATTGGGGCTGTCATTCTCGATGATATATAGCCTCGGCATGGGGATAGATGCCTTTTGGCTTAAGTTATAGACAATCCTGTATAGCTCTGGTGCCTCCTGCTGGGTTACAGGTTGTGCCCCGTACATCTTCAGGACTATCTTGTCACAGAACCAGTAGCTTATGAAGTTCATAAGAAAGGCTATAAAAAAGGCAATATAGGCCCCTGTTTTTCCACCAATCATGCCCCCTACGGCAACGAATATTATGGTAAGGATTACCATTAGGAAAAATGTCTTGAATTGATTCATTGAAACCCCCAATTTCTTTCTTTGTATTTAAAAATATACACCTTTTTGTGCTTTGTCAAGGTAAAGAGACTGCTTGTTTTTTTGGAGATATGATGGGATAATTACCTTTATTGAGACCTTTAAGATGGTTCTAATCTCCTTTAAGAGGTGATTTAATTATGTTTTTTGATATTGATAATGACCTGAGGGATATAGAAAAGGCTGTCCGTGAATTCTGTGAGAAAGAGTTTGATCTTGAGTATCTACAGAGGCTTGAGGACGAGCATAGATTTCCAAAGGAGGTCTATGAGAAGATAGGGGAGCTGGGTTTTATAGGCGTTGGATTCAGTGAGGACATAGGGGGTTCAGGGTATGGCGCCATGGGCCATGTAATTGCAGTAAAAGAGATGTGCAGGAGCCTGCCTGGTATGGGTATGGCACTGAGCCTCGGTTATATACCTGCCTTTGTCATAGATATATACGGTTCAGAGAGACAGAGGGAAAAATACATAAGACCCATGATAGAGGGCAGATATGTCTCTGCAATAAGCGTGACAGAGCCAGACAGCGGCAGCGACATAGGCAGCATGAAAACCAGGATCGAGGAGAGAGGAGACCATTTTGTATTGAATGGCTCAAAACTCTTTACAACAAATGCAGGCTATGCAGATTTCTATACCCTCCTGGCAAGGGATGACAACGGCTTGACTGCTTTGGTTATAGATACAGAACTCAAGGAGAAAAACAGGCCCGGTGCCTTTGAGATAACTGATTTGGGCAGGAAGATGGGTATCAATACCACTACCTCCGGGGAGCTTGTCTTCAGTGACTTTGTCATACCAAAGGAGAACATATTAGGGAAGAGGGGCAAGGGTATGAGGACTGTCCTTGATGGGTTTGAACTGGGCAGGATAGTGATTGCAGCCCAGGCATTCGGTGCCATGTTATATGGGTATGAAAAGGCAGTAAATCATGCAAAAAAGAGAAAACAATTCGGAAGACCCATTATAAAGTTCCAGTCCATTGAACACGACCTTGTGGATATGTATGTGGAGATAGAGAAGTGTCGAGGTATCCTATACAGGGCAGCATGGCTCTATGACAGAAAAGACCCTGAATCAAAGAAATACTCCTCTGTTGTAAAGCTCACCATACCAGAGACAGCAATAAGTATACTCAACAGGTGCATTGATATGTTCGGTGGCTATGGGTATATGCGTGACCAGGGGCTTGAGGGTGCATTAAGGGATGTGAGGATAACCTCTATATACGAAGGGACAAGCAAGATACAGAAAAACACCATATCCAAGCTCTTGTATTAGACTGCAGACTAAAGACTGAATAAAAAATCAGAATCAATTCTATTCAAACAGGGAGGATGTGCCCTGGAGTAATTATCTCAATTAAATACTGACATAGATTGGGGTTTATGTTAGATTAAGACAAAAAAAGTAGTGTTTTTTAGGAGGCCATATCCATGCATCAATCTGTTGTAACAGTCCCCATTGAAGAGGAGATGAAGAGGTCCTACCTTGATTATGCCATGAGCACCATCATAGGGAGGGCGTTGCCTGATATAAGGGATGGGCTTAAACCTGTCCATAGAAGGATTTTATATGCCATGTATGAGCTTGGCAATACCCATGATAAGCCATATAAAAAGTCTGCAAGGATAGTAGGTGATGTAATAGGTAAATTTCACCCCCACGGTGACCAGGCTGTATACGATGCCATCACAAGGATGGTCCAGGATTTCTCTCTCCGTTATCCCTTGATAGATGGACAGGGTAATTTTGGTTCCATTGACGGAGATGCACCGGCAGCCATGAGGTATACAGAGATAAGGCTCTCCAGGATAGCAGAGGAGATACTCAAGGACATAGAGAAAGACACAGTATCATTCAGGCCAAACTATGATGACTCCCTTGAGGAGCCTGTAGTCTTGCCTTCAAAGATACCCAATCTCCTCATCAATGGTTCATCAGGTATAGCAGTGGGTATGGCAACGAACATACCCCCCCATAATCTCAATGAGGTGGTAGATGCCATAGTAGCCACCATAGATAATCCAGACATTACCCTCGATGAATTGATAAGGATTATACCAGGCCCTGATTTTCCTACCCAGGCCATAATCTACGGGAGGCAGGGGATAAGGGATGCCTATGAGACAGGCAAAGGTCATATCATACTGAGGGCAAGGGCTGTTATCGAGAAAAGCAAGAAGGATGGGGGTAGAGAGAGGATTGTCATTACAGAGATACCATATCAGGTAAATAAAGCACGACTCATAGAAGGGATAGTAGAGCTGGTGAACTCCAAAAAGATAGAGGGCATTGCCAATATGAAGGATGAGTCGAGCAGAGAGGGCATGAGGATTGTTATAGAGCTCAAAAGGGGTGAGATGGCAACGCCGATACTGAACAAACTATACAAGCATACCCAGCTCCAGACAACCTTCGGGATAATCTTTCTCACCATTGTTGACAATCAACCAAGGGTTTTAAATCTAAAGGAGATAATAGGTGAGTTTATAAAATTCAGGAAGGAGATTGTAACAAAACGTTCTATATTTGAGCTTAATAAGGCATTGGAGAGGCTCCATATACTCGAAGGCTTAAAGATTGCCCTTGATAACATAGATGAGGTCATAGCCATTATAAAAAAGTCAAAGAACACGCCAGAGGCAAGGGTTAGCCTTATGGATAGATTTGGCTTTTCCGAGAAACAGGCCACAAGCATCCTTGAGATGAGGCTTCAGAGGCTCACATCCTTGGAGCAGGCAAAGATAATAGAGGACCTCCAGTCTACAAAAGATGAGACAAAGAGGCTACAGAATATCCTGGATAACGAGTCTGTGCTCCTTGGTATAGTCAAGGAAGAGCTCATCGACATAAAGAACAGATACGGGAATGAAAGGCTTACAGAGATTGTTGACGAACTCCCTGAGATAACCATAGAGGATATGATAAAGGAAGAAGAGGTGGTTGTCACAATCACAAGCAAGGGTTATATAAAGAGGACACCCCTTGACCAGTATAAACACCAGCTCAGAGGGGGTAAGGGTAAGATAGGTATAGTGGTGAGGGATGAGGATGTAGTAGACCACCTCTATATTGCATCTACCCACTCTTATATAATATTTTTTACAAACAACGGCAGGGCCTATATATTAAAGGTCTTTAACATCCCTGATGCACCCCTTACATCAAAGGGAAAACCCATTCTCAACATCATAAATATAGGGAAAAATGAGAAGATAACCGCTGTTGCCCATGCCAATGAATTTGTAGATGACAGGTATCTCTTCCTCATAACCAAAAAGGGAAAGGTCAAAAAGATAAGCCTAAGTGAAATCAAAAACTTGAGATCTACAGGCATAAAGGTCATAGACCTGCCCGAGGAAGACAGCCTTGTTGGTGTCCTTGAGACAGACGGGGAAAACGAGGTGATGCTGGCCACAAAAAGAGGTATGTCCATTAGATTTCACGAAAAACAGATAAGACATATGGGCAGACAGGCATATGGTGTCAGGGGTATCTCATTAGAGGGAGACGATGAGGTTGTTTCAGCAGAGATAGTCCATGATGACTCGGTGATATTCACTGTCACAGACAAAGGATATGGAAAATGTTCGCCCTGTTCAGAATACAGGGAACAATTAAGGGGCGGTAAGGGCATAATAAATACCCGATGCGGAAAGAAAAACGGTGAGGTTGTGTATATAAAACAGATAGACAGAAAGGATGAGGTTATACTTGTCACAGATACAGGCAGGACCATAAGGTTTCATGCAGAGAACCTCCCTGTCCAGAAAAGGGGTGGTATAGGTGTCAAGCTTATGGACCTGAAAGAAGGTGAGAAGGTAAGCAGTGTGGCTATTGCAGAGCAGGATTGATGTGAAGAGATTAGCAAGCCTTTTTAAGGCTTTTATGGGGCCTTTTATAAAAGCCTCGACCTTGTCATGGGATTAGAAAGAGAAAAAAAGACAATAGGCGTCATAGGTGCTGGGGCATGGGGGACAGCCTTTTCCATGCATCTTGCAGGTATGGGATACCATGTGCTCCTTTGGGTATATGAGGAAGACCTGTACAGGATATTAAAGAAAGAGAGGGAAAACAGATACTACCTGCCTGGTTTTAAGCTCTCAGGATACATGGACTTTACCCATGAATTAACAGATATCCCGGCCTATTCTGATGATATTGTCATAGCCACACCATCCTTTGCCCTCAGGGAGACATTAGAAAGGGTATCCCATGGATTACAGGGGAAGAGGATACTTATTCTCACCAAGGGAATAGAGATTAACACCTATAAATTTATGGCAGATATTGTCCATGAGCTCATAGGCAGAGATGAGATGGTTGCAGTGCTTTCAGGACCTTCTTTTGCAAGGGAGGTGGCAAAAGGACAGTTCACCTCTGTTGTTGTTGCATCGAGAATCAAGAGTCTCTCTAAATATTTTCAGTCGCTTATCCATAGTGACAACTTCAGGGTCTATACCAATGAAGATGTTGTCGGTGTTGAACTCGGTGGGGCAATGAAGAATGTCATGGCTATAGGGGCAGGTATAATAGAGGGGCTGGAACTCGGGACAAACACAAAGGCTGCATTTGTAACCCGTGCCCTTGCAGAGATAAGGAGGCTGGGCAGGGCCCTCGGTGCCAGAGATACCACATTCATGGGCCTTTCTGGTATAGGCGACCTGATCCTGACATCCTATGGCTCTTTAAGTAGGAACAGGGCATTTGGACTGGAGCTCGCAAGGGGAAGGACATCAGAGGAGATTATAGGCTCTCAGAATGCTGTTGTAGAGGGTTATTTTACCATAAAGGCAGCATACCTCATGTCCAGGAATATGGGTGTAGCGATGCCCATTACAGAGGAGTTATACAGGATAGTGTATGAGAGAAAAGACATACTGGAATCCATAAGGGATATAAAAAACAGGGGTCTTAAAGAGGAAGATGAATAATAACAATATAAAATGGGGGTTTTTATGAATCTGAAGGTCTTTGACGAGATGGATGAAAATCAGCTTAAAAGCTACATAGAGTTTTTACTCTGGCATTACAGGGTGATAGACGCATTCTGGTTTATCTATGTGGCAGAGAGGTTTGACCAGCCTACAGCAGAGCGTATAAACGAGATGGTCTGGGGCAGGGTGGCAGGCATGGCATCTAAGGATCTGATAAATAGGTTTAACATCAAGGAAAAGGGGCTAAAAGGTTTTGTGAAGGCATTGAGGCTTTTTACATGGACCATAATAGTAGAATACGAGATAGAGGAAAAGGAAAACGAGGTTATTATAACCGTGCCCCACTGTCCTACCCAGGAATCAAGATTGAAGAGGGGGCTTGAGGAGTTTGTCTGTAAGGACATGCACAGGGGTGAGTTTGAATCTTTTGCAAGGGAGATTGACCCCAATATAAAGGTAGAGTGCCTTTTTGCACCCCCTGACAGCCATCCCCCGGATATGTTCTGCAAGTGGCGGTTTACTCTTTGAGACCGCTAAAGGGATTTGAATATTTTATTTTGTTTTAATGGGATTTTGTGTTAATTTACATCTATGTTTGGTATCGGGCTACCGGAACTTATTGTTATACTCATTGTTGCGCTACTTGTAGTTGGTCCCTCTAAACTACCTGAGCTTGCAAAATCCATTGGAAAGGCCTTTGGTGAATTCAGGAGGATGGCTGATGAGGTTAAAGAGACCATAGAAGAGGAGGTCATAAAAGAAAAGACCCCTGAGGATAATGAACAGGAGAAAACACAAGACATATCAAAAGATGAGCCTGAAACCCATAAGCCACACACCCCTGATGCATAGCAGAATTCTATGGTCAAAAAGATAAAATCCGAGGAAAAACAGCCATTTATATCCCACCTTAAGGAGTTAAGAGACAGGCTTGTTGTCTGCATTATTGCTACCGGTATAGCCTTCATTGTAGCCTATTATTTTAAGGAAAAGATATTCTATTTCCTCATGCAGCCTTTTATAAAGGTGATGCCTGAAAAAAGCTCGTTTATCTTTACATATGTCACAGAGGCATTCATTACATACTTCAAGATTTCACTGGTAGTTGCAATCTTTGCAGCCGCCCCTGTAATACTGTATGAGATATGGATGTTTGTATCCCCTGGTCTCTATGAGAAAGAAAAGAAATATGCATTCCCCTTTATCTTCTACGGGAGCATATGTTTCATATGCGGGGCTGTGTTCTGTTATTTTGTTGTAATGCCTTTTATTTACAGGTTTTTTGTGAGCTACGCAGCAGAGTTTATTATACCCATGCCTGATTTGAAGGGCTATATGAACCTGACCCTTAAGCTGCTTATAGCCTTTGGTCTTATATTTGAGATGCCTCTTATGGCATTTTATCTCGGACGGGTGGGTATCATAGACCACAAGATGCTCTCATCCAAGAGGCGATATGCCATACTGGGGATTTTTATCTTAAGCGCTGTTATCACGCCCCCTGATATAACAAGCCAGATATTCATGGCCATACCACTGTGGGGGCTTTATGAGTTGAGCATTATAATTGTAAGACTATCGGGAAAGAGGGTAAAAGACCATGAATAGACTGGATGTGATAATCCTTGCAGCAGGCAAGGGCGAGCGAATGAAGTCGAAAAAACCAAAGGTCCTCCACGAGATTATGGGTAAACCCATGATCGGTTATGTAATTGAAAGGGCAAAGGAGCTTGAACCTAATGGCATAACAGTTGTTGTAGGCTTCGGAAGGGAGGAGATTATCCCTTTTATAGGCATGTATGATGTTAATTTTACTGTCCAGACAGAGCAGAAAGGCACTGCCCATGCTGTCCTCTGTGCCGAGGGCTCCCTAAGGGGAGGCGATATCCTTGTCCTGTATGGAGACGTCCCCCTCATGGATAAATCCACTTTAATGGATTTTATGGGTTTTTACAATAGAAAGAGGGCAATAACCTTTATGACCACCTCTGTCGAAGACCCTGCTGGCTACGGAAGAGTCATCATGGAGGGCGAGTATATAAAGGCCATAATAGAGGATGCCGATGCCACGCCAGACCAGAAAGAGGTGAAAGAGATAAATACAGGCATCTGCATCATACCAGAGGGGCATATAAGGCTCCTCAAGGATATAAAAAACAACAACAAAAAGGGTGAATACTACCTTACTGATATATGCACTATTGCCAATGAAAGAGGTATAGACGTGAGAGGTTTCCATTACCCTGTTGCCTCGTATGTCCTTGGTATAAACAGTAGAAAAGAGCTCATGGAGGCAAACATAATCATGAGGGACAGGATAAACCTCCTGCACCTTAAAAATGGGGTTACCCTTATGGACAGGAATGTCTATATAGACAGCCTTGTAACCATTGAAAGGGATACGGTTATATACCCTGATTCATATATACTGGGGAAGTCGAGGATCGGGGAAAATGTAACCATAGGACCTAACACAATAATAAAAGATTCCATTATACACAGCAATGTTGTCATAAGGGGATTTTCATATATTGATGGTGTGGAGATTAAAGAGGGGGATGTTGTGGGTATATTTGAAGATAGGGGCAATAAGGGCGTCCCCTCTGATATTAGTAAATCGTGAATCGTAAATCGGTTTGTCCTGTGTTAAAACTATTGAATATTATAGCAAAAAAATCTATAGCCTATATCCTGTCTTCTGGGAGAGCCTCCTACCAGGGGTGTTTTTTTGTGTATTTTTTAAAATCAGATTTTATGTTATACTAATTGTGCAACAAGGAGGAATGGTTTAGATCATTGAACGAAAAGACTGAGGAAGAATTTTTAAGACTTGCTTTTGATGATATAAACACTGCCCGCAATCTCTTCGGGCCCCGTGACGAAAATATAAAATATCTGAGAAAGTATTTTAATGTTAGGACGAGCGTCCGGGGGAACCACCTTACCATAGTAGGGACAAGAAGTGAGATAGAGAATACGAGCAGGGTTATAGATGAGTTAAAGGGTATCATTAAAAAAGGTTTTGTTGTCAATTCATCTGACATAGATAGTGCAGTAAGGCATATTACCCACAATCATCAGCCCCCTGAAGACCTGCAGAAAGACCAGATATACATATTCCCATCTAAAAAGACCATAAAACCAAAGTCTAAAAATCAGAAGGATTATATCGAGGCTATAAGGAAATACGATATGGTAATAGGCATAGGCCCGGCAGGTACAGGCAAGACATATCTTGCCATGGCCATGGCCCTGTCATCGTATTATAGGAAAGAGGTTTCGAGGATTATACTCACAAGGCCTGCCATAGAGGCCGGTGAAAAACTGGGTTATCTCCCGGGCACCATGTATGAGAAGGTAAACCCATATCTCAGACCTCTGTATGATGCCCTCTATGACATGCTGGATATGGACCGGGCAACAAGGCTCATCGAGAGGGGTATTATAGAGATAGCACCCCTTGCCTTTATGAGGGGAAGGACACTAAATGACGCCTTTATAATACTCGATGAGGCACAGAATACCGGGTCTGAACAGATGAAGATGTTCTTAACAAGGCTTGGTTTCTCCTCCAAGACAGTAATAACAGGTGATGTAACCCAGATAGACCTAACAGATAAAAAAGCAAGCGGTCTTGTGGAGATACAGGGGATATTGAAGGGCATCAAGGGGATAAGATTTGTATATTTTACAAAAAAGGATGTGGTGAGACATCCCCTTGTCCAGAAGATAATAAGGGCATATGAGACAAGAAAGACATCTCAAGAGGAAATAAACAGCCATGCAGAACGAAAAGGATAAACCCCCATCGTATTATAAAATAAGGATAATCGCCATCTTTTTTGTCCTTTCCCTTTGCCTGACCATAATTGTGACCTACAGGCTCCAGAATGGTCTACCGGATTACCAGCCCGGAGACATAGCAGGCAGCAACATAAAATCACCGTATGAGACACCCATCCCCTCTCTGGGCATAACAATAAAAAAAGGGGAGATTATTGTCAGGGAGGGTGAGCGTGTCAATAGCGATCATCTTGCCAAGCTCCATGCCATAAAAGAAAAGGGGTCTAAAGACACCTTTGCAGCAAGGAGCTTTATCTCCATCTTTCTCTTGATTTTTTCCATCAGCCTTATTTTTTACGAGTTTTCTGCGAGAAATATCAAAAAATTCCAACTCACAGAAAAAGACATCATCTTTTGTTCATCCCTTATACTGTTTACAACCCTTTTCATAAAGATACTCTTTTTGATATCCCACCATATAAGTAATAGCAATGCAGTGAGCATTATGTATCTTGCCCCGGTGTTTTTATTCGGGATTATCATGAGGATTGTCCTGTTTTCAGAGGCAGCGATAATATTCTCCCTTCTCATTGCCATTGTGACAGGCATTATGTTTGATATGAGCATGACTGCCTTTCTCTATGTGTTAACCGGCAACATAGTTGCCTCTTATTTTTCAGGTAAATGTGAGGACAGAAACACAATAATAAAGGCAGGCATATTCACTGCATTTATTGTAAGTCTTCTTGCAATCATATTTGATTTAATGGCAGGGAGGTCACTCATTGACCTGCCCCTAAAGATATTGTTCATACTCATAAATGGCGTTGCAAGTAGCTTTATTGCCCTGGGATTGCTCCCCATTATAGAATATGCCTTTGATTATACTACAGACATAAAACTCCTCGAGCTTGCCAACCTCGATAACCCACTCTTAAGGGATATGATGGTAAATGCACCAGGGACATATCACCACAGTATAATAGTAGGTAATCTCTCCAAGGCAGCAGCAGAGGGCATAGGTGCCCATCCCCTTCTGGCAAGGGTTTCTTCATACTATCATGATATAGGCAAGCTAAAGATGCCCCACTATTTCATCGAAAATAGAAAAGGTTTTGAGGATGCCCATAAAAATCTAACACCGAATATGAGCTCCCTTATCATACTATCCCATGTAAAGGAGGGCGTTGAACTTGCAGATAAATACAAGCTGGGAAAGAAGATAAAGGATATAATAAAAGAGCACCACGGGACAACCCTTGTTAGCTATTTTTTTAACAGGGCAAAGGAACAGGAAGACCCGGGCCTGTATGTAATAGATGAGAAGGACTTTAGATATGCAGGACCCAAGCCCCAGACAAAAGAGGCAGGGATAGTGATGCTTGCCGATGTTGTAGAGGCCTCCTCAAGGATACTGGATGACCCCACGCCTAAAAGGATAGAAAAGCATGTCCAGGATGTCATTGAAAGGATATTTCTTGATGGCCAGCTTGACGAGTGTGAATTGACCTTAAAAGACCTCCATGCTATACAAAAGAGTTTCATAAACATACTGTTAGGGATATTCCATCAAAGGATAGAGTATCCCGAAAGGGCAGGGCATAATGGTTCTGATAAAAGACTCACAAAGACTGCTGAAGATAAACAAAAGACAGATCAAAAGACTGATAGAAGAGTTACTAATATATTCAGGGCTACAGGATAGACATATAAGCCTCCTCTTCACGGATAATAAAGGGATAAAGAAATTGAACCATGAGTATTTCGGCAGGGACTGGTCTACCAATGTCATATCTTTTTCATATCTGGAGGATGAAGGCCTGAAGGAAGAAGAGGTGATAGGCGACATCATCATATCCCTGGAGAGGGCAAAGGAAGAGGCAGAGCATGCGCAGTGTGATTTTTATGAGAGACTCATGGCACTTATAATCCATGGCCTCCTCCATATAAAGGGCCTTGACCATGAAAAAGGTGGAAATGAGGCAAGGAGGATGAGGTATCACGAGAAGAGGTTATTGAGTCTTATAACAGCCCATGAGGGATACAAGAGATTAATTACAGATTATGTAGATAAGGTCAGGATGTGAAAAGACTCTCAGGTGAACCCAGAAAAATGAGATCCGTCAGCCTGAAGATGCCTGCCCTTGAATTTAATATATGGATGCCCATCCTATCCGGGTTACTAACCATATTGATCCACCCTCCCATATCCCTTTTTCCCCTGGCATTTATATCCCTTGTGCCATTATTTCTGTCTCTTAGAAAAGATAGGCCTTACCAGAATCTCCTTGCCGGTATGCTATCCGGCATGGTGGGCTATATGGGGACAGTATACTGGGTTGTGGTGGCCATGAGCAGATACGGGGGGCTTGATATTGTATCCAGTATCCTGATTATGATCGTCCTTGTCCTGTATATGTCTTTCTATGTAGGGGTCTTCTGCTATTCCATAACATATCTGGAATCCAGGCTATCCATACCCATATATCTATCAGCCCCCATTATATGGGTTGTCCTGGAATATATAAGGGGATTTCTTTTGACCGGTTTCCCATGGGTCCTCCTTGCCTACTCACAGCATATCTTCCTCCCCTTTATCCAGGTTGCCTCCATAACAGGCATCTATTTCATATCCTTTATGATAGTGGCCATAAACTGTATCTTCTACTCCATCTGGTCGAAAAAGAGGATACCCCTTTATTATATAATCATAACAGCGGTTTTGTTCTCAGGGTCCATTGTATACGGTTTTATAAGGTTAAATAGCGATAGTCCGGGCATTAAGCGACATAACGTGACCATTATCCAGGGTAATATATCACAGGACATAAAATGGGATGCATATTTCAAGGCAAAGACAGTAAAGAAATACTACGAGATGACCCTGAATAACAGCAGGGGCTCAAGCCTTGTTGTATGGCCTGAGACAGCCATGCCCTTTGCAATAAATACAGCAAAGCAGATAGATGAACTCTTAAAATCCCTGGCAGTATCTACAAATACAGACATACTCTTAGGGACAGTCCACATGGAGGACGGCGACATCTTTTACAACTCTGCATATGTATTTGACAAACAGGGTAAAACAGCAGGGATATACAATAAGGTTCACCTTGTCCCCTTTGGAGAGTATACACCCCTTAAAGACTATATACCCTTTTTATCGAAGATTACTGCTGCTGGCGGCAGTTTTTCTCCGGGTAAATCCCATAGGCCCATACCCACATCCTCAGGGGATATAGGTGTTTTAATCTGCTATGAAGGCATATTCCCCAACATATCTCTTGATACAGTGAGAAAAGGCGCCCAGGTATTAGTCAATATAACCAACGATGCCTGGTATGACAGGACATCCGCCCCGTATCAGCATCTCTCTTTTTATGTATTCAGGGCTATAGAGACAGAGAGATACATTATCAGGGCAGCCAACACAGGCATAAGTGCCATAATAGACCACAGGGGGAGGATAAGGGCTAAAACCCCTATATTTGAAGATGCTGTTGTAAAAGGTGATTTTTCCCTGTCCAATAGCATGACCTTTTATGCGAGATATGGAGAGTGGTTCATGTTTTTGGTTTTTATATGCCTTGTTTTTTTAATAGGTATATCTTTAATCAAGACCCTTAGAAAAAGATTTTAGAAGTATTTACCAGACTAATTGTGGGAAGCCCGTTAATGATTTCATTTTTTCCTTTACACCCATTTTTCTGTATGTCATATTTTAAAAATAAGACTCTCCCTCGACCTTAAACTCATAAACCTGAAACAATTCGCCCCTCGCCTATTGCCCCTCGCCTATTGCCCCTCGCCCATCGCCCATCGCCTATCGCCCCTCACCCCTCGCCCCTTACTATTTAATTTATACAAATTTAAAATGGCATTTAAAATATGTATTGACAATCCCGTATTGACTGATTATACTGGCTATATGGTCTATATCCATCGCGAGATAGAGGAAAAGATTATTAGAGCCCTTGCAACCTTTCCCAGCATTGTGCTCACAGGTCCAAGGCAATCAGGGAAATCCACGCTCCTCATAAATACCCTTAATGGATATAACTATATTACCCTTGATGACCCGTTGAGAAGGGAACAGTCCATATCAGACCCCCTGTTTTTCCTCGATTCAGCAGGGGAAAATGTGATTATAGATGAGATACAGTATTCACCCGGTCTACTCTCCTATATCAAGATGAGGATAGACAGCTCAAGGGATAGAAATGGCCTTTATGTCTTTACAGGTTCACAGCAGTTCCACATGATTAAAAATCTCGGTGACTCCCTGGCAGGGAGGGTGGCCCTCCTGGAATTGCTGCCATTTTCTGTTAATGAAAAAAAAGTAGCGGTAGGATTTAAAGACACCCTTGACTATTTTATCCATGGATGTCTTGTCGGGTCATATCCTGAACTTGTTGTGGATTCCTCAATGGATATAAATATATGGTATGGTTCATATATCCAGACATACCTGGAGAGGGATGTGAGAAGCATCTATAATATAGGCAATTTGAGGGATTTTCAGCGTTTCCTCCAGCTTCTCGCGGCAAGGTGCTCACAGGTCCTCAACCTTTCACAACTGGCAAATGATATCGGCATCAGCGTACCTACTGCAAGGAACTGGCTATCCATACTTGAGGCAACAAGGATTGTATTTCTTCTGCCTCCATATTACCATAACCTTGGGAAACGGATAACAAAATCCCCCAAGGTATACTTTCTTGACTCTGGCCTTGTCTGTTATCTTACAGGGATAAGAAACAGCGAACACCTCATAAACGGCCCCATGTCCAGTGCATTGTTTGAGAATTTCTGTATACAGGAGACAGTTAAATGCTTCTTCAATACTGGAAGGAGACCGCCTCTATACTATATCAGGACAAATAACGGCCTTGAGGTTGACCTGATTATCGAAAGGTCTTTTCAGGAGCTCATCCCTGTTGAGATTAAGCTCAATAAGACACCAGGGGTCTCAATGGCAGGAAATATTATAAAGCTAAAGAGGCTCTTTAATGGACTCTCCTTCTCAGATGGATTTATACTATCCCTTGCAGAAAAATCTGTCCCTTTGAAGGATGATGTATCTGTCATTACCCTCGAGGATTACCTTGAAAAGATAAGGGGTTGAATTAAATCGTGAACAGGCATGCTCTCGTTACAAACAAGGCCATTACCACGGGGTTTATCAAAACATTTTTTTACCTCATCTGTTTCCATCCCCATATCCAAATCCCTACAAAGACACTCCATAATTGCCGACTCTATGAGGGTGTGATTTGGCCTATGAGGTAATCAATGGAAAACACCAATAAAAAAGGGCATGATGGACATGCCCTTTTTGAAAAGGTATTTTTTATTCTCATTTTGGGTTTTAATCTTTAATCCCTGCAAGGCGTTTTGCAGCCTTTTTCTTGCTTTCAATATCTGTCTCACGGAAGATTGTTACCCTGTGGGCCTCTGGTGAGCCTCCCCCGTGGATGTCAGATATGGTATCTGCGCTTTCAAGGGCAAGCTTCTCTGCGAGCCTGTACATCTTTATACGGTTTTCCACCGGGACACCATCTACACCTTTGAGGTATTTTTTCAAAAGCCCGCCTATCTCAGGGTTTGAAAAATCCCTGTCTGATGGTAAATCTGCAACAAACCCGCCACATACATCCACCATGAGCCTTATGGCCTCGGCAAGCTCTTTTCCTTCATGGATCTTGGAGGCATTGGCAAGGACAGTATCTATAAAGTAGTTACCGGAAGGTTGTTTTTTGCCTTCGTATGAAGAGGCAAGACAGCATCCGTAGAGTGTCTCTGCCCTGTGAATCATGTCAATGACCTTCTGTTTCAGGTGTCCTGCCTTGGATGTCCCGTTGTAGTCCATTAATGTTAGGGCAGTACCTATCATGCAGTCAATCTTTCCTGATTTGCATCCACCGTGACTCTGTCTGTGGAATGAGGAGAATTTTATTACCATCTCAGATGCAAACTCTGTCTCACCGCACATAAAGACCCTGTTCCAGGGGACAAAGACATCATTGAATATGAGGGTGGGGCAGTATTTTGAATAGTAGATATTGCCTATATCACAGCCGTCTATCTCACGCATATCAAGGGTTGACCTGCCCACCACATGGATTAACCCTTCTGTGTCTGAAGGTATGGCAAAGGATACAGCATAGTCTTTATCGTTTTTGCCCATAGCCCTTGTGGGTAGGACTATAATCTCATGGGAGGATAATGAGCCTGTCTGGTGTGCCTTTGCACCCCTAACGACAATACCGTCATCTCTTTTTTCCACCACATGGAGGAACATATCCTTGTCTGGCTGTTCATGGGGGGCAAGGGAGCGGTCACCCTTTACATCTGTCACCCCAGCATTTGCTGTAAGGTCGTTCTTCTGCATATATTTTAAAAACTCTATAAAGTTTTTGTTATAGCTTGTCCCGTATTTCTGGTCTATGTCATAGGTGACAATGGCAAGGGTTGATAGACAGTCAAGCCCTGTGCACCTCTGGTGGCATGTGGCAACATAGTTGGCCACCTTACGGTTTATCTTTACCCTTGCAACAAGGTCTTCAATGCTTGAAGGAGGCAGGGTGAATCTATTTACCTCCTCATTTATCAATGGGCTTACCGTAACCATCAAGTCCCTGTATTCCGGCATGTGTGCCAGTTCATAGGTAGCCCCTGTTGCCTCAATCCCGGCCCTGAGACGGGGGTTGTCTACAATATTGGTAAGGCGCTGGCCAAACATATATGCAGTGGGCTTTAATGCCCTTAGTGATTCAATGTATTCTTCTTTTGTCTTTAGTCCCATATCTCTAACCTCCTTAATTTTTTTACTACAAAATTTTATGTCTTAAAAAATGGGTTGTTCCTGTTCGGCAAGCATCTTTTTGACACTCGTGAGAACCTGTATCTTGACATTGGTTAGATGGTTTTTAAGCACCTTTTGAGCCCTCTCAAGGCTCCGAAGGGAGACTGCATCGTATATCTCCTGGTGTTCCTGGTCTGTTGAGGACAGAGATGCCATGGGGAAATAATTGCCACCATATTTGAGAAACAGCATGTCAAATACATTCTGGAGGAGTCTAATCTGAGTCTCTTTGCCGGACAGCGATGCCAGTGTCATATGGAACTCCCTGTTTTTAAAGAGCCTCTCCTTTAGATAGAACTCCCTTTCTGCAGAGAGGTGTGCCTCAAGGGCTGCCTTAAGCTCTACAAGTCCCTGTTTTGTTATTCGTTGTATCGTAGCAGGCAGTAGAGATGGCTCCACAAGCTCCCTTAATTCGTAGAGTTCCTCTAATTCTTTGAGGCTGAAGGGTGTCATGTAGAAACCACGGTTGGGTTCATGGCTCACAAAACCCTGTAACTCAAGCCATTTTAGTGCCTGGACAATGGGGGTAGGGCTTAATTTTAGCTTCTCTGCAAGGTCGCGGTAGGCAATCTTCTGACCTGGGACAATCTCTTTATTGTAGAGCATCCGCCTTATGCCGTTATATGCTACCTGGCTGCTATCTTCCTGTTTTTTAATGGATTTTTTTATTTTCGTATCAGTCATGTTTTATTGTAAATAAATTTAATTAAAAATGCAATTAAAAAATAAAAAAAATTTTTAATTTAATTATTTGACATATTTTGATTAAAAATTTATAATTGGAAAAAATTGAAAATAGAAGGTGATGAGAGATGAGACTGCATGAATACGAGGCCCTGGATATATTTGAGCAGAACAGGATACCTGTCCCCCGTCGTGGTGTGGCAGAGACTGTAGATGATGCCATTCGTATTGCAGGGGAGATAGGCTACCCTGTTGTTTTAAAGGCACAGGTTCTTGTTGGCGGAAGGGGGCTGGCAGGGGGTATTAAATCTGTATCCAATCCCGATGAGTTAGAAGAAGCGGCTGAGTCGCTCTTTTCATCAGAGATCAAAGGCCTTTCTGTCCGAAAGATACTGGTGTGTGAAAAGGTAGATATTGCAAAAGAACTATATATGGGTATTACTATCGATGGATATTCAGGACAGCCAGTTATCCTTGTGAGCACAGAGGGTGGTGTGCTCATCGAAGAGACGGCAAAGACATCGCCGGAGAAGATTGCAGCCATACACATAGATCCTTCATTCGGCTATTACCCCTATCAGGCAAGGACGCTTTTGAGGAGGCTCGGACTTCAACAGCAACTCATTACAACCTGGTCCGATATCATAGGCCAGTTGTATAATATATCTGTCCGTTATGAGGCATTGATTGCCGAGATAAACCCCCTTGTTGTCATGCCAAACGGTGGTTTGATTGCTGTAGACGCTGTCCTTGAGATAGATGATTCAGCCCTTTCGAGGATCCGTCTGCCGCTGCCTGATCGCATAGAGAGGATAGAGAATCCCCTTGAACGTCGCGGAAGGGAGATAGGGGTAACTTATGTTGACCTCGATGGAGATATAGGTCTTATATCCTCCGGGGCAGGTCTTGGCATGGCATCTATGGATATAATTGGTCAGAAGATGAGACCTGCAAATTTCCTCGAGACAGGTGGCGGCATAACAGCTGATTTGTTGTATAAGTGCATGGAACTTGTGATGATGAAGCCTGATTTAAAGGCTATTTTCATAAATGTATATGGCGGTATAAACCCTATACACGAGGGTGCAAAGGGGGTGGTTCGCTATATAAAAGAGCATAATGTGAAGATACCCATTGTTGCCAAGGCACTGGGCAACCGTCAGGAGGAGACCTGGGAGATATTCAGGTCCGGTGGTGTCCATGTAGTCACAGAGGCAGCCACTGAAAAGGCAATAGAGAAACTCTACGAGATTTTAAGCGGGCAGAGAGGTTAACCATGAGTATACTGATAGATGATTCAACACGTGTTATTGTCCAGGGCATAACAGGTCGTATAGGGAGTGTCCAGACCCATTGGATGCTCCAATATGGAACAAAGGTTGTGGGTGGTGTAACACCGGGAAAGGGCGGGACAACCGTGGAGGGAGTTCCTGTCTTCGATAGCGTGGAGGAGGCTGTAAGAGAGACAGGGGCCAATGCCTCTGTGTTTTTTGTCCCGGCAGCCTTTGTCCTTGATGCATTCCTTGAGACCATAGAGGCGGGCATAAAGCTGATAGTTGTTGTCCCGGAGCATATACCTGTAAGAGATGTGGTAAAGATGAGAAGCTTTGCCCTTGAAAGGGGTGTGTTTGCCCTTGGTCCCACAACGCCTGGGATACTTGTGCCCGGCAAGGGCAAGATGGGTATAATGCCTGCATCCCTTTTTGCACCAGGCAGGGTAGGGATTATATCCAGAAGCGGGACATTATCATATGAATTTGCAGGTATCCTGTCTGAGAGTAAGGTTGGTCAGAGCACAGTGGTGGGTATGGGGGCAGACCCGGTGGTATTGAGGAACCTTGCCGATATCCTCGAACTCTTCCAGGAGGATGAGGGCACTGATGCTGTTATCATAGTAGGAGAGGTCGGTGGGGAACAGGAGGAAAAGGCAGCAGGTTTCATATCGAGAAAGATGACAAAACCTGTAGCAGCATATATTGCAGGCCGTTATTCCCCTCAGGGGAAGCGTATGGGTCATGCAGGGGCTATTGTCCGTGGTTCTTCAGGGACAGTGGATGGTAAGCACGAGGCACTGAGGGCAGCAGGGGTAGAGGTCCTTGAGAGCCCCATATATGTTGCCCAGTGGGCAAAAAAACATAAACTGAGATAGGTTTTATGGATTTTTTATGCGGATAGTCATCTTGAGGTAGGTTCCTTTCCCTACTTCTGATGTGATGTCAAAGGAATCAGAGAAGTGTTTCATATTTGACAGACCCATCCCGGCACCGAAGCCCATGCTTACAATCTTATCAGTGGCTGTTGAATAGCCTTCTCTCATGGCCAATTCAATATCTTCGATACCCTGTCCCTGGTCCTTTGATTCGATTATAATCTCCTTAGGTGATACCTCAAGGGTTATCTCCCCCCTATCAGCATAAGAGCATATATTTATCTCTGCCTCATAGGTTATTATTGCAGCGCGTCTGACTATATCAGCAGGGAATTTCATATCTTGAAGTAGGGTCTTGACCTGTCTTGATACCTTTCCTGCATTTTTAAAGGACTTCCCCTCTACATGGAATGTCCTTTTATAGACTGGATTTTTATGAAAAGTCACGTTTTTCTGCGACCCTTTCCACACATCCGACTATACCGTTGGCATAGAGCCTGCCAGCGGTCTCAAAGAGTATATATTTTGTACCGAGTAATGGTATCCTTAATTCCTCTGCCAGTGTGATGGTCTCTGGTAGAGGTTTTTTACCCCGCACTATAATAATGGCGGCAATATCCAGGACATCGGATGTCCTGACAATCTGGGGGTTTGTAAGCCCTGTCAGCAAAAGACTCCCTGCCTTGGCAAACGCCAGGACATCGCTCATAAGGTCAGCGCCAAATGCTGTTTTTACCTCCATATCAAGCTGGTCATGACCTACAAACACCTCTGCATCAAGTATGTCTCTAACCTCTTTTAATGTCACCTTGCTCTCCTTTTTTTAATCTATAACATTATTTTCCATCTATCTTTAGCTTAAAGGCAGGTTCTTTTTTCTCCACCTCTTCCTTGGATATGCCGGCCATCTTTATCTTGAGTCTCAGGTCATTTGGGCTGTCTGCATTTGCTATGGCATGGTTGTAATCAATAATGCCGTTCTTATACAACTCAAATATGTGCTGGTCAAAGGTCTGCATACCCTCATTGTATGATGCAGCCATGGTCTCTTTGAGGAGTCCAACCTCTCCCCTTAAAATGAGGTCTTTTACCCTAGCGCTGTCAAGGAGTATCTCTATGGCAGCTACCCTTTTGCCGTCTACAGTGGGTATCAGCCTCTGGGATATAATAGCCCTCAGGTTCAGAGACAGCTGCATATAAATCTGGAGGTGTTTTTCTATGGGGAAAAAGTTCAGTATCCTCTCAATGGCCTGGTTTGCATTGTTGGCATGGAGTGTCCCTAGGGCGAGATGCCCTGTCTCGGCGAATGTTATGGCGTCCTCCATTGTCTCTGTGTCCCTTATCTCGCCTATGAGTATCACATCCGGTGCCTGTCTCAGTGTATTTTTCAGGGCATTGTAGAATGAATGGGTGTCAAAACCCACCTCTCTCTGGGTAACCACACTCATCTTATGCTGATGCACATACTCTACAGGGTCTTCTATGGTTATTATGTGACCCCTTTCATTGGAGTTTCTGTGGTCAATCATGGAGGCAAGGGTTGTTGATTTACCGCTGCCCGTGGCACCCACTACAAGTACAAGCCCCCTCTTGCTCATGACTATATCCTTCAGGATACTGGGGAGGCCCATCTCATCTATGGTCTTAATCTGAGTCTTTATCTGCCTTATAACAAGCCCTGCATAACCCCTCTGACGGAAGATATTAACCCTGAATCTACCCAGTTCAGGATAATAAAGGGCGAGGTTCATCTCTAACTCCTCGGCAAACTGCTTTTTCTGCTTTTCATTCATGGTGCTGTCTGCTATTTTTTCTGTATCTTCAGGGGTCAAAGGCGGTTCATCGTATGGCTGTGTAGAACCCTGGATTCTGAACATGGCTGGCAGACCTGCAGTTATATAGATATCCGATGCATCCTTTTCCACCATATATTTAAGATAATCTAATAGTTCCCCCATATGTCACCTCGGTTGATTTGATTGTGGAAGCCAGAAAGCTACCTCGTCTCTTGTTACGAGGTTTTTCTGGAGTAGCTCTGTGACAGATGACTCCATAGTCTGCATGCCAATACCTTTACTTGTCTGCATTATAGATGGTATCTGGGCTATCTTCCCCTCTCTTATGAGGTTACGGACTGCAGGGGTCCCTATCATTATCTCAAATCCTGCAATCCTGCCCTTTCCGTCTTTTCTCCTGAAAAGGGCCTGGGTTATAACTGCCTGAATGGATTCGGAGAACATGGCCCTTACCTGTGCCTGTTGTGCTGCCGGGAATACATCTATCACCCTGTCCACGGTCTTTGGTGCACCGCTTGTATGGAGGGTACCGAATACTAAATGTCCTGTTTCCGCAGCGGTTAATGCCAGGGATATGGTCTCTAAATCCCTCATCTCACCTACGAGTATTACATCCGGGTCTTCACGGAGTGCGCTCCTTAAGGCATTGGCAAAGCTCTTGGTATGGGGACCCAATTCCCTTTGATTTACCAGACAATTCTTGGAAGGGTGCACGAATTCTATAGGGTCCTCTATGGTCAGTATATGACCCTTTTCCTCGTTGTTGATGAAATCTATTATTGCTGCGAGGGTTGTGGATTTACCACTTCCAGTAGGTCCTGTAACAAGGACAAGCCCCTTTTCCAGCCTTGCTATGTCCATAAAGACCTTGGGCAGGTTAAGCTCCTCAAAGGTGGGTATCTTGGTGGGGATTGTCCTGAACACAGCAGCATCACCCCTGTTTTGCTTGAAGACATTTACCCTGAAACGTGCTATATCACCTAAGGCAAAGGAGAAGTCAAGCTCAAGGGTCTCTTCAAAGACCTTTCTCTGCTGGTCGTTTAATATCTCGTAAATCATATTGTGGACATCGTCCTTATCCAGCGGTGGCACCTCTATCTTTCTCATATCACCATGGATTCTCACAACTGGTGGCTCTCCGGCACTAACATGAAGGTCTGACCCCTTGTTTTCAACCATAAAAATAAGTAATTCTGAAATATCCATATACCCCCTCCTGTTTTATTTTTCCAATGCCTCAATCTCTTTAAATGTGGGCAGGTCCTTAAGGGTATTTAACCCGTAAACCTCCAGAAACCTGTCTGTTGTCCTGAATACCATAGGCCTGCCTAACTCGTCATTTCTCCCTGCTATCTCTATCAGTTTTCTATCAAGGAGTTGTCTGATCGCCCTTGAAGAATCAACACCCCTTACCATATCTATATCCCTTTTGCTTACAGGCTGTTTATAGGCTATGATGGCAAGGGTCTCGAGGACTGACCTTGTAAGCTCCACATCCTTTTCCCTTACAAACCTCTTTATCCAATCCTTGAACTCGGGCCTGGTACGCATCTGGTAACCCCCTGAGACAGGCACTATCTCCATTGCCCTGTCTGATTCCCTGTATTCTCTTATTAGCTCTTTTATGGCATCCTCAATATGAGATAAGGAGCAGCCCTCAAGTTTCTTAAAAAGGCTTTTTGTGGATACAGGTCTTGGAGATATGAATAGGATAGCCTCTATAATCCTCTTAAGTTCCATATTTCAAGAAATTGGATACATCTTTTTCTATTTTTTCAATATCCTCTGGGAATTGATACCAGTGCATATCCTTTTCCCTGAGAAACCATGTAAACTGACGCTTTGCATAGTGTCTTGTAAACTTCTTTATATCTTTTACCATATCTCCATAGTTAATTAAACCTTTTAATAAAGAGAGGATCTCTCTGTAGCCAATCCCTGAAAATGGCTTACTTTTTTCACTGTAGCCCATGGAGAGTATTGTTCGCACCTCATCAACCCAGCCTGATTCGAGCATGTGGTCAACCCTTTTGTCTATCCTTTCATACAGAATTGTCCTGTCTCTTGTCAGGCCTATCTTCATCATATTGTAATGGCTATCCCTAAACCCGTGTCTTTTTTCCCACTCGGACATAGATACGCCTGTGAGCCTGTAAACCTCCATTGCCCTTACAACCCTTATTCTATCCCTGTGACTTATCTTCATGGCATAGCTGTAATCGATTTTTTTTACCTCCTCATACATGCCCAACGGGTCAAGCTGATATTGACTCTGAAGGGACTCCCTTAAAACAGGGTCCTGGGGGGCATGGAATATCCCGTATAGGAGGATGCGGATATAGAGCCCTGTCCCACCTACAACTATGGGTATCTTCCCCCTTGAATGTATATCCTTTATAGCACTGTCTGCCATTGTCTTAAATATAGCTGCATTGAAATGTCCTGATGGCTCTACAATATCTATCAGGTAATGGGGGATTTTTTTTCTTGTTGTCATATCAGGCTTTGCCGTCCCTATATCAAAATACCTGTATACCTGCATGGAATCGGCATTTATAATCTCGCCGCCAAAAGTTTGGGCAAGATGTACTGCGAGGTCAGATTTACCAGTGCATGTAGGCCCTGCAATGGAAATAATCTTCCATCTCTTATTATCTTTTGAAAACATGGGTTTTATAAAGTATAATATATTTGTCGTGTATTCAAGGGTTATAAAAATAGCCATATTTATCTTTCTGATACCTATTATCTTTGGTGCTGGTTTTGGCTACGCCCTCGTAAATTATCTTGAGATCCCCGATGTAAAAATCCTGGAGACCTATAAACCCAAATCTGCAACAAGGCTCTATGCAGATGATGGGTCTTTATTTGCCGAGATATTTGTAGAAAAACGTATACCCATACCCATAACACAGATGCCTGAACACCTCAAGAATGCCTTTATCGCCATAGAGGATGTGAGGTTTTACAAGCATTTTGGCATAGATTTAAGAGGCATTGGCAGGGCAATGTTCAGAAATATATTCAAGGGTCATATAACAGAGGGTGCATCTACTATAACCCAGCAGCTTGCAAGAAACCTCTATCTTACCCGACAGAAGAGCTTTAAAAGGAAGATAGAGGAGGCTATCCTTGCTGTACAGATAGAGAGGACATACTCTAAGGATGAGATACTCAACATGTATCTCAACCTCATATATCTTGGCGAAGGTGCATATGGTGTAGAGGCAGCAAGCTATACATATTTCCACAAAAAGGCATCTGAGCTGACCCTTGAGGAGTCTGCAACCCTTGCGGCAATGACCAAATCCCCGTCCCGTCTTTCACCTTTTAAAAACATAACAAAGGCAAAGGAGAGGAGGGATATTGTCCTCCAGAAGATGTATGAAGCCGGTTTTATAGACAAGAATGCATACCTCAAGGCATTGAAGACCCCTATAGTCCTTGCCCCGTATAAGGCATACGAAAAGAAGACAGGGTATTTTATAGAGTATATAAAACAGATGCTGGAAGAATATGTAGAAGAACCCCAGGATATATATACAAAGGGTTTTAATATCAATACGACCCTCAACATGAAGATGACTGAATTCGCCTATGAGGCCATTGAAAAGGGTATAGAGGGATTCAAGGCAAGAAACCCAAAAAAGACAGTCCTGCCCGAGGTTGCCTTGATTGCCATAGAGGTAAAGACAGGTGATATAAAGGTGCTCATCGGTGGCAAGGACTTTGCTTCATCCCCCTATAACAGGGCTACCCAGGCAAAAAGACAACCCGGTTCAGCATTCAAGCCCATTATATATCTCGCTGCCATAGAACAGGGATACACCCCTGATTATATGCTCCTCGATGCACCCATATCATTTACAAATCCATACACAAAGACTGTGTGGAATCCCAGGAACTATAAAAACGAATATCATGGGAGCGTCACCATGAGAAAGGCGCTGGAGCTCTCTCTCAATACTGCCACGGTAAGACTCCTGGAAAAGATAGGTCTTGACAATGTCATTGACCTTGCACAGCGCTTGAACATAAAGAGTAAGTTTGAGCCCAATCTCTCCTTAGCCCTTGGCTCTACAGAGGTCATCCCTCTGGAGCTTGCAGCAGCCTATGCTACCTTTGCAAGAGGGGGGTTGTATATAGAGCCGGTGGCAATAAAGAGGTTGTCTACAACAGAGGGTGAACTTATCTATGAGCATGAGAGGGAGGAGAAGAGGGTGGTATCTGAAGAGAATGCGCAGATGCTCATTGATATTATGAAGGGGGTCATAAAGAACGGGACTGCAAGGGCAGCATCAAAGTTGCCTTTTTATCTCGCCGGCAAGACAGGGACGACCAATGATTTTAAGGATGCATGGTTTGTTGGATTTTCCCCGAACCTTCTGTGCCTTGTATGGGTGGGGTATGATAAGGCTGAAAACCTTGGTGGCAGGGAATCAGGCTCTACCGCTGCATTACCCATATGGATAGATTTTATGTCCAAGGCCCTGCCTTTATATCCCAATGAAGACTTTGTGCAGCCAGAAAAAGAAGAATTTTAGCCATTGAGAATAAAGAATCTCTTCTGTCTTATTTTCTTCATCATAATTACAGGCATAGGGGGTATTTTTGCCCAGATAGTCCTCCTAAGAGAGATGCTCATCCTTTTCTCCGGCAATGAGCTCTCCATAGGTGTTATAATAGGTTCATGGGTTCTATGGGAGGCAGGAGGTGCATATATTGCAGGGAGATGGCGATTGACAGGCAAGACTTTAGCCAAGACCCTGGTTTTCTCAACCCTTTTATTTTCCTTTCTATTTCCCATATCCATATATGCAGTTAGGGTCTTCAAGGTTATAGCGGGTATACCCCCTGAGACAGGGACAGGTATCCTGCCCATATTTTATGCATCCTTTTTCATCATATTCCCTGTAGGCTTTATCCACGGCATGCTGTTTACCTTTTTATGCTCCTTTTATAGTGAGATAACAGCTAATCACAGGTCATCCATAGGGAGGGTATATTTCTATGAGATGCTGGGGACAATAATAGGGGGCATACTGCTCAACTATATTTTTATACAGTTTTTTAATTCCTTTTCCATAGCAGTAGGCCTTGGTCTTATAAATGCCCTGACATGTATAATACTTATCTTTTCTGTCTCAGGTGTTAAGAAGACTGGTATTGCTGCATTGAGCATCGTATTCCTTTTATTATCTTTGGTAATGGTAGCAGGTGGTCTGGCAGGTTATATGCATAATATATCCATATCTAAGCAGTGGGCAGGGAGAAACATCGTATATTATAAAAACTCACCATACCAGAATATCGTGGTAACCGGAGACAACGGGCAGTATACTTTCTTTACAGACGGTATCCCTGTGATAACAACGCCAAACCCGGACACTGGTTATACAGAGGATTTTGTCCATTTTACCATGCTTTCTCATCCTAATCCGGAAAAAATCCTTGTATTAAGCGGTGGTGCAGGAGGTGTAATCCATGAAATCCTCAAGTATAAATCAGTAAAGAGGATAGATTATATAGAATTAGACCCTCTTTTTTTGAAGACAATCCAGATGTTTCCCACAGAAATAACACAGGGCGAACTAACAAGCCCTTTTGTCAATCTCCATTTTCTTGATGGCAGGATGTTTGTTAAAAATCCACCTGTAAGATACGATGTAATCTTTCTTGGGGTCCCCCCTCCGTATACATTACAGACAAACCGCTTTTTTACTATAGAATTTTTTCAAATCGTGAGGAGGGCATTAGAACCTGATGGTCTTATCTCCCTGACCATGCCTGCCACAATGACATACTATACCGATGAACTGAAGGACATCCATCTGTGCATACTAAAGACCCTTGCCCAGGTATTTAACTATCGATACATCATACCCGGTGATTTTAATATATTTATATCTTCCAACAGTGATGACTTAAAAAAAAATAGCGCCTCCATTATATCAGAGAGGTTTAGAAGATCAAAAGTAGCAACAAATCTCATAACCCCTTTTTATTTAGAGGAACGTCTCGACGAGAGGAAAACAGACTGGTATCTATCCAGCCTCAAAGACAGCCATGCCGAGATGAACAGGGACTTTTCGCCCTATGCCTTTTTTTATACCATTGCCTTTAATAATCTTATGTATTCGCCGTATCTGAAAGGTTTCTTTGATACGCTGAAGGGGATGAATCTTTTTAAGGTAATGCTCTTTTCTGTTCTGACCTATCTTTTCTTTTTTGTCTTGAGCCTCAGACAAAAAAACCTACCCATTGTCTATGTAATTGGGACAACAGGTCTGGCATCTATGGTCCTTGAGCTTATCCTTATTCTGAGTTTTCAGATATATTACGGTTATGTGTTCTTTGAGGTAGGTATACTTGTTATGATTTTTTTATCCGGCATTGCCTTGGGGGGTATGGGTGTGTCTACAGGATATGTGAGGAGATTCAGGGAGCTAAAGATGCTGCAGTGTATTGAGTTTGGCATAATAACCCTCATATGTGCTGTATTTTTTATATTGAGATACTGGTGTCCTTATATCCAGTCTAATACCTTTTTAATCAAGGCCATATTTTTTCTTCTTCTGTTTATCTCCGGTCTTTTTACAGGCGCTGAATTTCCTTTGAGTAGCAGGATATACGATGGGGGTGTGAGGACAGAGGGCAATATAGGCAGGACAGTTGGGCTCTTATACAGTGTTGACCTCTTAGGCGGGTTTATAGGCGGGCTTTTAGGTGGGATACTCCTTTCTGTTACAGGTATACTGGAGGGGTGTATTATCCTTGCATCCATAAAGACCTTGAGTCTTGCGCTTTTGTTGACTTATAAAAATAAAGTGCTATTATCTTAAGGTGATGGGTTTTAATGGTATAAGCAGAAGAAAGTTTGTAAAGATAGCCCTCCTTGCCCCTTTTGCGTGGCAACTCGAGGCAAAAGAGCATATACCTAAAAAGGACATTTCATTAAAAGAGGCCCTATATTACAAGACCTATGACGAAAGAGCAAAGACAGTCTCGTGTCAACTCTGCCCCAGGGGGTGCATTATTGGAGAGGGTGAATTGGGTTTCTGTCGGGCAAGAAGAAACATAAAAGGCAGGCTCTACTCCCTTGGTTATTCCAGGCCATGCGCTGTCCATATTGACCCTATAGAGAAAAAACCCTTTTTTAATGTCCTGCCCAGGACATTAAGTTTCTCCATAGCCAGTGCAGGATGCAATCTCCGTTGCCGATTCTGTCAAAACTGGCAGATATCCCAGGCCTCTCCGGAAGATACTGTTAATGAGTATATGCCGCCGGAAAAGGTAGTTGAGATGGCAGAAAAGAACAGATGCAGAAGCATTGCCTATACCTATACAGAGCCTACAAACTTTTTTGAATATATGATAGATGTGGCAAGGATTGCCAAAAAGAGAGGGATATTAAATATCCAGCACTCCAACGGTTATATCAACCAAGAGCCTTTAAGGGAGTTATGCAGGTATCTTGACGCAGCTAATATTGATTTAAAGGGGTTTAACAATGCATTTTATAACAGATACTGCGAGGCAGATTTAAAACCTGTCCTTGAAACCATCAAGGCATTGAAAAAATCTGGGGTGTGGGTGGAGATAACAAATCTTGTAATAGGCGGTCATAATGACGACCCATCCATGATAGGCACCATGTGTGAATGGATAAAAAAAGAGGTGGGCCCGGATGTCCCTATCCATTTTTCCCGTTTTTTTCCCATGTATAGGATGAGGAATATAGCCCCTACACCTGTGGGCACCCTGGAGAAGGCAAGGGATACGGCAATAAAGGCTGGCATTCAGTATGTCTATATAGGCAATGTCCCCGGTAACCCCGGGGAAAACACATACTGCCCTCATTGTAAAAAGGCTGTTATAAAGAGGGTGGGATACAGCATCATGGACGTGCATATAAAAAACGGAAAATGCAGCTACTGCGGTGAGAAGATAGGGGGGATATGGGATACATAAGGTCAATGCCTTTTTTTAAATCAAAGTTGATAAGTTTAATGAAAAAAATACATCTGTTCCCCATATTAGCTATACCTTTATTTACTTCCTTGATTGTATTTTTGCCATTTATATGGGCAATGTCGCAGGATTCAGGCCAGAGAATAAGGGAGCCTGTGTTTGCAGGGATGTTCTACCCCTCCAACAGGGATACCTTGGCCAGACAGATTAACAGTTATATGGAAGAGGCAGAAAAAAACCAAAGCAGGATTAGACAGCATATATTCGGTATTATATCACCCCATGCCGGCTATGAATATTCCGGCAAGGTAGCTGCATACGGATTCAGCCAGCTCAAGGGAAAATCTTACAAGACCGTTATTATTATAGGTTCAAGCCATCAGGTGCCCTTCAGGGGTGTCTCGGTATATCCAGGGGGGCAGTGGAGGACACCTCTGGGTGTTGTCTCTGTGGATAGCGATTTTGTCCAGGCTTTAATGAAAGAATGTAGGCAGATTAAGACATATCCTGCACCCTTTGCCAATGAACATTCCCTTGAGGTCCAGTTGCCTTTCCTCCAGAGCGTATTGAAGGACTTCAGGATTGTCCCTTTAATCACAGGTGGTATGGATAAAAACGAATATGGCCAATATGTTGATGGGATTGTCAATTTAATTAAGAAGAGACCTAAAGATATCCTTATTGTGGCATCTTCGGATATGTCTCATTTTCATGACTATAATACTGCAAGGTCTATAGACGCTATTACAATGAGGCACATAGATGAGATGGATGCAGAGGGGCTTATAGAGGATATGGACAGTGGCAGGTGTGAGCTCTGCGGTGGCCATGGGGTTGTAATGCTCATTATGATTGCAAGGCGTATAAACGGCGAGGTAAAAAAATTAAACTATATGAACTCCGGTGATGTTGCAGGCGACAGAAGAAGGGTGGTCGGGTATAGCTCCTTTGCATTTTTTTATCGGGATGAGGCAGGGTCTATAGATAAAAAAGGACAGAAGATGCTCATAGATATAGCCCGCAAGACCCTGGAAGAGTATGTTATCAAGGAGAGGATCCCTGAATTTGATATAAAAGACAGGCAGCTCCTTGAGAAAAGAGGTGTATTTGTTACCCTGAAGAAAAAAGGTGAACTCAGGGGGTGCATAGGTTATATCCAGCCTGTCCTTCCCCTTCATAAGGCGGTTGTTGATATGACTGTAGCGGCCTCTACAAGGGATATGAGGTTTATCCCTGTGCATAAGGGTGAATTAAAGGATATAAAGATAGAGATTTCAGTTCTTTCGCCGTTAAAACCCATCCATGATATCCAGGAGATAGAGACAGGCAGACACGGTCTCTACATAAAAAAGGGTAATTATTCAGGCCTGCTTCTGCCCCAGGTGGCAAAAGAGCTGGGGTGGGACAGAGAGGAGTTCCTGAGGCAGACATGCGTAAAGGCAGGGCTGTACAGAAATGCATGGAAGGATAAAAAAACCGAAATCTATACCTTTGAGGCGCAGATAATTACTGAATAATACCCTTTTCAAGGCTCTATTTATTTCTTTTTTGTCTGGTCTGCCACCTTCTGGATTGCCTTTTCTATCTCCTCTGTATCACCGAGATAATACTTCTCTATGGGTTTAAGGCTACTGTCAAGGTGATAAACAAGGGGTATGCCTGTTGGTATATTCAGTCCAGGGATCTCTTCATCCGGTATGTTATCCAGGTGTTTTACAAGTGCCCTCAGGCTATTACCGTGGGCAACGATTATTATTCTTTTCCCTTCCAGGATTAAGGGCGATATTACCTCCTGCCAGTATGGCATGAATCTGATAACCGTATCTTTAAGGCATTCGCTTAAAGGGATGTCTTTTTCGTCGAGGTCTTTATATCTCGGGTCATTGGCCGTATATCTGGGGTCAGATTTTTCAAGCTTTGGTGGTGGGACATCATAGCTCCTCCTCCACTGATGCACAAGTTCATTGCCGAACTTTTCTGCCATCTCTGCCTTGTTGAGACCCTGTAATGCACCGTAGTGCCTCTCATTGAGTCTCCATGACTTGTATTCAGGTATCCACATAAGATCCATCTCATCAAGGACAATCCATAGGGTCCTTATTGCCCTCTTAAGATAAGATGTAAAGGCTATATCAAATACATAGCCCTCTTTTTTTAATATCTGACCTGCTGTCTTTGCCTCTTCCACGCCCTTTTCAGAGAGGTCCACATCTGTCCATCCTGTGAACCTGTTTTCTTTATTCCATGTGCTTTCTCCATGCCTTAAAAGAACAAGCTTATACATAGTCTATTCCTCCTGATGATTTATCTGTTCCCACTGCAAATCATATTATTATATTTATTTTGAGTTGTTTTCACAATAACCATCTTATTTTTGTGATACAATAAATACATTATGGACATCTCATATGGCATAGCCAAAGATATAGGTTTGAGAGATAGCATGGAGGATGAGCATGCCATATATGCAAGACCTGTAAAAGGATTCTTCAGCGCCGAGGTATATGATGGTCACGGTGGAGGCAGGGCTGCTGTTATTGCAGCAGAGATGGTGACACCCTGTTTTCTACATCTCTGGAATGAAGAACTCTCTAAAAACCCAGAGGAACAGAGAGAAATATATGAACTACTAAGGGAGGCATGCATAGAGGTTGATAATTTTATTGTAGGAAAGGGCGTTGCCAGTGGCACAACCCTTGCTAATTTCTATATTGTCCATGAAAGATTCTTTAGTGTAAATATCGGTGACTCAAGGGTTGTAATAGGCACTGAAGACGGCGCCTGTGTCCTTACAGAAGACCATAAGCCGGATATGCCCGGTGAGAGGTCGAGGATAGAGGCTGCAGGGGGGGTTGTGATAAGATTCGGTGTATACAGGGTTCAGGGTGAGCTTGCCATGAGCCGTGCATTAGGGGATGCCCACCTTAAACCTTATGTAATAGCAGAGCCTTACATAGTAGAGGGCTGCCTTGGCAAGGAAAATGACTATGTAGTTGTTGCCTGTGACGGCATATGGGATGTCATGGATGCAAAAGAGGTGATGGATATTACAAGATCATATGGAGATGCCCAGAAGGCAGCAGATAGGATTGTATCTACTGCTACTGAATATGGTAGCACAGATAATAAAACCGTTATCGTCCTTGATTTAAGGAGGTATCTAGAGGGGTTAAGGCATAGAAAGATGAAGATAATCAACAGAATAGACAAGGTGGTTGACATAGGAAAGCTACTCTGATAGGATTTGTGAGGTTTTAAGTAATAAAAAATATTGAAAAATGGGCAAAATATGATGGCAATAGATATGCACATCCATGTTGGGACTTACAGGAACTGGACCCCCTGGGTTGTTGAGTTCTTCAGGAAGACCAATCCCTATTTCTACGAGCACTTCTCCCAGGAGACAGACCCGGACAGGATACTGGCATATCTTAACAGTCAGGGTGTAAAAAAAGGGGTCATCCTTGCCGAATATGCCCCAAAGGCAACCGGGGTAGTGACCAATGAGTATGTAATTGATTTCTGTAAAGACCACAAGGATTTAATACCCTTTGGTTCTATATGTCTCTATGAGGAAAGGGACATCCTTGAACAGGCAAGGCATGCCTTTGAGACCCTTGGGGTAAAGGGGTTCAAGATGCTTCCAAGCTACGCCCATTTCTACCCCAATGAGGAGAGGTTCTTTCCCTTTTATGAATATATCCAGTCAAAAAATCTCCCTGTTATGTTTCATACAGGGACGTCTATCTTTAAAGGCTCCCTTGTCAAATATGCTGACCCTCTTTTTTTCGATGAGATAGCAGACGCATTCCCTGATTTGAAGATTATCCTTGAACACGGTGGCAGGCCATTCTGGTATAACAAGGTCGCATGGCTTCTGACCCGTCACAAAAATATTTATGTGGGTATTGCAGGTATACCTACGAGGCACCTGCCGGAGTATTTCCCCCATATAGACCTCTATCAGGACAGATTTATTTTCGGCAGTGACTGGCCAGGTGTCCCCCATATAAAGCCCCTTATAGAAAAGGTTCTGGCGCTGCCTTTATCAGATACAATAAAGGAGAAGATCCTCTATAAGAATGCCGAAACTATTTTAGGGGCTGATTAATATTTAAATGAGGCGAGTCTTTTCATGGCCTCTTTTATCTTTTTCTCATTTATAGTCAGAGATATCCTGAAATAGCCCTCACCTTCATCTCCAAAGCCATTGCCAGGTGTTACAACAATCCCTGTCTTTTCAATGAGCCTCTCGCAGAATTCCTCGGATTTATATTTTTTCGGTACCTTTGCCCATATATAGAAGGTGGCAAGGGGTTTTCTAACATGTATACCAAGGGATTTAAGGCCATCAACCACCATATCCCTTCTTTTCTGAAAACGTTTTTTCAGTTCCTCCAGGCTTGTCTGGTCTCCTGTTAGGGCCTCTATCCCTGCCTGTTGTATTGCCTGGAATACGCCTGAATCTATATTTGTTTTTAGTTTGCCCAGATTATATATGGCATCTTTGTTTCCCACTGCGAAACCAATCCTCCAGCCTGTCATACAGTATGTCTTTGAAAGGGAATGGAATTCTATGGAATATTTTTTCTCAGGGTCAAATTCGAGAAAACTCTTTGGCTGATAACCGTCATAGGATATCTCGCTGTAGGCTGCATCATGACAGACAAGTATATCGTATTCCTTTGCGATGTGTATAACCTTTTTGAAAAAATCATCATCTCCATGGGCACCTGTGGGGTTATTGGGATAATTGATGAACAGAAGTTTTGCCTTTTTTAATGCGTCCTTGGGAATCTTATCGAGATCAGGGAGAAAGTTGTTTTCTTCCTTAAGGGGCATGATATAAGGGGTCCCCCCTGCGAGGAGGGTAGATATTTTATAGACAGGATAGCCTGGAGACGGAACAAGCACAATATCTCCATTTTCAACATATGCCCATGGGATATGGGCAATACCTTCTTTGGAGCCAATAAGCGTTACAACCTCATCATCCGGGTTTAGTTTGACAGAGAATCTCTTTTTATACCAATCAGCCACCGCCTTTCTGAATGCATACATACCCTCATAGCTTGGGTATCTATGATTTCTCGAGTTTTCAGTTGCCTCTTTCATCTTCTCTATAATGTTGGCCGGTGTTGGGATGTCCGGGTCACCTATACCGAAATCAATAAGGTCTATACCCTTTTTTCTGGCCTCTTCCTTTTTCTTATCAATCCTTGCAAACAGATAAGGAGGTATCTTTTCCAATCTTGATGCTGGTTTTACCATCTTTTTCCTCTCCCGTTTAAAAAACATTTTACATTATTAAGACCTTACAAAAAAATAAGAGGTCTTTAATCTACAGAATGGAATCCCGCAATAGCTTAATTAATATGGGTCTCAAGGATAGCTACATATTCTTTGAAACCCTAAAAAGGTATTACATAAGACTATGAATTTACATATATCTTGACCTAAAGTAAAGGATTTTTTAACATCATTTTATTTGAAAAGGATAAGCCATATATGTAAAATAGAGACCATGCATAGGGATGA
>ERZ795046.38-NODE-38-length-159696-cov-9.589949_pt1 | contig 159696 bp, 130 predicted proteins | sample MGYA00375130_ERZ795046 | MGnify/ENA primary metagenome ERZ795046 (study PRJEB30175, sample SAMN05720202) | activated sludge metagenome | isolation source: anaerobic digester from wastewater treatment plant | place: Japan | collected 2015-05-15 ... | reverse complement strand
AAAATTGAAATTCAACTTTAATATCATCTTTTTTAATTAATTTTTTTCAACCTCATAAAAAAATATTTATAGCATCCCAGCCACTCCTACCTGTGTCTTTTACTTCGCAATTACATACGGTAAAGAAAATCTAACCACAGAGTACACAGAGAACCACAGAGCCAATTCTTATCATTCCCTCCTCTATCTCCGTGTCCTCTGTGGTTAAATCTTTTTCATCTGTTGAAGAAATAGTCTATCTGTTCGGGAGCAGGGATTCGAACGTCATATATGTTCATTCTTTTGGATAGACGGATAGGTAGTCTGCTTCTATTTTTCAGAAGTAAGTAGTTTAAGAGGAATGTACTGGTTATATTAAGATTAATGTTTATTTAAATTAATATACCGATTTAGCGATATTCTTATTATTAATAGTATGGAGCCGTTTTAGATAAGTTATTTGTTTTTGTATTGTTTCCAGTTTATACCGAGTTTTTTCATTTTAGCACGTAGTGTGTTGGAATTTATTTTCAGGATTTCTGCACAGCCATCTTTACCGTCGATTTTGCCTTTAGTTCTAATTAGCACAGCTTCTATGTATTTTTTTATGTAATCGTTTAATGGTAATATCTCTGAGTTAGTAGTATTATCTGTTGGGATTTGTGTGGGATATTCGATGTTTGATAAGCCTAATGCACGGGCTATTTCTAATTTTTTACCGTTTCCGAGGATAACTGCACGGTCAATCACGGCACCTAATTCGCGAACGTTGCCAGGCCAGGAGTATTGTTTTAATAAATTGATGTCTTCTTCGGATGGGTAAACAATTGGTAAACTGAAACGTTGAGCGGATTTTTCTGAGAAGTATCTTGCCATTTCATCGATATCCTCTTTCCTTTCACGAAGTGGTGGTAGAACTATTGGGAAGGTGGCAATGCGATAGAAGAGGTCTTCCCGAAATTCTTTTTTTGCTACTTTTTGTGATAAATCGCTATTGGTTGCGGTAATTAATCTGACATCCACATGAATAGGCTCTTTTCCGCCAATTCGTTCTAACCAACCATCTTGTAAAATGCGTAGTAAGCGAACCTGAGCGTGCATTGGTAGCTCACCAATCTCATCTAAAAACAATGTTCCACCATCTGCCCGTTCGAACCAACCTATGTGTCGTTCTATTGCTCCAGTAAAGGCACCTTTTTCGTGGCCAAAAAGCTGTGAGTCGATTAACTCTGGGGGAATGGCACCACAATTAACGCGAATAATTGGACCCTGAACTCGATTTGACCTTTGGTGAATGGCTCTTGCTATGAGTTCTTTTCCAGTTCCTGTTTCACCTAACAATAACACAGGCAAATCGGATTTGGCTACAATATTTACACGTTCCATAACTACTTTTAGTCCAGTGTCTTCACCAATAATACGGTCGATAAAAATATCCCTTCCTAATTTACGTAATAGTTTTATTTTTTCGGCTTCTTCCGCTCTTTTATATGTATCTAACTCAATAATCCTGTTATGGTTTGCTAATGCTACGGAAAATGGCTCTAATAATTGTTCAAGGATGAATTCCGCTCTTGGTTCAATTGGATAGTTTTTTCTGAATATTGCAATTAATATACCTTCTAAAGATTTTTCATAATAGAGAGGACCTAAAAAAATATAAGGAAAGATATCTTCTTCATAGAATTCCATCAACATTTTATTTATATGTATTTTTATTTGTTTATTTATAGCGTTTATTACTTTTTTATGTTCAAAACATTTATGAACTGTTTTTAATAAGTCATCATTTGATTTAATGTGATTGGTTCGATGGGGTATATTATTATCTGGGGTTGTTAATATCTCTATCGTTTTCAAGTGTTTATTGAAAATACAAATATCAATAAACTCTAAGGAAGGTAACATTTTTTTTATATCAGTAACAGTATGTAGCAGGAAGTAGTCTAATCGGTTATGGTTTGCCACTTCTTTCCAAATTTGGAATAACATTTCTTTATTCATCTTATTTCTCCACGATATATCGTGATTAAATTGATATATATTTCAGAAGTTATTATATCATTTTTATAATAGTAAGTAAAACGTCTGTATTTTCTTGGTTTTTATGATAAGATTTTATGTTCTTATATATGGCATTTTAATTGCTATCCAATTTAAATAAATATAAGGAGATTCTGTAGTTATGAAAACATATTTATTACTGTTATTTGTATTATTTTTCTGTTTATTTACTTGTTTTGCAGAGACTATAAATTTGACGAATGTTTCATACGACCCGACCCGAGAATTGTATAAAGATATTAATAAAATATTTATTGAAAAATGGAGTAGAGAACATGGAGATATTATTAATATCCAGATGTCACATGGAGGTTCGGGGAAACAAGCAAGGTCAGTAATGGAAGGCTTAGAAGCGGATGTAGTAACGTTAGCGTTGGCTTATGACATTGATATGATTTCAAAAATAAGAGGTTTTTTGCCTCAGGATTGGCAAAAACGATTACCGAATAATAGTTGTCCTTATACTTCGACAATTGTGTTTCTTGTTCGAAAAGGGAATCCTAAGAATATTAGGAGTTGGGAAGATTTAATCCGTCCTGATGTTCAGGTTATAACCTCCAATCCTAAAACTTCAGGTGGTGCACGTTGGTGTTATTTAGCATGTTGGGGGTATGCATATCGGAGAGGTGGTTTAGAAAAAGCACGTGAATTTGTTAAGAGGGTATATAAGAATGTTCCTGTATTAGATACAGGTGCAAGAGGTTCTACAAATACGTTTCTTCAAGGGATAGGAGATGTTCTTTTAAGTTGGGAGAATGAGGCTTTTCTTGCTATAAAGGAGACACAAAATAGCCTTGAACTTATCTCGCCTGGTGAGAGTATATTAGCGGAACCCCCTGTTGCTGTGGTTGATAAATATGCAGAAAAACATAAAACGAAAGATGTTGCTCGTGCATACCTTGAATTTCTTTATTCTGATGAGGCTCAAAATATAATTGTTAAACATTACTACCGTTGTAGCAATTCCACGATATTTGATAAGTATAAAGACCAGTTTCCTGAGGTTAAATTATTTCGACTTGAAGAGTTATATCCTGGAGGCTGGGACGAGGCTCATAAGATTCATTTTTCAGATGGGGGTATTTTTGACCAGATTATGTTAGAAAGAAAGTAATGATAATGGAAAAGATATTTAAACGAAAATTTATTTTACCTGGATATGGGCTCTCATTGGGTATAACATGGTTGTATTTAAGTTTTATTGTTCTTCTTCCTTTATCTACACTGTATATAAAGGTATTTAGTGGTTCATTAAATGATTTTATTTCTGCAGTTTTTTCGGTTAGGGCAATAAGGGCGTATCAAATATCTTTTGGTTTGTCCTTATTATCTGCCTGTGTTAATTCTATATTTGGGTTTCTTGTTGCATGGGTAATAGTGCGATATAAACTACCGTTTAAGGGGTTTTGGGATGCGTTAATTGATTTGCCTTTTGCGTTGCCAACTGCAGTTGCAGGTATTTCACTGACATGGTTGTATGGACCACGAGGTTGGATAGGTTCATTTTTAGAGGCACATGGATTTAAGGTTGTTTTTACGCCTATTGGTATTGCTATTGCAATGATTTTTGTTAGTTTTCCATTTGCAGTGAGGACAATTGAGCCTGTATTACGAGATTTAGACCCTGAGGTTGAAGAATCAGCCCGTTGTTTAGGTGCTTCCCGCTGGAATATTTTTCTGAAAATTATATTTCCTACTCTTCTGCCTTCCATGTTAACAGGTTTTACATTAAGTTTTGCCCGAGCAATGGGTGAGTATGGTTCGGTTATTTTTATTGCAGGGAATCAGCCATTAAAAACAGAAATAGCTCCATTACTGATAGTAATGCGGTTAGAGGAATATGATTATTATGGTTCTGCATCTATAGCGGTATTTCTTTTAACTGTATCATTTATATTGCTTTTATGTTTGAATTTTCTTCAATTCTGGAATAAACGTTATACAGGTACTTTTTAGTTTATGAAATCAAGGAAAGTGTTTATATTCTGTTTTCGTTTTTTGTTAACAATAATTGCGTTTTGTTTTCTACTTTTGTTTCTTGTTATTCCTTTATTTGTGGTTTTTTATAATGCGTTTAGTCAGGGGTTATTCGTTTATGCAAATAATATCACACGGAAGGAAACACTCGAATCTATATTATTAACTATAAAAATATTATGTATTGTTTTGCCTGTGAATACGATTTTTGGAATTGCCTGTGGATGGTATGTTACCAGATATACATTTAGAGGTAAAAAGATATTGCTTACCTTTTTAGATTTGCCTTTTACTGTGTCTCCTGTGGTTGCGGGCACTGTTTTTATTCTTTTATTTTCTGTAAACGGTTTGTTGGGCACGTTTATAGAGAGATGGGATATCCAGATAATATTTGCGTTTCCTGGGATGGTTCTTGCAACTTTGTTTGTTACATTTCCGTTTGTCGCAAGAGAACTAATACCTATAATGGAAGAGCAGGGGCAAGAAATGGAAGAAGCAGGAAGAATGTTAGGTGCAAATACATGGCAAATTCTATTAAAGATTACGTTGCCTAATATTCGGTGGGCTTTATTTTATGGGATGGTTTTATGTTCTGCCCGTTGTGTAGGAGAATTTGGGGCGGTATCTGTTGTTTCAGGACACATACGAGGTAAGACAATAACGGTTCCTCTTGAAGTTGAGATTTTGTATAACGAATATAACCTTGTGGGGGCTTTTTGTGTAGCGAGTTTGCTCTGTATAGTTGGTATTATCAGTTTAATTTTCCGTAAATGGATAGAGAAAAGAGACCCCATTTATCTATATATGAAAACTCACAAATATGGAGATTGAATACCAAAATGAGTATTGAACTAATTGGCGTTTCGAAGAAATTTGGTTCTTTTGTGGCTGTAGATAATGTAAGTTTTTCCATAAATCGAGGCGAATTATTAGCATTATTAGGTCCCTCTGGTTCAGGTAAGACGACTATTTTGCGAATAATTGCGGGATTGGAGCGAGCAGATTCGGGAAATGTTATTTTAGAGGGCAGAGATGTTACAAAGGAAGACCCACGGGATAGAGGTATTGGTTTTGTATTTCAACATTATGCTCTTTTCCGACACATGACCGTATTTGAAAATGTGGCATTTGGATTGCGGGTAAAACCTCGTAGAATCAGACCTAATGAACCAGAAATACGAAAGAGGGTGATGGATTTGCTTTCGCTGGTACAGTTGGACTTTTTAGCCAATCACTATCCCATGCAACTTTCTGGTGGTCAAAGACAGAGAGTAGCATTGGCACGGGCTTTGGCAATTCAACCGTCTATTTTACTTTTGGATGAGCCTTTTGGTTCATTAGATGCCCGTGTGCGTAAGGAGTTGCGGAGATGGCTTCGAAAATTACATGATGAAATACATGTTACAAGTGTTTTTGTTACTCATGACCAGGAAGAAGCCCTTGAAGTTTCGGACCGTGTTGTGATTATGAATCAAGGCAAAATTGAACAGATAGGTTCACCTGAAGAGGTATATTTTTCTCCTAAAACGCCGTTTGTTTTTCAATTTTTAGGTGATGTTAATCTATTTCATGCTCGTGAGTTGAGCAATGGGGAAATTGTGTTTTTACCTGATGAATCAAGAGGAGTAGAGAAACGAGTTTTTGTGAGGCCTAATCAAATTTCTATAGCACTAAACCTATCCAAAGAGAATCCTATACCTGCGACAGTTCAATATATTAACACAGCGGGACCTATGGTAAAGATAGAACTAATGGATACAAAAGGGAATTCTTTATTAGCCTTTATTTCTATAGATGAGTATCATCAACTAAATCTCAAAAAGAATATGGATGTATTTATAGGTATAAAATCACATCATACCTTTGAGCAGACCCCCAATTTTTAATTTATCGGCTTTTTTTCGTATAATTTAATGAAGAAGCGCGCCTGTAGCTCAGGTGGATAGAGCAACGGCCTTCTAAGCCGTGGGTCGTGCGTTCGAGTCGCACCAGGCGCGCCATTTTTATGTTTATTTATAGGTTTCCTTCAAACTCTAATCCAATAACTGTATCATTGGGGTCAGGTTCTATTTGAGGTAGATGAACGATAAGATTTCCCTTCTTATTTGTGGTTTTAACCGTCTCGGAAGGGTTCTTTAATAACCATACTTTGAGAGGTTTTTTATCTGTTGGAATTTTAATTTTACTTTTAGGTTCATACTGAAACACATGAGCATACAGGATAGTATTACCATTTTCTGCCTTTTTTTGTGTATATCTACCCCAAGATGGTTTGTCAAATGGACTCGCTACAGTACCGTAGATTGATTCACTATTAACTTTCATCCATTCTCCTATTTCTTTTAGTCTTTCTACCGATTCGGGTGGAAATTCACCATTTGCCATTGGACCTACATTCAATAGGAAATTTCCACCTTTAGAAACTATATCCACTAATAATTGGACTAATGTTTTTGTTGTTTTAAAGAATTTATCATATTCGTTGTAGCCCCAATGTTTATTCATAGTCATGCATGTTTCCCAGTCTACACCAGGTAAACCTTTAGCAGGTACTTCCTGTTCGGGTGTTCCGTAGTCCCCGACACTTTTACCTTCGGACAAGCCAGCCATACCTGAACGACTTCCGTCAACACGATTATTAATAATAATATCTGGCTGTAAAGAACGGACATAGTTGTACATATCTACACCTCTCTCAAATGTCCAAGTATTTTCCCATTCTCCGTCAAACCATAAAATACCTAAAGGGCCGTAATTATTTACGAGTTCTTTCAATTGTGCTTTCATATATTCAACATAACGGTCGTAATTGGCATCTCCTTCTGGTCGTTGTTCCTTTTCCCATTCTCTTCGTGGAAGGTAATCTGGATGGTGCCAATCCATAATCGAGTAATAAAAGCACATTTTAATACCTTCTTCTTTGCATGCATCAGATAATTCTTTTAAGATATCTCTTTTAAATGGTGTTGACATAACATCCCAATCAGTTACTTTGGAATCGAATAGACAAAAACCATCGTGATGTTTTGAGGTAATAACAATATATTTCATGCCTGCATTTTTTGCCATTTTCACCCATTCCTTAGCATTGAATTTGACAGGGTTAAATTGAGTAAGCAGTTTTTCATACTCGGGTAAAGGAATTTGTGCTTCATGTCGAATCCATTCACCATAATGTGTTTTGTCTCCCCATTTTCCAGCGGGTATGGCATACAATCCCCAGTGAATGAATAAGCCAAACCGTGCTTCTCTCCACCATTTCATTCTCTGGTCTTTTTGTTCTTTGGATTCTTTTGTGTAATCTTGTGCTATCGCTGTTAACGAGAGTATTGTAATTGTAAATATAGTTACGATGAAATAAAAGAATGTTGTTTGATAGATTTTGCTCATATTTGGTCTCCTTCATATATGTTTTAGGTGATTGAAATACGATATGATAAAAGCGAATGTAAAATCAAACATCGAGTTATGTTGATTTTATTTATATTTTCTAAAATGGTATAATATGATTTAGAGAGTTAGATATGATAGTGTATTTAAGTATTGGTAGTAATTTAGGCAACCGGCTTGATAATATCGCCGAAGCCTTAAAAAAGTTAGGTACAATCTTAAATACGAAGATAAAAAGGGCTTCGGATATATATGAAACGGAGCCAGTAGGTAATGTATATCAACCTATATTTCTGAATATCGCTGTGGAGATTGAGACGGAGTTAAATCCGCTTGAACTCCTACGTGAAATTAAGAAAATTGAATATGAATTAGGAAGGACTTCCCAAGAACGATGGGGACCACGCGTAATTGATATTGACATTATTTTTTATGATGATGTATGTATCAATGATAAGCAATTGGTTCTTCCACATGCAGAGTTCCGTAAACGACGTTTCGTATTGCAACCTCTTGCAGATTTATGTGGCAGTAAAATTGACCCAATTACGGGTAAGACAATTGAAGAACTTTTGTTAAGCCCAGACGTCGAAGGTAAAGTGGTAAGAACAAACTTAATGGTAACTCCTTGAACCGCTCCGCTTGGAGCCCAAACGGGACCGGGACGGATTCAGTATGATGAAGTCACGGTTCAGGAGGCAAAGATGAGTAAAAATACAGTAGTTCATTTCTTAGAACAAAAGAAAAAAAATGAAAAGTTAGTCTTATTGACGGCGTATGATTTTTTAATTGCGCAGTTAGAAGAAGAGGCTGGGGTTGATGGTATTTTGGTTGGTGATTCTCTGGGTATGGTAGTTATGGGCAGAGAAAATACCCTGAGTGTCTCGATGGATATAATGCTATATCATACCTCTATTGTTTCCCGTGCTGTAAAAAATACTCTGGTTATTGCGGATATGCCATTTTTGTCGTACCAAATATCGCCAGAAGAAGCTTTGAGAAATGCAGGTAGGCTTGTCTCAGAAGGAGGGGTCCATGCAGTTAAATTAGAAGGACCTGTTGGAAAATATGGGTCTGCCATTGAAAAAATTATCAAGACAGGCATTCCAGTGATGGGACATATCGGATTAACACCTCAGTCTGTTCTTGAATTAGGTGGTTACAAAGTTCAAGGACGCTCTGAGGCATGTAGGAAACGGTTAAAGCGTGAAGCCAAAGAATTACAGGACGTAGGATGTTTTTCTATTGTTCTTGAATGTATTCCTATGGATTTGGCTAAGGAAATTACAGAAAATTTGGACATACCAACGATTGGAATTGGTGCTGGTCCTGACTGTGATGGTCAAATACTTGTGTGTTATGACATATTGGGCTGGGGAAAGGCACGATTTGCGAAAACCTATTCGGATGTGCGTGATGAAATGAAGAAGGCATTTGAGAGTTTTGTTACAGAGGTAAAAACGAAAAAGTATCCAGAAGACAAACATAGTTATACCTAAAAAGGAGATGTCATTATGGAAATTATTACAACTCCTGCCGAGATGCGTAATTGGTCGCTTATTCAAAAGAAAGAGGGGAAAACGATAGGTTTTGTTCCGACTATGGGGGCACTTCATGAAGGACATTTAAGCCTAATGCGAGCCTCTGTTGCGGAAAATGATGTAACGGTTGTTAGCATCTTTGTCAATCCTACTCAATTTGCACCGAACGAAGATTATGAGTCGTATCCACGCTCATTTGAAAAGGACAGGAAAATGTGTTTTTCAGTAGGTGTAGACGTTATCTATAATCCAACTGCAGAAATGATGTATCCGAACGATTTTTCAACTTATGTGGTGGTTGAGAACGTGTCTGAGGGGTTGTGTGGTAAGTCACGGCCTCATTTTTTCCGTGGTGTAGCAACAGTGGTTACAAAATTATTTAATGCGGTTTTACCAGACCGTGCTTATTTTGGGCAAAAAGATGCCCAACAATGTGCTGTTATTAAAAGAATGGTTCGTGATTTGGATATGGGAATTGAAATTGTAGAGATGCCTATTGTTCGTGAAGAAGATGGTTTGGCAATGAGTTCGCGAAATCAATATTTAACACCAACCCAAAGAAAACAAGCTCTTTGTATCTCCCGTGGTTTGTTTAAAGTAAATGACATGATAAAACAAGGAGAACGTTCTATTGATAAAATTAAGGATGTACTATCTTCTGAGATGTCGGAATTGGATATTGATTACATAGAAATAGTGAATGGAGATACCATGGAACCATTGAATGAGCTTTCTGGTAATGTGTTAATTGCTGTTGCTGTGTGGGTAGGAAGGGCACGGTTAATTGATAACATTAAAGTTCAGATATAGTTGAATGGAGGTTAAAAAATGTTTTTAACAATGTTAAAAAGCAAAATTCATCGAGCCAAGATAACAGATGCTAATCTTAATTATGAAGGGAGCATTACGATTGACCCTGACTTAATGTCAAAGGCAGGTATTCTTCCTTATGAGGCGGTTCATGTTTTTAATATTAATACAGGTGACCGTTTTGTTACGTATGCAATAGAAGGGAAAAGGGGGAGTGGTGATATTTGTTTAAATGGAGCTGCAGCACGATTAGGTCAACGTGGAGATTTGCTGATTATTGTTGCATTTATACAGGTTGATGAGGAACAGGCAAAAAGTTGGAAACCTGTGATTGTCCATGTTGATGAAAATAACAAACCCATCTAACTCATTTTTACTGCAATCTTTGTTCTATGAAAATCTAAGCAAGAATCTGTTATTATTGGTTTTCATTTATTAAATAATTTATTTATAAGAGGCAATAATAATGACACACAGAGAACGGGTAATTCGTGCATTAAATTTTCAGGATGTTGATCGAGTTCCTATGGATTTAGGGGGGATGGACTCCACAGGAATAAGTGCTTTTGCATACCCGAAATTAGTTCAGAGTTTGAGTTTATCTCCAAGATTACCTTATGTCCATGATACAAACCAAATGCTTGCTTTACCAGACTTGGATGTGCTTAATTCTTTGGATTGTGATGTTATTACAGTAAGAATGGGGTTTGCTAATGGGTACACTAATGATGTTACATGGGAAAATTATGATTTTGGTGGTCGTTTGGATGCAAAAGTTATTAATGCTAAACGGTTTTATGTTCTTGAAGATGGAACTGTTACTCAGCCAGACTATCATTTAAGAATGCCTAAAAATTCCTATGTGTTTGACTCTGAGCATGGTGGACAGCCTGTATACTTTGAGGGAGAGTTACCTGAATTGGATTTAGGAAAAATAAAAGAAGACTTATTGGCTAATAGATTTTCGGATGAGATTATTCAAAAGACAATAAATATCTGCGAAAAGGTTTATAAAGAAACTGATAGGGCTTTGTTCCTTAATGGACCTATGTTAGGGATTGGAATAGGGAATTTTGGAGGATTAGGTTATTTCCCTTTGCTTTGTCTTGTGGATGAGGAAAAGGTAAAGGAACTACATGAGTTGATGCTAAATCATGCAATTTCTGAATTGGAACGATTTCTACCAAAGGTAGCACCGTATATACATGTATATATGTGTAATGCTGATGATTGGGGGACACAGAATAATCTTATTGCTTCGCCAGATATATTTAAAAAGTTGTTTCTCCCTTATTATCGAGAATTTAATAGGTATATTCACAGTATATCGTCAGGGATAAAAACCTTTTTTCATAGTTGTGGGGCTATTTACGATATAATAGACTTGGTTATTGAATCAGAATTTGATGTGCTGAACCCTGTCCAGTGGACAGCGGGCAACTATAGTGTTCGTGAGTGGAAAGAGAAATGTAAAGGGAAATTAGTACTTTGGGGAGGTGGAATAGATACCCAGAAGGTATTGCCGTTAGGTACGGTAGATGATGTAAAAACACAGGTTTCTGAAGTAGTTCCAATATTAGCAGAAGATAGTGGTTATGTTTTTTGTGCGATTCATAATATCCTTGCGGAGATTGACCCTTTGAAAATAATGTCGATTTATAGAACCGCAAAGGATTTAAAGGATATAAATATAAAGATAAATAATTTGAAAAATCATAGTTAACATTAAGTAAGAAAAAAGCGTTTAATAAATGAAAAGTAAAGAAAATAACATAAATTTTAATAATTGCAGTGATGAAGACTTAGCAATTCTTTGGAAAGAAGGCAATTTACAAGCCTTTGAAGAAATTGTTCGTAGGTATCAAGGAAAAGTTTATGCAACTGCATATCGAGTAACTGGTAACCGAGAGGACGCTTTAGATGTGACGCAAGAGGTCTTATTAAAAGCATACGAAAAGATAAATCAATGGGAACCACGAGGCACATTTCTCCCGTGGTTGTTAAGGTTAGCAGTAAATCGCTCGATAGATTATTTGCGGAAGAGAAAAAGAACAGACCATGAAAGTCTGAATGAAAATATTGCCAGAGTTAGCGAAGATGAAATTAGGCATATACCTTCTCCTGAAAGTCCTTTAGATTTAGCACGTGCCAAAGAAATTGATGAGCGAATTCGTATGGCACTAACCCGATTATCAAAAACTCAACAAACTGTATTTATGTTAAGGCATTATCAAGGATATTCATTGAATGAAATAGCGGAGCATTTAGGATGCACCGTCGGTAGTGTAAAAGTTCATCTTTTTAGAGCATTGCAAAAACTTCGTAAAGAATTAGGGAATATTGACTTATGATTAAAGATTTATCTTCATGGTTTTACTGCCTTTTTCATTCATGCAGTTATTACGAAAAGTTAATTATTACTGCTTGTTATGAAGAGATTGATGATGTAGAGAAAAAGAAACTTCAAACGCACATTGGTAAATGTCAGAGATGTAAAGAACAGTATCACCAAATGATCGGTTTTGCAAACCAAATAATGCAAATCCAAGAGGTATTGTATGGTGAAATTGATGTAAATAATATAAATCTTTTGCCACAAGTGATGAGCAAAGTTACTGATTCAAAGAGTAATGTTCTTATTACATTTCGTCCAGCAAGAAGTTTAGCGTTGGGTATGGCAGTAATAATAGTTATGGCAACAGTTGTGCTTGGTTCGTATTTTCTTTATGAAATTTCAAATATAAGAAACAACAATGTTGCATTGCATATTGGAAATGAGAATGCAAAAAATATGAGTTATGAGGGTCCATTAGAAAATCAAAAAGAGAAATTGAAGGAGATTATCAAATCACATCCAGGTGAAACAATTGCTGGACAAGCACTTCTCATGTTGGCAGACCTTGAATATACTTCTTCTGAACGTTATGATGAAGCACATCGTCTTTACTCTCAGTTACGGCAAAATTATCCTCGTATCTTTTCCTCATCGCAAGAAGCAATTTATCGTTATAATTTATTAGAAGAGACGAAGAATGAAAACTTTAAACCTCTGTATGCATTGAACTCAGCGCTTTCTAACAAGGAAAATCCTATTCGTGAATTAGAAATGATTGTATCCAAATATCCAGGAACTATGGTTGCCAATTTAGCAATAGCATCCATGATAGATTGTGTTATTGAGCCTACAAATCAGACACCAGAAAAGCAAATTCGAGCACTTGAGAATCTTCGAGGATATTTAACAGAACCATCTGCAGTAGCACAATTAAATTATGCCATAGGGAATATTTACTGGAATCAGATGAGAGATGTGGAGAAGGCAAAAACCTATTTTCAATCTGTAGCCCATTCTGAATCCAGACCTCTTCATAATCTTGCATACGATGCACTAACCCAATTAGTATCCTATTCTGAATAGCCCACCAATGCAATCTTATATTGTCATTTGTTTATAATATATCTATATTTTTTGGATATTCATATAAAGGATAAAATTATTTATGATAGAGCCTAAAGGCTTTGAAAAGTTTTTCGTAAAAGAAGGTATTATTACGGAAGAACAGGCAAAAAAAGTTCGTGAAGAGGCAAATGAAAAAGGTATTTCTATTAGTCAGATTCTAATCCAAAAGGGATTTGTCTCAGAAGAAAATATATATACTGTTCTTGCAAATTATTGTGGATTAAATTTTGTTATTGTTTCGAAAATAGAAATACCTAAAGATTTAATAAAATCAATTCCTGCACGTTTTGCTACACATTATGAATTTATACCTATCAAAGAAAAGAATAACACGTTGGTGATTGCAATATCAGACCCGTTAAATGCAAGTTTGCTTGATGATATACGGCTCGTATTAAAGCGGAAAATAGAGCCAGTTGTTACGACGCCGAAAGAAATACAAAAAGCAATTAAAGATTATTATGGAGTTGGTGCAGATACAGTTGAACGGATTCTGGTTAGTGAAGAGCATCAGGTTGAAGAGGTTAGTTTAGAGGCGGTATCCGTAAGTGCAAATTTAGGTGATGAGACAATTGATGCTTCGATTATTAAATTCGTAAATGAGTTAATTGCAGAGGCCATTCGTGCAGAGGCAACAGATATTCATATAGAACCATTTGACGATTATCTTCGTGTTCGATTTCGTATAGATGGTATCTTACATCCAGTTCCAGTTCCTCCTTCAATTCGCAATTTCCACTCTTCAATTGTCTCACGAATAAAAATCATGGCAAATCTTAATATTGCCGAAAAAAGGTTGCCTCAAGATGGGAAAATACTTGCTAATTTAGGAGATGGGAAATATGACCTTCGTGTATCTATATTACCTACTCCACATGGTGAGACTATCAATATACGAATACTATCACGGACTTCGATGTTTTTATCATTGGACAAATTGGGATTTTCTTCTGATGATATAAAATTATTTAATTCTTTTATCACAAAACCATACGGCATTATTTTGGTTACAGGTCCAACAGGTAGTGGAAAAACAACAACTCTTTATGCTGCTCTGGATAAATTAAATAAGACAGACCGTAAAATCATAACTATTGAAGACCCGATTGAATACCAAATGCCTGGTATTACGCAGATGCAGGTGCACCCACGAATCGGTTTTGATTTTGCTACTGGACTCCGTTCGATGTTACGTCATGACCCTGATATTATGTTAGTAGGTGAGATTCGTGATTATGAAACAGCAGAAATGGCTATACGTTCAAGTCTAACAGGGCACCTCGTTTTAAGTACACTTCATACGAACGATGCTCCTGGTGCGGTTACGCGACTTATTGATATGGGTATAGAACCCTTTTTAATTTCAAGTACGATGATAGCATCAATGGCTCAACGACTTGTACGTAAAATATGTGTTGAATGCAAAATAGAAGATACACCTGATGCATATCTTTTAGAGGCGGAGTTTGGTGTGAAAAGGGATGAACAGAATCGAGTGTTTTATAAAGGGAAAGGCTGTGAACATTGTAGATATACGGGATACCGTGGAAGAATGGCTATTTGTGAGATTATGCCTTTCACCCCAACAATTAAAGAGATGACTGTTCAAAGGGCAACATCTGTGGCAATTAAAAAGCAGGCTATAAGTGAAGGGATGAAAACATTACGTGCTTCTGGCTGGCAAAGGATATGCGAGGGTTTAACTACTATAGAAGAGGTACTTCGTGTTACAGCGGATGCTGAAATAATGGAGGGTATGCATGCCAGTATTTGAATATGAGGTAAAAAAGGGACCTTCAGAGATTATTAAGGGCAAAATGGAAGCGGAATCTAAGAAGGCTGTTATAAGTCGTCTACGGGAATTAGGATATTTTCCATTAAGGGTAGAAGAAACAAGTGTAGGTGCATCTGATGATAAAAAGTCTAAATACAAAATAAAATTTCCTCAATGGGAACGTATTCGCCTAAAAGATAGAAATATATTTTTGAGACAATTAGCTAATTTATTTGAGTCTGGGATGGTGTTAACTCGTGCACTCAGGACAATTATTGAGCAAACACCAAATAAAGCGATGGCTAAAGTTATTGAACAGATTTATGATGATGTCCAGAAAGGGAGTAACCTTGCGGATGCGTTTGAAAAGCATCCTAAGATTTTTTCGCCAATGTATTGTAGTATGATACGGGCAGGTGAAACGGGAGGCATGTTAGATGAGGTATTGTGGAGAATTGTAGCATTTAGCGAGCAAGAAGAAGAATTAAGGGGCAAGGTTATATCGGCACTTATATATCCGTTATTCTTGCTTATTGTTGGTAGCATTGCAATATTTATACTTGTTTCATTTGTGTTTCCTAAATTTATAGCTGTGTTTGAAGATTTTAATGCACAACTTCCCTTGCCAACTGTTATTGTAATGAAATTTTGTGGTTTTATGGGTGATTGGTGGTGGGCTGTAATTTTAGGGTTTATTTTATTTTTTACAGTGATGTATTCGTATTTCTTTCGGACACCAGAAGGGAGGAAACAAAAAGACCGTTTTTTATTGGGATTTCCTGTTATTGGGGGTGTTATTCAACGTTATGAAATGGCGAAGTTTGCCCGAACTTTTGGAACTCTTATGGATAACGGAGTTCCTGTATTAACAGCATTGAAGATTACCGCAGATACGATGACTAATGAAATAGTTAAAGGAGAAGTAGCAACCACACATGATTCGGTAAAGGAAGGGGAAAGTATAAGCGATAGTTTGAAGCGATGTCCACATTTTCCACCTATTGTTATAAGTATGTTCGCTGTAGGTGAAGAGAGTGGTAGAATCGGTATTATTGCTAAAAGGATTGCTGATGCTTATGATATTGAGGTAGATCGGGCAGTGAAAGCGATGGTTACTTTGTTCGAACCTTTATTAATTGTTATTATGGGCGTTATCATTGGTTTTTTAGTTATTGCTATGCTTTTACCGATGCTAACTCTTAGCTCAGCAATTGGCACTTAGAATAAACATTAAAAATAGAAAGGAAAGGGATACTTATGTTTAGAATATTTTTATTTGAGATGATTATTTGTGTTTCCTTATTTATTCAGGCAAGAGCAGATAGCCTCTCCCCTATCCACATTTATGACCTTCGATGTGAATATTTAGAATGTCCATTAGGGCTGGATGTGAAAAATCCATGTTTAACATGGAAATTAGAGGCTATCACGAATGAAAGAGGCTTATTTCAAAAGTCATATCAAATTTTAGTTTCATCGACATTTGATGATATTAAAAATGATATTGGTGATTTATGGGATACGGGGAAGGTAGATAGCGATAATTTTCAGGTAAAGTATGAAGGGAAACCGTTGCTTCCTAAGACAAAAATATGGTGGAAGGTTAGAATTTGGGACCAGAAAGGAAGGGTATCTAATTATAGTGAGCCTTCATGGTGGGAAACAGGTTTGCTTGAAAATGAAAATTGGAAGGGTGAATGGATAGAGCCACCAGAAACTCTATATCCACGGAATATGAGTGATAAAGAGATATATCACTTCAATCCAGCATTAATTTTCCGAAAGACATTACCTGTCGAAAAAGAAATAGAAGAAGCAAGAATGTATATAAGTGGTTTAGGTTATTATGAATGTTTTATCAATGGTAAGAAAGTAGGTGACCATGAATTGGACCCTGGATGGACTAATTATTCCAAAAAAGTATTTTATAGTGTTTATGATATAACTGATTATTTAAAAAAAGATATAAATATTATTGGTGCATACGTAGGTTCTGGCTGGTATAATCCACTCCCATTAAAAATGTGGAAAAGATACAATCTCAGGGAACATTTAACCATTGGCATACCAAAATTAAGAACGGATATAGAAATTTCATACAAGGATGGAACAAAAACAATTATTGGCACAGATGAAACATGGAAAGTGACCTTATCCCCTATTGTCAAAAACAATATATATTTGGGTGAAGAATATGATGGGACAAAAGATATAGAAGGGTGGAACGATAATCCTAATATTGATGAATCTGGTTGGTTTAATGCAATTGTTAATTTAAAACCTAACTTAGGGAATATGATTGCTCAACCTATTCCACCTATAAAGGTAGGGAAGAAATATCGACCAGTCAGTATAAAAGAAATTGATAAGCAAAAGTGGCTCGTTGATTTTGGGCAAAATAGTGCGTGTAGGATACATATCATTACAACAGGAACACGTGGGCAAAAAATTCAGGTTAGGTATGGTGAATTGTTATATCCAGATGGGAGTTTAAATCCCATGACCTCTGTTTGTGGGCAAATTAAAAATCATGATGTGCCAGAAGTAAGTGATAGGCCATTTACTGCTGAGCAAAAAGATGTATTTATATTAAAAGGAGTGGATAATGAGGAATTAACAACTCATTTTACATACCATGGTTTTCGTTATATTGAGATAGAGGGATTGGAAAAGATAACAGAAAATAATATCTGGTCAGAAAGGCTTCATACCGCTGTTGAGAATGTTGGTTCATTGGAGACATCGGAAACCTATATTAATCAGATCCAAAAGTTATGCACAGAGACGCTTCTAAGTAATTTACATAGCGTAGAAACAGACTGTCCGCATCGTGAAAAATTTGGTTATGGAGGCGATATTGTTTCTGCCAGTGAGTATGCCATGTTTAATTATGATATGAGTGCTTTTTATCGCAAAGTGGTGCGTGACTTTGCTGATGAGATAAGACCTAATGGTGGTTTTACCGAAACAGCGCCATTTGTTGGAATTGCAGATATGGGATTAGGTGATGGTTCTGGTCCTATTGCATGGGGAACAGTACACCCATTTCTACTTTGGAATTTATACCAATATTATGGAGATAACGCTCTTATCGACGAACAATACCCGCATGCGAAGAAATGGCTTGAGTTATTAGTTAAAAGTGCGAAGGATGGTATTCAAACACAGTGTATCGGTGACCATGAAAGCATAGTACCGAAACAAGAAGAAGTAACTGCTACTGCCTATTATTATTTAAATGCAGTTATAATGCAGAAATTGGCGGGTATTTTAGGTATAGAAGAAGATATAAAATATTATGAATTATTATCACAACAAATTAAACAAAAATTTAACGAGAAATTCTATGCCAGCGATGGTAAAATTGGTATTGGTTCACAAGCAAATCAAGCATTGTATATAGCGTTTTGTATGGGCGATACCAACCAGTTACAACAGGCAGGGAAAATATTAGTTGATGATGTTGTTTTTAGAGGTCAAAAGCTTACAACTGGTATATTTGGAACAAAATATCTATTGGGAGTTTTGTCTGATTTAGGAAAATCAGAACTTGCTCTTGGCATAGTAGAACAGAAAGAATTTCCAGGTTGGGTTCATATGATTGAAAATGGTGCAACAACACTTTGGGAGCATTGGGATTTTAGTGACAATACTTTTTCACATAATCATCCTATGTTTGGTTCTGTGAGTGAGTGGTTTTATAAGTATTTAGGTGGTATAAGACCGACACCCGATGCTTGTGCTTTTAATAAAGTTATTTTGAACCCTATGTTTTTACTTCCTATTGAAAAGGTGAATTGTAGTTATGAAAGTGCCCGTGGTAAGTACCTTTCTGTTTGGGTGAAGCATGATGGCTGTATTTCATGGGAATTGTTGTTACCACCCAATTGTGAAGGGACAGTAATTGTTCCAAAACAGTTTGAAAAAATATTAATCGATAATAACGAGTTAGATACATGTAGCGATATTAAAGAGATAAAAATTATTGACAATAACATTCATTTTAAAATTCTAAGTGGTAAATATAACTTTCAATTATCTATGCAAAAATAGCGAAAATTGTAATAGATTTATTGTTGAGGTGGTGCGGTTTCAGTTGGTGGTTGTGAAAGGGTAGGAGCGGTCTTTAATGATATATTGACTTTATCATATTTATATATTACGGAAATCATAGGATAGGCAGTAGCAAAATCAGTCTGTAAAAATTTATATAATGAAGTTCCTGGAGAAATATTAAAACTTTTTTTTCTTTGCTCTAAAGGTATTGTTTTGATAGATTCATCAACTTCAAGTTTAACCCCTATTTTATTAGTCAAATCATTCAAGATTTTTAACAAACCTTCATTTTCATATACAATAGGTTGGTCAGAAAGTGGTGCTATCATTTTTTGGTTAAATTCCTTTGATAACTCTTCTCCTGGAATAATATTTTCTGTATTTGACTGTGTCTTTGCTAATTCTTCTTTGAGTCTCTTTTCTTTCAAGGGGTCTATATTGTCATATTCGATACTTTGAACAAGTCTTCTCGGGAGAATGAGAGGCTCGATATTTTCACTTATTTGCACTTCAATTTTATCTGGAAGTTCTCTTAATACTTGTACCCCTTTCATCTTTTTACCTGATTTCAAATAAATAACATCGCCTGGAATGTTAATGTCTTCTTCATTTTGTGGTGGAGATATATTTTCTTGTTGGTCTGGAGTAACTTCCTGATTTTTCTCGACGGAGTTATCTTCAGTTTTATCCTGTGCATATAAACTCATATTTGAGTGTGAAAGACAAATAAATAAACTAAGAATAGTAAATAATCTAAATGTCATATAAAACTCCTTTTTATGAAGTACTTCATTAATTATATTTTATATATGAAATATATTCATTGTCAAAAGTGTTATATTTCTATTATAAAGTTGTATAATGTAATAGAATGTTAGGCAGAAAACATGTTAAAAATTTTAATTGTAAGTGATAGCTTCAAGGTCTATCCAATAATACATGAAATAGAAGCTTTGGGGCATGAGGTAATTCTTTTAAATGATATAGACCTTTTGAGAGAGACATTATTAAAAAATAACGTTGATGTTGTTCTTATTGATTATGAAAAAACGTTTAAGTTATCAACAGATGATGTGTTTGAATTTCGGTATTTTTTACAGAGTCCAAATGAAACCCCTATCTATATTCTTGTTGAAGATATAAATTCTAAGACGGTAAATCTGAAGCCAGGGTATTCTGGAACATTTCCTTATACACATAGCGTTAATATGCTAAATGAGTTCATTTCCAACCTTCATACAATGCGTATTTAATTAAGTGTTAGAAAGTATAGCCGATACCTATCCCCATCAGGTCGGTGCCTTTATTGTTCTCTTTTAGATCAGCGTTTGAAATGTGTCCTAATTGAAAAAGGATATCCCATTCTTTATTGAATTGATAGCCAATACCTAATGATGAATAAAAATTTATATTTGAGCTATTACCTTCAAATTTGTTCTTATGAAACAAAATAACTTCATGGATTTCTGAGAAAAAACCACGTTCTTCTTTTTTGATATAAATTCTTATTGTGCCCCCAACGCCTGCTCCAAACACTTCCTCTATATTTTTATCTTGAATATAAAAAAATGCAGGGATACATCTTAATGAAAGTGCTGTTCTTGGCGAAACCTTTTTCTCAATATCAATTGTAGGATTGAAAAATATTTCATCTGCTTTGTCTGATGCTTCCCCTGCATGGAACATATTTTCAAAGCCTAAACGAATTCGAAGATTTTTGGGTTGTTCCTCTTTTATTTCTTCTGAAGAAGTAGTTGAGGTAATAGATATTCCGACAAGAAATAAAACAATTAATATTATATTGTATTTTTGTAAACAATTAATCTTAAACATATAAAAAAATTTAATTATATTTATTGTTTTTATTAGAAGTGTAAATAATTATCTATATTCTACATATTTTAATAGTTGGAGTCAAATTTTTAGAACCAGTTTTTTATCCAGTTAACTATGGTCTGGGGATGTTCTTGTGTGATAAAATGAGTTGCCTTAGGAATTTTTACAAGAAATGCCTTTGGTATTTGTTCTAATTGATAATATGCGATGGGTAATAGTTCACTTTTTTCGCCGTAGATGATTAAGGTAGGTACATGGATTTTCTTCAGTTTATTAAACCATCCTTTAGGGTTTCCAAATAAATACTGATATGACTCTATTTCTGGACTGCACTTTAATAAATAATCATTATTTTCATTTACTATGAATCCATGTTTTTTATATATCTCCCACATGTTCATGTCCCAGCTTTTGTAAGGATGTTTGTTCCTTAACTGATTATCTAATTGTTCTTTGCTAAACATAGGTCGCCGTTTTCTGGCTATTTCAGACATTATTTCTTGTCTAAAATCAAATATATCGGGACCAATAATAGGTTCAATAAGAATTATTTTTTTCCATTGAATATTCTTATTAAATAAGGTTGCCTGACTTAGACAGGCAGCACCAAATGAATGACCTACACCATAAAAGTGATGTTTATTTGTTGTATTTTTGATATATTCAGTTATAGCGATTAGGTCTCTTAAGTGTTTATTCCAATCGTAAAAGTTAATATTATCGGGTTTACTGGAATTTCCATGGCCTCTTGCATCATAAGCAAAACAATGAAATTTGGTGAGCAGTTTTTCTGCAATTGGTTGCCATAGCATTCCTAATCCACCTGTGAAATGGCAGAAAATTAATGGAGGTCCTATGCCACCAAAGTCGTAAATTGATAGTCTTATATTTGAATCAACTTTTAAGAAGTGTTGTTTCATTGTTAATTTATTGTTTTTTACAATTCCATATTTAGTTCTATATTTTGTTAAACTTTATTCAATAATTACAAACAAGAAGGAAGTTTTGCTATGAGTAGTATGAAGATAACACGACGTTTTTTTATTGTAAGTTCAGTGTCAGCTGGTACTGCAATAGTGAGTAGTTCCAAAGCATCTGCAAGAAATGAAACTTCAAAATCACCTGTCGGGATGGAAAAATCAAATACGGTTAGTGAAAATAAGTATACATTAACTATATCTGGTAATGAGAAGAGTATCAAATTGCTTCAATTTACGGATATTCATTTTAATCCATATAGAAAAGATAAGAACATAGATAAAACGACAGAAGAGATAATTAAAAAACTGATTGACCTTACACAACCTCATTTAATTGCTATAACAGGCGATGTTTGGAATGAGAATGCTTTTGGTAGGGGGCTTTCATATCTTGAAACAGCTGTTGAATTTTTTGGGTCGCTTGGAGTGCCATGGTTGTATACTTGGGGTAATCATGATAAATTGTCAGATTATACGAAGGGGCATGACATTCTGGCAAAAGGGAAGAATTCGATGTATCGCGGAGGGATAGCAGAGGGTAATTACGAGGTAATTGTTGCAAAAACAAGTGGCGAGAGTCTCTGGAGATTTGTTTGTCTCAATTCAAATAATGTTGGTTTGCGAGACGAACAGCGACAATGGGTTTCACAATGGGCTGAAGCCAACGCAAACATTTCCATTCCTACTTTTATGGTGTGCCATATTCCAATATATCAATATCATACTATTTGGGAAAGTAAAGTGGCTTCTGGTGTTAAATTTGAGAATGTATGTTATGAAGCAGAACGTGGTGAATCGCTTGCCTATCTTAAGAAGATACCAGGGTTAAAAGCGTGTATATGTGGTCATGACCATGTAAATGATTATTCGGGCATTATTGAGGGTGTGGACCTTATATATGGAAGAGCCACAGGATTAGGTGGTTATGGAAGTGATTTTGTTCCTAAAGGAGGGAAGTTATATGCCTTATATCCAGATACAGGTGAATATGAATGGGTCTCAATTACACCTGATAATAAGAGATGGTATCCTGAAAAAGGTGTTCAGATAGAGAAAAAAGAGGAATTGCCCTGGTACAACGAACTTCCTAAAGAGTAAATCAAATGTATTAATAAATGTAATTTTAATTAATCATTATTTGTTGGATTATTTATAACAATTACGGGTTGAGCAACAATACCTTTGTCAGCTTCATGAACTAAAAATTCAACTTTTTGACCAACTACTAAATCTTGAAAGTTTTGATTTTTTAAGGCGGAATAATGGAAGAAAACATTTTTTGGAAATTTCTGGCATGAAATAAAACCATAACCTTCTTTTAAGGAGTGTATTTTACCTTGAAAATATTCTTTTATTTTGGTTTGTGATTCTTGTTGTTCTTCCTTAATATCATAGAACAGATTTAATATGTCATTGTCTTCCTCTTGTAGTCCTTTTTCAATCAAGTTGTGCATATTTAATGGATATGTAGAGGACTCTAATAACTCTGCAGAGGTAATTGTGGAACAATCTACTCCTGACTCATCTGTATATTTAAAGTCCCATCCTAAGAGCATTACCTTTGCATTGGCTGATTGAGCTTTTTTTACTAATGGAATAAAATCGGCATCACCAGTGATAAGCACGAGTACATCGAGTTTTTTCTGAATAACAGTATCGTATGCTTCTAATGCAAGCCATACATCTATGCCTCTCTCATGTCTTTTGTCGCTCTTTACTTTTATTGGCAGGTAATGGGTTATTACACCTTCGTTCATTAATATATCTTCAAAAACACGCTCGGAATAAAGTCTATCTTCAAGCTCTGCATCTTTTGCAGATAATCTGCCACGGAAGAAATGGGATGTAACTATATGAACAAGGTTAGATTCAACCTTTTCAAACTCTGCAATTTTATTTTTTATGAAATTATGCAATCCACTTATAGAAATTCGTTTTTTAGGAGGGTGAACGTAACGGTAATATGAACTCACGTGGAAAAAGAAATTACCATCGTAAAAAATGCCAATTCTTATTATGTCTTTTTTGTTCATAGTTATTCTTCTTATGATTTATATTTGTTTAATGTGTTTATATATAGTTCTTCATATTGAGGTATTATTTTATCATCGCTAAATTGTTCTCGTACTCTTTGTTTTGCATGTTTGCCCATCTCTTTTTTTAATTTATCATCAAATAAAATTTGTATAGCCCAATCTGCCATGGTTTCAATATCCCCTACTTCACATAAAAACCCTGTAACACCATCGACTATCAATTCTTGTATTCCTCCGCTTCGAGTTGCAATTACTGGGACACCTGCTGACATTGCTTCCAGTGCGACCATGCCAAAACTTTCATGTTCGCTCGGCTGAATTACTAAATCAGCAGAGGTAAGTAGTTCTTCTATGCGTGGATAATTCCCAATATATTTTATTTTATTTAATATACCTAATTGACGGGCAACGCCAACAGAAGAAATTCGTTCGGGACCTTCACCAACCATGACTAATTGTGCATCTATTCGTTCAACGACTTTAGCAAAAACACGGATTACATCAGTTACTCTTTTTACGGCTCGAAAATTAGAAATGTGCATAATTGTTTTTTTGTTTTTATCAAGCCATGGAGTGTTTATTTTTTTTATTTTTTGAAAACGTGAAGGTTTGATGAAATTATAAATTCTGTGGATGGGTTTGGAAAGGTTAAATTCGCGTTCAGTCTCTTTTTTGAGCCAATCGGAGACCGCAGTAATTGCACAACTATTCTCCATTGCATGTTTTGTTACCCTGTATAAAGATGGGTCTGCACCTACAATGGTAATATCTGTTCCATGTAGGGTTGTTATGAGACAAAATCTTAATGGCGGTGGTAGCATTTCTTTAGCGAGGAGTGCAATACTTGCATGGGGAATTGCATAATGGGCATGCCATAATTGTATTGAATTTTCTTCAACAACTTCTGCAATTCGAGAAGCCATTGTTAAAAATGATGGGGGTTGTTTAAGAACTGGATAGTTAATAGGTTCAACGACATGACAAAATACACCTTCAGAATTATCTCTTAATCGGAATGGGATTTGTTCAACAACAAAGTGTACTTCGTGACCTCTTTGGGCAAGCGCTAAACCCAATTCGGTTGCGACAATGCCACTTCCTCCTGTGGATGCGTAGCAACTGATTCCTATTTTGAGTTTTTGTGTTTTTTTTCTCATTGTTTTATTTTAGCAAATATTCTAAATTTATTGGTATAGGTTCTTTCTTATAGAGGGTTTCTCCGTACATCACATTAATTTTGCTTCCCCAATAGAGACAGCGGTCTTGAATACTTTTCAAAAAACGTTCTGTGGAAATAAAGGTTTCAGGACCTACATAGTTGGGATTAAAGAACTGAGAACGGTATGCATTTAAAGCCTCAATTTTTGTTTCATAGTAATCTGATATGTCAATTATAAAATCAGGGGTATTTATTTCATAGTAAGGATAGTAATATAATAGTAAAGGACATCGGTATGGTTGTTGAGCCGTATTGATACTATGTACCCCAGCAAAATAATTAGCTTCACGAATAAGAAAGTGAGCATTATGATGGTCTGGATGTCTGTCATCGGGCATTGTGGCAAGTATCATCTTTGGCTTGTACTTTCTGATTATTTTGATGAGTGGAAGTTTTTGCTCTTTGTTTATCCGAATATCTGTATCTGGTAATGCTAAGGTCTCACGTATAGATACACCTAAAATAGACGCAGAATTTTTTGCCTCTTCTAATCGTTCTTCAACGGTTCCACGGGAGCCCATCTCCCCTCTTGTAAGGTCAATGATGCCAACATTAAGCCCTTGTTTTATAAGTTTTGCCAATGTCCCACCTATCCCCAATTCAACGTCATCTGGATGTGCACCAAAAGCTAAAACATCTATTTTATTCATAATTCAATTACCTCTATGTCAAATGAGCTAATATTTATATTTTTTAATATATTTATTACGAATTGTTTTCCATATTCAGAAATGAAAGATATAGGTGAGAATACTCGTTCTTGCTCTTTTTCTAAGGGTAAAATAGTATTTTCAATAGCGTTAATGCGGTTTTGCATCTGTTTGTTTTTATTGATATACATTTTTATAAGTTCGTTTTTGTATCGTTCTATCTCATATTCAATCTTTTTAAGGAATTGTACTTCTTGATTTTGGAATATCTCGATATCTGTATGAAATGTTTTTTTCATTTTATTTGCGTATAAATGAATTGATTGTATCAACTCATTTTTTACGATTTCTATTTCCGTTTCTACATTTAAATTAATATAACTATCTTTTTTAATTTTGAGACTTTTGTTCTCTTTAAGTTGAGAATAAATTCCAAACTCGTCCATCCATTTTTTTATTTTTGGTGGTACTATAATTGATCTTTTCCTTGGATATATTATTGGTAGCGAAAGGTTAAAATAAGTAAACAAATCTTTTAGTTGTGCCCAATATGCTATTTCAGCGGGACCGCCTATATACATTACACAGGGGAATAATAATTGTTGAAAGAGACACCGTAATATAAGGTTTGGAGAGAATCGTTCAGGTTCGTATTTTAATATTTCCTTTAATTCTTTTATTGTATATCTATGTCCTGAAGCAACGGATAAAAATTCTTTTTTATCATATATTAATTTTCTTCTATATCCATTTTCTTCAAGGAAAAAAAAGACATCTATAGGGAGCTTATGAACCTGAAGTTTATAGCCTAATTGTTTTAATTTTTCATTTGTTCTTTGGAAGCAGTCGTGTAGTTCCTCATGATTTTCGATTGCAGTGTTAATTACATTTTGTAATTTTGTATGTTCTGTTATTTTATGTGGCTCAAACCATATTATTTCTTCATCATTAAAAAATTCTTTCAAAATATCGGTTGACCAGTCTGCAATGTTTTTATTTTTCACAACAGATGTGCATAGGAATTCCTTTATCTCTTTTGTATATTCTGAACCTTTTACTTTTGAGATTAATGTTTCTATCTCATTTATTATATTTTCTGCGTTTATATCTATTTTATAAAGTGATTTTCCTTTTTGTTCTTCCTCAATTTTGTAATTCATTTTATATATTTGATAATCATACGTTAGGAAATGGATATTACATGCTTCTTCCCAATCATGATCCCAAGAATGAACCCAGAAGATAGGTTTTAAGTGGTGGTCAACTATTTTCCCATAGTGATTTGATATGTTTATTAATGTAGCTAACTTGTAAAAGGTATAAAAAGGACCACCTAAAAGTGCAGGTTGTTGTCCAGAAATGATATTGATATGTTGTTTGTTTTCCTCTTTTTCATTTCCTCTCACTTTTTCCCTTTGATTAAGGTATTGATTAAGGAAGTTTTCAATGGAATCACCAGGGAGCCAAGAATAAAATTCTCTTAAATCATTTTTTCCATTTAAATAATCGAAGTATAGTTTATTCATTTTTTTTGCTAACTATTATTAATCTTGGGCTGAGTTCTGTGTATTTATTCTTTTTGTAATCACCAAATGTTTTCATAATGGCAAAATTATTTTGTTTTAACATGGTTTCTAATTCACTACACATGTAGATACGAACATGTTCAACATAAGTTGTCATTATTGTATTTTCATCTGAAAATATTTCTACTTTTTTCTTTAGTATTTTTGTTTTGTCATCATACCAACGTGTTTCAATAACAGTGTAGTTATTAATAATTCTTTTTGTTCTATTCATTTTAATATTTATTGCTTGTTCAGGGTTTAAATAATCGAGGAAGAAAAGTCCATTTCCTTTTAATACATTATATACATTTTTTATTTGTTTAATATTATCCTTTTCATTAGCAAAGTAGCCGAAGCTTGTAAAGAAACTTAGCACTGCATCGAAAGTGTTGTGTTTGAAGGGAAGACAACGAATGTCACCCCTAACTATAATCACTGTATTTTTTAATGATTCCTGTGCCTTTCTTAGGAGATATGTAGAAATGTCAATTCCTATGGTAGTGGGTATTTTTTCTTTTATATATTGAATATGTCTTCCATAACCACAACATAGGTCTAAGACCTTGTGATGTGGAGATAAATCTAATTCGGAAAGCACAAAATTGACTTGTTCTTTTGCTTCTTGTTCGTTCCGCTGTTGATAAACAATGGGATACCATTTATCGAAAGCCTGAATATACCAATCTGTGTTTTGTTTTTTATCCATGTTATACAACATGAACCTTGATAAAATTTGTTGGACAAGCAACAGACAAAGGGTACCCAGCCACAATGACTATTATATCACCTCGTTCAACATATTTTTGTGTAATTAATGTCTTTTCAACCATATGTAACATCTCCTCAATTGTTTGGACGGGTGGTATCAGAATTGCTTGAACCCCCCAATAAAGGGAACATTGTCTTGCTACATTATCATTTGGTGTTAAAGCATATATAGGTACTTTTGGTTTTGTATTTGATATGGCTAATGCTGAATAACCTGAAAATGTGAAGCAGGCAATTCCTTTGATATTTAATATATTGGTGAGTTGTTTTACTGCTTTACCAACAGCAGAGGCGCTATCTTCAATTTTTTGAATTTCTGGTGAAATTTTTGTTCGTTCTGAAAATGATTTGCATAAGTTATCAAAAGGGCATTCAAAATATTTTTGGTCATTTTCGACGCATTGGATTATTTTCGACATAACTTCTACCACTGTAATTGGATTTTTGCCTGTGGCTGTTTCAGCAGATAGCATTACTGCATCTGTTCCATCAAGAACTGCATTCGCAACGTCTGTCATCTCTGCTCGTGTTGGGATAGGATGTTCAGTCATAGATTCCAACATTTGTGTAGCAGTTATAACAGGAATTCCAGCCTGATTACATTTTCGAATGATTCTTTTTTGAACTAAAGGTACTTCTTCAAGTGTTGTTTCAACTGCAAGGTCGCCTCTTGCAATAAGTAAGGCGTCTGTAACTTCTATGATTTCATCGATGCATTTTAAGGCTTCTGGACGTTCTATTTTGGCTATTATTTTTGCAGAACTACTTTTGTCTTGGAGTCTTTTTTTAACTTGTAAAATATCATTAGCAGAGCGAACAAAAGATAGTGCAAAATAATCAGTACCCAAAGATATCCCGAAATCAAGATCATCCCAATCTTTCTCTGTCATAGACGGAATTTTAATGGGTATATCTGGTAGGTTCATTCCCTTCCGTTCACCTAAAAGTCCTCCACGGATAATTTCGCATTTAACTTCTGGTGGGGTTATTTCAACGACTTTTAATTCCATTGTCCCATCAGCAAGAAGTATCCGATCCCCAATATGGATTTCTTCGGGAAGAAATTTATAATCAGTTGATATTATGTTTGAATTCCCTACAACGTTCTCCGTGGTTATTGTTATATATTTACCCCTAATTAATTCAATCAATTTATGATTTTCAAGCAAACCAGTTCTAATTTTAGGACCTTGTAAGTCAATAATGATTCCAATTTTTTTATCTAATGTATTACTTACTTCTCGTATGGCATGGAACATATTTTTATGACTTTCATGGGTTCCATGGGAGAAGTTGAGACGGGCAATATCCATTCCTGCTGAGATTAAGGACTGAATCATCTCTTTGTTCTCTATTGCAGGTCCCATGGTGCAAATTATTTTTGTTCCACGCATAGAAGATTTTTCCTTTTTAATCTTTATTGAAATTAAATGGGTAATACCTTTGCTTAATCCCAATTTTCGAATGCTTTATAAATTGCTTCGATAGCAGTGTTCAGGTCATTTTCGTTAACACCGACAAGGATATTCATTTCTGATGAACCTTGGTCAATAACCCTGATATTTACTTTGGCGTTTGCTAATGCAGTGCATAACCTTGCGGCTACCCCAATATGATGATTCATACCCATGCCCACTGTGGCAATCATAGCAAGTCCTTTGGTTAAGGTGACATCATCTGTTTCACACCGTTTTTTTATTGCCTCAACAATTAATGGTCCTTTATTCCCTAATTCACTGTTTCGTATGATGATAGACATTGTGTCTATACCTGTGGGCATATGTTCCCAACGAATATCATATTCATCGAGTACTGATAGTACTTTTAATCCAAATCCCCTTTCTTTATTCATGAATGTTTTTTCGATATTAATCATACTGAACCCCGCCAAGCCAGCAACCCCACAAACAGGTCCTTTCGGAACTCTACTTCGGACTATTAATGTTCCTGGGTTATCGGGATTTTTTGTGTTTTTAATATGAATTGGAATTCCTGGTTCCAGTACAGGGTAAATTGATTCGTCGTGCAAAACAGTTGCACCCATATACGATAATTCCCTTAACTCCTGATATGTGATTTCTTCGATTCTTTTTGCATTGGGAACAATTCTCGGGTCAGCCATACAAAAGCCATCGACATCGGTCCAGTTCTCGTATAGAATTGATTTAGTAGCACGTGCAACAATGGCACCTGTAATATCACTTCCTCCTCGAGGAAATGTTTTAATGGTTCCGTCGGGCATTGACCCATAAAATCCTGGAACAACAAATAATCCTGAACCTTGTAATCTCTCTCCTAAGATATTGTATGTTTTTGTATCTAAAGAACCTGTTTCGTCAAAGAATATATAACTGGCTGGGTCAACAAATGTTGCATTTAGATATTCTGCAATAATCTTACCGTTGAGATATTCACCACGTGAAGCCATATAATCAGGGGTGTCATATTTGTCTGCATTTTTTGCAATATTATCTATCTCTGAGTTTATATTTAATTTAAGACCTAATTCCGAGACTATAGTTGAAAAACGTTCTCTGATAATTTTTTCGGGTTCTGATGGGTCTAATCCTTCTCGGGCGATGTTATACCATAAGTATAGAAGGTCTGTAATTTTCTTATCGTTTGCAGTTCTTTTTCCTGGGGCAGAAGGGACGATATATTTTCTATCATGTGATGAATAAATAATTTCTGCTACTTTCTTAATACAATTGGCATCAGCGAGTGAGGTTCCACCAAATTTACATGTAATTGCACCCATACCATGTCTCCTTTGTTAATATTGCGTTAAAATAGAAATTAATTTATTTATGGAATTATATCTATAAGTATTCGTCTGATATCGTTCCAGCTTACTAAAATTAGAAGTAATAGGATTATAACAAGTCCCACTTGCTGGAAACGTTCTTGAAATTTTGGGCTTAGTGGTTTTTTTCTTAATGCTTCTACTGTTAAAATAAATACTAAACTTCCATCTAAAATAGGAATAGGCAAAAGATTAACCACAGCGAGGTTAACACTTACTAATGCCATTAGACCTAAAAGCCAATCGATGCCCATGCTTGCCGCTTTTGATGTTGCATCAAAAATCATAATAGGACCACCTAAGACTTTAGGGCTAACTGCACCCATAATTAAACCTTTAAGGACAAGTACAGTTTGTCGGAGGTCACTATAACTCTTTTTTAATGCTTCTGTTAGCCACTGGTGTGGTGGATATTTCACTTTAATTTGTCGTTCTCCTAAAGCGACCCCTATTGCCTGAACAGAGTCCAATGTTACTTTTAATTTCAGTGTTGCGGACTTTTCTAATAATCCCATGAGGACAGGAGGTCGATAAACATCAACTTCTATTTCTTCACCTGGATGCTCTCTCTCGTACTTGTATAATCTTTCGAGGGTAAATTCTTCTCCATTAATCTTTGTAATAATGTCTTTCCTTCGTAATCCTGTTTTTTCCTGTATTTCGGGCTCAATATCAACAACTAATAATCCTTTTTGTTTATCCTTTAGACCTGTTTCGGTTAATGTCATTCCCCTTAATCTTCCAACAGTTGTTGGGTATACCTGAATAGTTTGCTTTTCTTCATTTCTATTGATCATTAAGGTTATAGGTTCGTCTTTTTGTGTCTTTTCTGTAAATTCCACAAAAGTAGTTCTGTCTACCCATTTCCCGTTTGCAGATAAAATAATATCTCCTTCCTTTAACCCCGCTTTTTCAGCGGGCATGTCCTTGATTACTTCCTTAATAAGAGCTGATGAAAATGGTGCTACGCCATACCTTGGAAGTTCGCTACCTTCAATAACCTGGGGTTTTACAAATGAGATGTATTTCTTAATGGAACCGTCTAATTCAGTTCTTTCAAGAATCACTTTATGTTCTTCGGATGAACCTCCTAATGTTGCATTAACAAATAAATCGCTAAATTTATGAACCTTGGTACCGTTAATCGATAAAATGCGGTCACCTGTTTGCCAACCAATAGTGTCTGGTGTTTCGGGATAATCCTTCTTTTCATTTTTATGTTCATCATAGATGTAAAGTGGTGCGGATTGTGCTGGGCTTTTCTCCTCCACTTTACCTATCTTTGAATCTACCTCCATCTCAGGAACCAGTGTACCTTTTGACACGAGAATAATATATATAAATATAGCCAAAACAAAATTCATTAGCGGTCCACTTACGATAATAATGTATCTTTGCCAAAGAGGTCTGAATTTAAACCAACGTTCCTGTGGGACGTGACCATAAGTTTCTTCTCTTTCTTTTTCGTCTAATGGCACATCTTCTTGTCCAGCCATTTTTACATATCCGCCAATAGGAAGAGCACCGATACAATAATCCGTCTCCCCTATTTTTACTCCGATAACTCTGGGTGGCATACCAATACTAAATTGGTCAACGTAAACATTACATAATTTTGCTGATATGAAATGCCCTAATTCATGAACAAAAACGAGTATACTTAATACAATTACAAAGACTACTATGCTAAAAATCATTTTTCATTCCTAATTTAAGTTAATTGATTTATAATTTCATTTGTTTTGATGCGAGTTTCTTCATCTGTTTGGAGTATCGATTCTAATGTATAAGGTCTATTCTGATGACTCATTCTGTTAAGGGTCTTTTCTATAACAAGAGGAATTTGTTTAAATGTGATTTTTTTATTACAAAACGCATGAACTGCAACTTCATTGGCAGCATTTAGAACTGCTGGAATTACTCCACCTTGTTTTGCAGATGTCCTTGCAAGGTCAAGACATGGAAATTTTTTAGTATCGGGCACATCAAAACTCAAATGTGATAATTCAAAAAGATTAAGCCGTTTAATATGCTTTTTCGCTCGTTCTGGGTATGTAAATGAAAATAAAATTGGTAATTTCATGTCTGTTGGTCCAAGATGAGCCAATATGTTTCCATCTGTGAATTCAACAAGTCCATGGATGATACTTTGTGGATGGATTACAACGTCTATTTTTTCTACATCTAAATGAAACAACCACATTGCCTCGATAATTTCCAAGCCTTTGTTCATTAACGTTGCCGAGTCAACACTTATTTTTTTCCCCATGTTCCATGTCGGATGTTTTATTGCATCGTCAGGTGTTACAGAATCAAGTTCAGTAAATGTGCTTTTGTAAAATGGCCCACCTGATGCAGTTAGATATATTTTTTCTATTGTCTCTGGTTTTTGGCCAAGCAAACACTGGAATATTGCGCTATGCTCACTATCCACAGGAATAAGTTCAACGGATTCCTTTTTAGCTTTGTCAACAATAATGCCACCAGCCATAACCAAAGGTTCTTTATTTGCAATGGCGACTGTATTACAATGTGCAATCCCTGCCAACAGAGGTTCCAAACCAACAGCCCCTACTATGGCGGAAAGGATTATATCTACCTTGATTGATGTAATTTCTTTTAATCCTTCTTTACCAACAAAAATAGTCAAATCTTTAAATTCTTTCTTTAACTTATTTGCAAAAGTAACATCATAAACTGCTACATATTTAGGCTTAAACTCATTAATTTGTTTTTTTAATAATTCAATATTTGAATGTGCTGCTAAACCCACAACAGAAAAAGAATCTTTAAATGAACGGATAACATCTAATGCATTCTGTCCAATTGAGCCTGTTGAGCCCAAAAGTGTAATCTTTTTAATAGTGTTTATTTCTTTTTTTTCTTTCATAAGGGTTATTATTTAATTGAGATGATATTCTTATACTTAGACCTGATGTTCTCTTTAAGAATATGTTTAACTTCTTTTGCGGTTCTGCACTTTAATACATTTTCTGCGAATGTTTCAGCATCTTTTGAGTTAATGCTTGTGATTAAAGCACGTATCTGCGGAATTGAGACACTTGACATACTAAACGCATCTAAACCCAAACCGATTAGTAATTCTGTAAACAGAGGGTCACTTGCCATTTCACCACAGATACTGCAAGGAATTCCTGCTTTTTTCGCAGACGTTATAGTCATCTTTAGCATTTTTAAAATGGCAGGATGTGCTGGTTCATATAGATGTGCGATATGTTCATTATTGCGGTCTACTGCGAGCGAGTATTGTATTAAGTCATTTGTCCCTATGCTAAAAAAACTACATTCTTTTGCCAATTCATCAGCCATCATTACTGCAGAAGGGACTTCCACCATAATCCCTATTTCAGGACTTTTTTTATGGGGTATGTTTTTTATAGTGAGTTCATTTTCTACTTCGCCAAGTATTTTTTTAACCTCGTTTAGCTCTTCAACACTACTAATCATTGGAAACATTATCTTGATGTTTCCTTGTAATGTGGCACGTAACATAGCTCGTAATTGTACTTTAAAAAAGTCTTTATGAACGAGACAAAAACGAACTGCTCGACAGCCTAACTGTGGATTTTGTTCTTTAAAGAATGATGCATAATTTGCTAATTTGTCACCGCCTATGTCAATTGTTCTTAGTACTACAGGCAAAGGATAAATTTTCTTGGCAACTGAAAGATATTCATTATATTGTTCTTCTTCAGTTGGTGGTTCTGGTTTATTCAGAAAGAGGTATTCTGTTCTATATAAACCTATTCCAGCGGAAACATGTTTTACATTATCATCAACTTCATTTGGAAGTTCAATATTGGCAAGGACAGAAATATTTTTTCCATCTTTTGTTTGAGATGGATGCGAAATAATTTTTTGTTCATAAAGATGATATTTTCTTGAAAGTTGTATTTTCTTTAATCTAAGTTTTCGTATTGTTTCGGATGAAGGATTGATAAATACTTTTCCATCAATAGCGTCTACAGCAGACCCTTTAATAGGATGAGTATAAACATCAAAAAGATTTCCAACGCCGACAATCGTGGGTATTTTTAGTGACCGTGCTAAAATTGCCACATGCGAGGTAGGACTTCCCTTTTCAAGGACAATAGCTCTAACTTTCTCTGGGTGCAAACGTGCTGTTTCGGAAGGGGGCAAATCACTGGAAAGTAAAATACAAGGCTTCTTTATATTTTCGAGGTCTGGTCTTTTTTGCTCCATTAAATTGCGGACAATACGGTCAATAACATCGACAATATCAGCATTTCTCTCTTCAATAAAAGTATTACCTGAATCCTTTATTTCTTTTGTATATTTATGTGCAATATCAAACAATACCGATTCTGCATTTATTAACTCGTCTCTAATTCTTTTTTCTAACTCTGTTAGAATTGTATCATCGTCTAATAACATTAAATGCACATCGAAAATACTGGCATGTTTTTTACCAAAATTATCTAATGTTTTTTTATGAAGAACAGTAAGTTCTTCTCTGGTGGTATTTATTGCAGTTTTTACCCGTTGTAATTCTTCTTTCGGATTTTTTATCTTAAATCGTGGGATGTTAATTGGTCCAGGGTCATATACCAATGCTTCCCCCCATACTATTCCCGGAGACACAGGTATTCCACTAAAGGATTGTTCCATTATGGTTCTCCGAAACCTGTTTTAAATATTTCTTCTAATTCATCAATGGCAGATTGTGCATCCTTCCCTTCTGCTACTGCTAATATTTCTGCATCTTTAGGGGCACCTAAACTCAAAATTTGTATAACACTTTTTGCATTTCGTTGGTTCCCGTTATAGATAAGATAAATGTGAGCATCGTATTTCTGCATCTCACGGGCTATCTTACCTGCAGGTCTTGCATGAACACCTAATTTGTTTACAACTTTAATTATTTTTTCTATTTTGTTATTGTTCATTTTCTGTATTACATCAAAGTGATTTGATATTTATTTTCATTTCAATACTTACTACTTCGTTATGTCTAAATATTCCTTTCCAACAGGGAATTAAAACATTTCCCTGATATACCCTTTCTTGGCCGTTTTCTGATTGGCTAACGGTCTCGATTGGAAAATTAAATAATCGAGCTTCTTTATTTAGCTGAAATTCAATTTCTAATTTTTGCCAATCATCTCTCAATGCAAAATGAGTGAGACCCGATTCATCACCAGCATCACCAAGTTTTCTCATTGAGAGTTTTTTATTTTTTGAATATATAAAACGGTCATCTGAAGAACCTGTCAGGAGATTGAAACACCACTCCGAGCCAAAGTAGCCTTCAAATTCCCCATTGGTCATGTTTGTAATATCATATTTTACTAAAAATGAGAGCATATTTTCACTTTTTTCGCTATTTAATAACATATACTTTACTATATTTACATTCCAACAAAAAGGAGAGATTTCGACTGTCCCAATTCCTTCCAGAATAATTTCATTCTCCATAAGTTTATATGAATACTCTTTATTAAAATGAGACCACCATTCTTGATATTGATTTGATTGTAATGCATTTATTGAAATATTTAATGGTAAAAAATGGTCCCTCATTGAATAACGTACATAAGGGTCATAAATTAACAGTTTTTCCAATCCTTTCTCTTTTGCTTTTACTAATTCGTGTATGCTCTTATGGCCCGATTCATTGATTTCGTGGGATATACTTTCTTTAAATAAATCTTGGTGATAGGCTTCTTCCCTTCTTGATAATATATTTAAACAGTTAAATGCCTTAGGTTTGTAATCTAATTCAATTAATGTCCCTCCATCATGCGGGGATAAGATGAAAGTCCCTAACTTTGTGTTTAAGATAATCTCATCATTTCCATCACAATTAAAATCTTCGACTTCGTTATTTCTCCAATGCTCAAAAAAGTGTTCATAATTATCTATTAATTTTTCGCATTCGATAATATTAGAATACACCGCAGTTCTTAAATGATTTAAGTAAAGACCACCAAAAACACCATGCCAGTATGCACAATTGCATTGACTTTGAAATAATTTTTTTTGTGCCTCTTTCAGCAGATTATTTTTTTTATTTTTCTTTATTAAGGTATTAAGCCGTCGACTTGTTTTTAGCATTCTTTTTTGCATGTTATTTGCTTCTTCATACTTAGAAAGGAAACCACGCCAAAATCCACCTCTTAAATATATTGATATTCTTTCCCATGTTTTTGGGTTTTCTTGAAGTTCTTTTTTTATGGTTAAGTATTCTTTCTGCGAGTTTACTGGTAATACCCATTCCATCATTTCATGATAAGAAGCACAGGGTAAGTAAACTCGACCTAATGGTGGATTTTCGTCAAGATACTCAGAATACGTTGTTGTCCTTAACCATTCTTGCTCTTCTGTGATACTTGTGAAGAAATTAAAAAGCCATTTTTCTTCATAAACACTGTGGTGTGTCCCAGGCCAAATCCCAAATTTTTCACCGTCATCATGAAAAACAGCACATGCACCACTATGGGTTTCATGTACTTTTCGCAAAAATTCTAACGTTTCTTTTATTGGACGAAAAGGTATTGTATATCTCAATTTCTCAAGAATAGGGAATATTTTGATATTAAATCCTTCATGTTCAGTTAAATAATATCCAAATAGTTCTTCTCTATCCAGTCCAGCACTGAGAAAATGGGTATCATCAAGGGTTGTATATTCGATACCTGCATTGGCTAATATTCTTGGAAAATATGGTTCCCAAACTCTTTCCGCTATCCACATTCCTCGTGGTTTTACCCCAAACCTTTGTTTTATAAAATCTTGCATATATAAAATTTGTTCATAAGCATCTTCCTCTGGAATTGCACAAACCAACGGTTCGTAAAAAGCACCTCCCATTAGTTCTACTTGTTTCCGCTGTATTAACGTATTTATAAGTTCGTAAAATTCAGGATGTTTGACATCAAACCAATCCCAAAGGGGTCCTGTTATATGTAATGTGACTTTAATGTTCGGAAATTGTTGAAGAACTTTGAGAAAAGGTAAATATGCTTTTTGATATGCTTCTTCAAAAACGAACTCGAAGTTTCCAACGGGTTGATGAGAATGTAAAGCAAAAATTAGGTTTAGGGATTTCATTACAACTTCCTACCTAATTTGATAAAGATTTTTTGTTGTTGCCTGTTTGGTACGTTCTGAGAACTGTTGGTCTATATCAATACCCAATTCCATCATACGGCATTTTAATGCAGCCGCTTCAACAATAACTGCAAGATTTCTACCAGGACCAACAGGAACTTTAAGATATGGAACGTTTACGCCTAATATTTGCTTTTTAGGCCAGACATTAATTAGCATGTCGATATCATCATCCATTGTGGTTACTAATTCTATAATTAATCCTACTTGTTTTCTTCTCCTTATTCTGCCTGCACCATAAACGGATAATACATCTACCATTCCTATTCCTCGTATATGAATGTTATGCTCGATTTGTGGGTCACTTTCTGCAATAATAATATCCTCAATACCTTTTCTTAAAAGAACCACATCGTCTACGATAAGGCGATGTCCACGTTCCACAAGTTCTAACGCTGTTTCACTTTTTCCTATTCCCGATGCACCTACAATTACTACACCAATACCATAACAATCGACAACCGTTCCGTGGATTGTTGTTTCTGGTGCAAATTTTTCAGCAAAAAATAAAATAACTTTACTGATAACTTGGTCTGTTGTTAGGCTGGATTGTATTACGGGAACACCGTGACGATTGCACAAGTCTAAAAATACCTGTGGAGGGATTAAGGAACGGGACAAAAGAAATGCTGGAATTTCAAAGGAAAACATATAAAGTAGACGATTTTCAATTTCAGATGGGGTTAGCCTTTCAAGATAATGAATCTCGGTGTTTCCTAATACCTGAACTCTATCATTTGCAAAATATTCAAGGTAACCTGTTAAGGCCAATCCTGGACGATTAACATCCGGAGTAAATACTTCTCTCCTTATTCCTTGATACCCTGCTATAATCTTTAATCCCAATTCGGAACGAATAGGTTCCTGAAACAACGAAGCAACAGGTATTGACGTTTTTTTTCGAAAATTTATTTCTAAATCAGTTTCCCACATTTATTTAACTCACAATTATATTTTTAACCCCTCTTTTGATTATTTGAAAATAATAATCAAAATTGAGGTTCAATTAATCCATACGTGCTATTTCCCCTCGGATATAGTACGTTGACCTGAGAGGTATCTACATTTATAAATACTAAGAAAGGCTCCTCTAAAAGTTGTATTTGCATTAAGGCTTCGTCAACTGTCATGGGTTTTAACGTGATGTGTTCTCTATGTACTATTTCATGAGGGATAACAGGTTCTTCTTCAGTTTCTTCTTTTTGAGGGGTTTCTTCCTTAAGTTCGAGTATGACATGTTTATATTTTCGTGTCTCGTTTATATTCCGTGGTTTGTGATTTTTTATTTTCTCCTTAAATTTACGTATTTGACGTTCTAACTTTTCAATAACAGCATCTACTGAGGCATACATATCGGGGGAAGATTCTTTACTATGAATACGGACACCGTTAGCATTTAAATTAATTTCGCAAATATGACGGTGTTTCTCCACATCCATAATTACGTTTGCCTCTATAATTTTGTCAAAATAATGTTCTAACTTTTTTAGAGCATTTTCTGTGTATGATTTTAATGCTTCTGAAGACTCCATGTGTTTACAAGTGATATGTACATTCATTAGTTTTTTTACTCCTTGGCAAGATTTTACTTTTTCATTCATTATTTTAACGCATAAAAATAATAACAAAGCACAAAAAAATAGTGCAAATAATGGAATTCCGATAACACTTAATTTTATAATCTGATAATGGTTGTTTTGATTTGGAAAGTAAAACTATATTAATTTCATTGAATAACTTAAACTAAAAACAACTTTTATGAAAATCAATAAAATCAATATTTTGTTTTTATTAGTAATATTTCCCATTGTAGTTTTATGTTTTCTCATCTGGAAATATGGGTATCGATTTCCTTATTGGGATGAAATTTTATATTTGTCGTTATTTGACAAATTAAACCAAGGAACATTGAAATTCTGGGAGTTATTTGCTCAACAAAATGACCATCGACCTTTCTTACCTCGTATTATTACCTTATTTTTAGCCAAAATTACTTCATGGAACGAGTTGTCTATCTTATACTTTAATGTTTTCCTTGTTATTCTTTCGTTTTTAATCCTCTTTTATATCATCATCCTTCCACAAAAACAAGGGATACATTATAACGGTGAGGATAATAGGAAGCCAGGTGACTTTTCTCGTCTTTTACAGGTGTTTTCTGCTTCTCTTATTTCATTATTAATGTTTTCATGGGTACAAATGGAAAATTGGGTTTGGGGACTTCAACTTATGATGTTTTTGACTAATTTCCTTTATATCTGTTTACTTAGTATTTTGACTATATATAAATTAAACCTCTTGACACTATGCATCTCTATAATAATTGCCATTTTTGCCTCTTTTTCTTTTGCTAATGGTCTACTAATATGGGTTACTGCTCTACCTCTTTTAATCTACAAATATTTTAATCAAGAGAAAAAGAACCCTTTCCTTATTTTAATTTGGATACTATCTGGTGTTGGAGTTTTAGCTTTTTACTTCTCCAATTATCATAGGCCAGGAATTACAAGTATTGAAAAACAAGTAAGCGTATTAGAAAGATGTTTATATTTTATTCTTTATATAGGTAGTCCGATATCAGGATTATTTTTTATACCACCCTGGCATGGTATAAATATGGTAAAAGTCAATATTGGCTCTTACCTCTTTGGTATTGCAGGACTCTTATTATGGATGTTTTTATTTTTTAAGATTAGAAAGACAATTATTATTAGAAAAAGGTTTTGTATATTTGAAAATAATATCCAAAAATTAATGACTAAACAAGAACTCAAACAGAACATTGAAGAATACTTTTTTTGGAAAAGTCTTGCTTTATTCTCCATTTTAAGTGGTGTTCTTCTCGCATTTGGAAGGTCGGGGTTAGGATTAGGACAGGCATTATCATCAAGGTATATTACAACAAATATGTTATTCTGGTGCTCTATATTAGGAATGTTTAATTTTTACCTTAAACAACAAGAGAATAGACTACTTTTAGATGTAAAAAATTATTTAAAAATATTTACTATAATTATTTTCGTAGTTGTTTATGTAGTTCTGACATTATTTCCTGTCTATACTAATAAAAGATGGCATAATATCGCACGTTGGAAAAACCTTGGTTGGTATGCTTTAAGTTCAGGCTATAATGGCAAATTATATTACACAGACCTTTGGGGAACTGAGAACGATTTTATTGACCCCAAAACGTTACGTGCAGAATTTTTACCACTTTTTAGAAAGTATAACCTATGTGGTGTTTATCATTTTGACAAACCAAATATTAGACAACAATTAGCACCTATTTATATACAGGAGGCACGTTATTTTATTTATCAAAAGTTATGGAAACCAGCTGTTTGTTATATCGATACCGCTGAATATTTAAATCCTTCTCTCCCTGAAATTCAGCAGTTGAAAAAAGAAATTCCTCCTGAAATATTCCCACTTTACAAAAAGTATCAGGAGGAAGGAAACTAAGAAAAAGGCATCTAATAGTCGAGTATATTGAATTTTCCATAAATATTTTCTGGATTATCCTATGTAATGTAATAGATATATATTTATTTTTTTTGGTATTATAAATATCATTTCCGAGTTTTCCTGAAAAGTAACAATAAATATAAGTGTATTTTTTTATGGAGTGAAAAAATGAAAAAACAAGCATTTGATAATGTTGTTCCATCTTCACAATTTAATTTTTCAAAAGCAGAACAGGAAATTATTCAATTTTGGAAAGATAGAAAGATATATCATAAAAGTTTAGAACAAAGGAAGAATGCCCCTCGATTTGTATTTTACGAAGGTCCCCCTACGGCAAACGGATTACCCCATCCAGGACACTGTCTCACAAGGACAATAAAAGATATTTTCCCGAGATATAAGACTATGGATGGTTATTACTGTGAACGAAAGGCGGGTTGGGATACTCATGGACTTCCTGTTGAGATAGAAGTTTGTAAATCGTTGGGAATTTTTGATGGTGGTAAATCTGCAATTGAATCGTATGGAATAGAGGCATTTAATAAGGCTTGTATAGACTCTGTTTTTCGTTATCAGAAAGAATGGGAGGAGATGACAGAACGTATTGCTTTCTGGGTAGACCTTGAACAGGCATATGTAACATATCATCAATCTTATGTGGAAAGTGTGTGGTGGGCATTAAAACAGCTTTTTGATAGGGGCTTGCTTTACCGTGGTTATAAGGTAGTATGGTGGTGGGCACAGGGTGGAACTGCTCTTTCTGCTGGTGAAGTTGGTGAAGGTTACCGTGAGACAGATGACCCGTCAATAACCGTTCGTTTTCCCCTCACAATGGAAAGTAAAAGCAAGTTAGGATTTAAAGAAAATGACAAAATCAGTTTTTTAATCTGGACAACCACACCATGGACACTTTTAAGTAATTGTGCAGTATGTGTGGGACCAGATATTGAGTATGCATTGGTTAAAATGGAGAAGAATGAGATTTCAGAATATTTCATTATAGCAAGTGCTGTAGCAAAATCTATTTTGGGTGAGGATATTGAAGTTATAAAATTATATAAAGGGACTGATTTATTAGGATTAACTTACGAGCCTTTGTTTAAGTATGATATTCCACAGAAAATAGAAGGACAAGGCACAGCGGATAAGTATTGGCTTATAATTCCAGGTGATTTTGTAGATATTGAGACAGGAACAGGACTGGTTCATATAGCACCAGCGTTTGGTGAAGATGACTATAAGGTATGTAAAGAGCAAAATGTTGGTTTTCTTTGTTTTATAAAATCGGATGGCACATTCGATGAGCGAGTTACCGATAAGGATTTATATACAGGAAAACCATTGGCGGGCATGTTTTGTAAGGATGGGGATAAATCTATTATCCGCATACTAAAAGAGCGTGGTTTGTTATTTAAGCAAGAACAATTCCGTCATGCTTATCCTTTCTGTCCACGTGCTGAAGATGACCCACTAATCCAATATGCGAGACAGAGTTGGTTTATTCGGACATCTGCATTTATTGAAGAATTTTTAAAGAACAACCAAAAAATTTACTGGCAACCCGAACATATACGGGAAGGCCGTTTTGGTAATTTTTTAGCTACAAATGTCGATTGGGCACTTTCCAGAGAACGATTCTGGGGGACTCCCCTTCCAATTTGGGTTTGTGAAAAAACTGGATATATGGAATGTATCTCTTCATATCAAGAACTACTTTCTAAACCTGACGTTCAAGGACTCGATGTATGGGAAAAGGCTAAAAAGGAAAATCCACAACTTAACGACAACTTAAAAGTACATAAGCCTTATATTGACGCTATTACATATCAAAGTCCAAAAGACCCATCCGCACGAATGAGACGGGTTCCAGAGGTTATTGATTGCTGGTTTGACGCAGGTTGTATGCCCTTTGCTCAATGGGGGTATCCTCATGTTGAAGGTTCAGAAGAAAAATTTACTCAAAACTTTCCCGCAGATTTTATTAGCGAAGCAATAGACCAAACCAGAGGCTGGTTTTACGCATTATTAGCCATTAGCACTATTATATTTGGTGATAAAAAGTCCTACCCACACCCTTTCAAAACATGTGTCTGTTTGGGACATATACAGGGTGAAGATGGTTATAAACTATCAAAACGACTGAAAAATTATAAAGAACCACAATATATATTTGATAAATATAGTGCAGATGCCCTACGTTGGAGCTTTGTAGCTAAAAATCCGCCTACGACGACAACCAGATTCCAAGAAAAGTTAATTGAAGAACTTCAAAGTGATTTACTTATTCGCTGGTATAACGTCTACAGTTTTTTTGTAATATATGCTAATTTGGATGGTTTTACCGCTGAAGGTGCCCCATTGAAACTTCTTAAAGATGTTTCTTCAACTCCAGATACGGTGACTGAAGACCAATGTTCCCAACCGAGTGAATTCATTCAATCTTACCGTCCTATTGAGGAACGTTGTGAATTGGATAGGTGGATTCTAAATGAATTATATAAAACTGTCGTTCAGGTACGAAATGCTTTGGATAACTATGAAACGTATCCTTCTGCAAAGGCAATTTTTGATTTTATTGAGGGACTATCTAACTGGTATGTTCGCAGGAGCAGACCTCGTTTTTGGGAAAGTGGCTGGTCAGAACAAAAAGCGGATGCATATTGGACTTTATATGAATGCCTTATTAATCTTTCAAGGCTTACCGCTCCTTTTGTACCATTTTTCTCTGAAATCACATGGAAAAATCTCACAAAACCTCTAAAAACTGCTGCTGAAAGTGTTCATCTGGCTACCTATCCAAAAGTGAGTGAAGATAAAATCGATTATACATTACTTGAAAATATGGCACTTGCACGTGAAGCCGTTACATTAGGATTGAGTGCCCGTCGATTAGCAAATATAAAAGTTCGTCAACCACTGGCTCGTTGTGAAATTGTATTAACATCACCAGAATTAAAAGATAAAATCAATCCATATCTGGACATAATAAAGGAAGAATTAAATATTAAAGAGATAGAATTTTCGGATCAGCCCCAATTATATGTAAATTATGAAATTAAGCCGAACTATAAACTTTTAGGGCCTAAATTAGGGAGTAAAGTCAAATTGTTAGCGAAAGAACTTGCCCGTGTTGATGGTGGTAAGATTTATCATGATTTAATTACCAATAACGAATACATCATTGAACTTGAAGGAGAAAAAGTGTCTCTTAAGGAAGAGGATCTAAGTGTTAAACTACTTCCAAAAGAAGGATTTACTGCTTCTCAGGGTAAAAATATGGTGGTGATTCTAACTACTACCATAACAGAAGAATTGAAGAAAGAAGGCTGGATTAGAGATGTTATTCGTGAAATTCAAGAACTCCGCAAATCTATGCAATTACCTTATGATAAACGAATAAAATTAACGTTAATTACTGCTGATTCGGGTCTCATATCTGCATTAGAAGAGTTCAAGGAAACATTATTAAAAGAAGTTCTTGCCGTTAACATTAATATACAGAATGAGGACGTCTCGGGGATGAAACAGACAGATATTGAAGGTATTGGATTAGGTATTTTTATTGAACCTGTGTAAGAAAGATAAAACAAAAAAGGTTTTATACTTATTAGCAACGTTTAAATAAAATAGTGAATGGGAATTTAAAGGCATTTATTTTAATGTATTTTGGGGATAGACTGACTGTGTGGTAAGGTTACGGGACCTGTTTGCACAGGGTGTTTCCCTAAATGATAAACCTTTACCTTAATAAGTCCTCTTCTACTATCTAAGGCTCTCATTGCAGTGTGTGATAAGTCTATGACCCTACCTTTAATAAAAGGACCACGGTCATTTAATTTACATACCACTGCTTTTCCTGTGGCTTCATTTACAATTAAGTAGTAATCTCCAAATGTGCCAAAAGGCATTGCACAGGTATATTCACGGTCGTTAAACCGTTCACCAGAGGCTGTAATAATATTTACCTTAGATGTGGAGTAGTAGGAAGCAATTCCTTCAATGCAAGGCTGGATAGGTTGTGTTGAAAGTAATAATATTGCTAACATCGGGAACATTTCTTTGACTCCTTCTGTTTGGAGTTATTGAAATGGGTAAGCACTTGGGCTTTATGATTTATCCACTTCGATATTCAGTAATTTCCTTCTTATTTTTTCAAGTGAAACTACCGCCGTTCTTACCCGATTTCTTTCTTCTGTCCCATAAAAGGGCAGTTCCCATATAATTTCGCCATACTTTTTACTGATAAAATGAAGGCGAGTTGCCCTTTTATTATGGTCAGGTATTAATATTAAACTGTATGCAAAAATACATTTTAACAAATATTCCTTAGCCCTGTCAAATAGAAATTCCATTTCTTCTTCAGTTTTTAAGTTTGGGTATACTTCCCCATGAAGTAGATGTTTCATACCAGCCTGAACCATCCTGTAAATTATCATTCCTCCTGTTTGGGCATCTAAAACTACAATTCCGCTGTTCTCTTTTTCCAAAACAGCATCTAATGCTTTTTCAAGAGAAAAGTCATCACCTGGTAAGACCAACCCTGGCAAAGCATGGTTAATTTTAGTCTCCATATCGGTTAGTACCCCTTCTGCTTTTTCTGGCTCCTCTTCTTTGACTGCAAGTCTTATACGAACACACTCTGGCGATGCTAAAAGGCCAATTGTTGGTGAGGAAGAATATAGCAAATCTCCTAAAATGTGGTCTATTCTCGACTCTCCTAACCCGTAAACTTTCAATACTTTTATGTATATACGACTTTTGATTTGAAATTTTTGGGTTAAGAATGGGATAACAGTTTCTTCAAACATAGGTTTAAGTTCAAAAGGAACACCAGGTAAACATATAATATACTTAGAGTTATGTTCTTTGATAAATCCTGGAGCTGTACCAATAGGATTATTAATTGGTATTGCACCTTCAGGTAATAGTGCTTGTTTCTTATTATTTTCTGATACTTTTACCCCTCTTTTTACAAAACGGTCGTATATAGTCTGAAATAGGTCTGGATGGTAAATGAGAGGGCTGTTTGTGGCTTCAGAAACGCTTTCTCTAGTCATATCGTCGACAGTAGGTCCTAAACCACCACTGCATATAACAATATCTGATTTAGATAGGGATTCATTCAAAGCATCTACAATTCTTTTCTGATTATCCCCCACCGTTACTTTTCTGTATACATCTATTCCTATTTCTGCCAGTTTTTCACCCAAATAAGTAGAGTTTGTATCTGTAATTTGTCCTAATAAAAGTTCTGTACCTATCATTAATAATTCTGCGTTCATTCTGTTAACCTTTTTGATTTAATGTGATTTGTTGGTATTTTATTATAATATGACCATATTATAAGTTAAAATAGGTTCTTTATGTTAAATACTTCTGATTTACTTATTCACTGTAAAGAGCAAACTTTCAGTCTATATATTCATATTCCCTTTTGTCGGAAGAAATGTATTTATTGTGATTTTTTAAGTATCCCGGTATCAGGTAATGTACCAGATGAATATATGCAATCTTTAATGGATGAGTTTGGTCATATCCCATATCCCCATTCCTTAAAAAGTATATATTTCGGAGGTGGAACACCTTCTTTATTAAGGCTTGACCAAATTGATAAAATTATCAGTCTTGTAAATAAATTATTTATAATAAATAACCCAGAAATTAGTATTGAAATTAATCCAGATGATATTTCTGAGGACTGGATAAAATCGATAAAAGATATTGGTATTAATAGAGTTAGCATAGGAATCCAATCATTTTTGGATAAAGAACTTATGTATTTAGGAAGGCGACATGATGCAAAAAAGGCAAAAATTGCATGCGAAATAGTATCAGAGAATTTTAGGAATTGGAGTTTGGACCTTATTTATGGAATACCTAATTCAACATATAGAGAATGGGAGGAAACTATAAAGATAGCGGTTTTATACGAACCTTCTCATATTTCCACTTACAATCTAACTTATGAAGAAGGAACACCGTTATTTGAGAATAAATTACATGAGAAAGTAGATGACGATGTATGCCTTGAACTGTACAAAATTGCTGAAAATATGTTGTGTGGATATGGTTATGAGCATTACGAAATATCTAATTTTGCGAAGCCTGACTTTAAATGTATTCATAATCTAACCTATTGGCATAACGAGCCTTACATTGGATTAGGTGCTGGCGCGTTTTCTTACATTAATAATTTGCGTTGTGCTAATTATAGGGATATATCAAAGTACATTGAGTTTCCAGGTATAAAAGAAGAAGTGGATTCTTTGACTGAAAGAGAGATTAAAATTGAAACGTTAATCCAGTATTTTCGACTCTCAGAAGGTATTCATGAGGAGACCTATTATCAGCGATTTAATACTTCCCTTTCTAATGATTTTGGGTCTGCTTTAGGAAGACTTGTTTCCCAAAAACTATTGGAATACGATTCAGGAATTTATAGACCTACTAAGGAAGGTTTTTATCTTAATAACAAAATTGGGATAGAACTATTATTACATGGATAAAAAAGTAATCCACACCTATTTTTTTGATAAAATTGTAGATAAGTTGAGATGTAAAAAAAGGAAAATAATATGTCTAAATTAACAAAGTCATTTTGTCTATTATTAAGTCTTTTTGGCTTTTTAACAGGTTGTAATAGTAAGGAACAGCCCGAAAATGTGACTGCGGAACCGTTGCTACCAACAGCTGGAATGATGACAAACAACATCAACTCGAATGACACAGAGGATACAAATGAACTTCCTCAAAATCCTTTACATAAAAGTTTAATAGGGAGTTTTTGGAGGTTTGAGGAGTTTGATATGAGATTTTTAGATGCAAACCATGTTCACATCAAAGGAGGTGTCGTAAACAAACTCTCTCCAGAAGGCATTGAAGCGGAGTATAAGTTGTATGATGATGGTATTTTAGAAATTATGGTATTGGGTATGATAAAGACAGGAATGTGGGATGGAAAAAAACTTGTTATTGACGGTTTAATCGGAACGAAGAAAGAATAGAAGATTATTTTAAATTTTTGAGTAACTATGAATATTGTTAAGAACTATTTGTTGAGGACGGTGATGCATTCTATATGAGGTGTTTGAGGAAACATATCTACTGCTGTAACGCTACTTATTTTCCAACCTTCTGAAATAAGGTTTTTAATATCTCTAAACATAGTAACAGGCTCGCATGAAACATAAATAATATACTTTGTTTTAGATTTCGAGAGGGATGGAATAATCTTTTTTGCCCCTGTTCTTGGAGGGTCAAGCAATACAATATCCCAACTTTCGTCTTCTAAATATTTAATCATTACCTCTTCATCCCCAGTTATATAATCAAATTTTGAGTTGTTCTTTGCCACTGTTATGGCGAATGGGTCTATATCGATACCAATGATATGTTTTGTTTGTGGTTGGTCAATAGTTAAGTTTCCAGAGCCAGAATATAAATCAAGGATTTTATCTCCCATCTGAAGACAAGGAATAACCTGATTTTTAAGCAAATCATTTAGAATAAGGCTATTTTGCGAGAACGAACCGTTTACAATAGGGATATTTTTATAGATAAAATAAAAACGTTCATGTTGTTGACGGGAATAATTATAATTGTATTTATAGTTATTTAGTAAATATTTATCCTTATTTATTGTGAATAAATAATATTCATCGGTATTTATATTTATAGTTATTGTTATATCATTTATTATCTTCTTTTCTGATAAGTCTTCCCATAGTTCTTTTATTTTTGGATGTATGAGAACACAGTGATGAAGTTCAATTATTTCTTTTGAATGAAATTTATAAAAACCTAACTTATTACCATTTCCATGTAAATTAACTCTTGTTCGGTAGTAATATTGGTGATTTGCATTGTATTCTAACTTAACATCTGGTTCATCAATATTCAAAAATCTCTTTATATTTTCTTTTATAAGGTTTCTTTTATATTCTATTTGTTTTTGATAGGATAGCATTCCCCACATACATCCGCCACAGATTCCCATATAAGGGCATTTCTTTTCGATTCTATTCGGTGATTCTCTAATAATTTCATCAATTATTCCCCACGCCATATTTTTTTTATCTGAAATTGTTTTAATCTGTACAATATCGCCAGGGTATGTAAAAGGAGTCATAATTACACAATTTTTGTGTCTGCCCAAACCATATCCCCCATTGACAATAGTCGTTATTTCCAATTCAATTAATGACTCCTTCATGTTTACATTCTTTCTTTTTCGTTTTTCCATTTTTCGTAATTAGATAATTGCTGGATTAATTGTGTGTGGTATAAATAAAAATTATGTATTTTACCTATACTATATGGTGCAAAATAGAAAAGAGGGAGGTCTATATTGTTTTTACCTTTTATAGTTATTTTTTGTTTGCATTTTACATAGATAATATTTTCATTAAGTTGTTGTTTCCCAATTTCTATACCGTTTTCTCCAAAAAATAGGATTCCAGCTCCTGACTCGGATTCTATAGAAGCGAGTTCTGACTTGTTATTTTCAGTGTGTATTTTTGAATCTATTTTCTTCATTTGCTTATTTGGATATATGTAAAATGGGAAATAATCGCATTTGTCAATTGTGCTATTGCTAATTAATAACTGTGCTTTTATATAAATAGCAGGGAAGCCATATAAAACTTTGTAACTCAACCTTAGTCTTTTATTATCAGAGATAATTATAAGTTGAAAACCACATGATTTTTCATCAATGTCTTCTGAGAATTCTATATCACTGATTTCATCAAAAAATTGTTCACCTCCATCGCCGACAAGTTTTACATGGATATTTCCCCTTCCAATCCACTCAAAGTTCATCGGCAAATATACAAGAGAATCAAGGCTTCCTGTAATTGATGACCAAGTAGACTGTAATTCAGGTGTTCTTATTTCTACTTTTAATCTGTCTACTGATGATAAATACATATTAGGAAACAATCCTTTTGTTTATAACGATAAATGTTTAAAATTTTAGCCTATTTTCTCATTACTTGCATCTTGAAGGCTATCGCCTAATAGATTTAGTAAAAGAAGGGTAAATGTAAATATAATAGCTGGAAAAATAAGTAACCATGGATATTCTTCCATAACTTCAACACCATCTCTTATAAGGACGCCCAAAGAACACATTGGGGGTTGAACACCTAATCCAAGGAAACTAAGAAAAGCTTCCAGCAAGATAACCTGTGGTATTGTTAATGTTGTGTAAACAACGATAATGTTTATAAGGTTTGGAATAATGTGTCGGAAAAGAATTCGAGGATTTGAGAAACCAAGGGCTTTGGCTGATGTTATAAAATCTTGCTGTTTTATAGATAAAACTTTTCCGCGTATAATTCGTGCCATTGTTAGCCATTCTACAGCACCTATAGCGATAAATAGCAAATAGAAATTTCTACCGAAAAAAGTCATCAGTATAATAACAAACATTGTAAACGGCATTGTATAAAGAATATCCACAAGGTACATCATCCACGTATCAATCCATCCTCCAATATAACCAGAAATAGAACCATAGGTAACACCTATAACCAGAGCCACTGCAGTGGCACATATTCCAACCCAAAATGATACTCTTATCCCATACATTGTCCTTATAAATAAATCTCTGCCTAAAATATCTGTACCAAACCAGTGTTTAAAAGATGGATGAACAGCACCTAATTCGAGGTTTTGTTCTTCATAACTTGTACGTAAAAATATTGGAAATAAGAACGATGACAAGATAATGAGTATTAATAAAAGTAATGTTATTTTCCCCTTCATGTTTAGATTTTGCAAAAAGTGTGTTGATGTATCATTCATTTTTCGTTTCATTCGTATGAAATCCTTGGGTCAAGCCAACCTTGAATAATATCAACAATCAAGTTAAATATAAGGATAAGGATAGCGTAAATAATGACAATCCCTGTTATCATTGTATAATCTCTGTTAAACGTGGCTTCGACGAACTCCCTACCCAGTCCTGGTATCTGAAATATAGTCTCGACAACAAAAGACCCTGTTAATAATCCTGCAATTGCTGGACCTAAAAATGCTATCAGTGGTTGTAGCGAACCTTTTAAGGCATGTATAAAAAGTATTCGTGTTTTAGAGGCGCCTTTTGCTTTTGCTGTTCTTATATAATCTTGTTTTAATACTTCAATAATGCCTGAACGGATAATTCGGGCAATATAAGCAGAATAAATGAAACCGAGAGATATTGACGGAAGTATTTTTTGTTGTGGGAAATCCCAACCACCTACGGGTAGTATTTCCCAATATAAAGCGAAGATTAGGACCAGTAAAGGACCTAATACAAAGGCAGGTATGCATATTCCAAGAACTGCGAACGATGTTAGACATGAGTCAATCCATGTATTTTGATAACTTGCTGAAATTAAACCGCATAACGTGCCAATTACTAATGCAAAAATTAAACTGTATATACCTAATTCGAATGATATAGGTATTCTCATCATAATCCACTCTCTAACAGAATAGCTGGGTTTTCGAAAGGAAGGACCAAAATCTACATGAATAATTCCATTTAAGTATCTAATGTATTGTTTTAAGAGTGGCTCGTCTAAATGGTAATATTTTTCCAAACTACGTTGAACTTCAGGTGGAACATTTTTATCACGGTCAAAAGGTCCTCCTGGAGCCAGACGAATAAGGAAAAAAGTTAATGTAACCACAGCTAATAAGACTGGGAAAAATAATAACACTTTTCTTGCAATATATTTTCTCATATTTATCTTTTGTCTAAAAGAGTTATCGATTTATTTTGTTCTTTTATTTTTAAGTCTTGCCATCGAATATAACCGAGGACGTTAGGGTTTAAGTTATCAACTCGAGATGAAATTAACATTTTCCATGTATAGAAATAGATTGGGATAATAGGAAGTTCATCTAATAGTATTTGTTCTGCTTCGAACATTAATCGATTTCTTGTTTTCCCATCTGTTTCATGATATGCCTGTTCTATTTTATTATCGAACTCGTTATTTGCCCAACCTGTTCTGTTATTACCGCTATAACTTAAAAAGCATTCTAAGAAATTGATGGGGTCGAGAAAATCAGCAATCCATGCGGATCGTGCAATTTGATAGTCCAATTGGTTTAATGATGATAAATATACTTTCCAATCTTGATTTAAGAGTTTTACATTGATGTTTAGATGTTGTTTCCACATTCGTTGTATTGCTTCAGCAATTAACTTATGTGCTTCCGACGTGTTGAATAGAATTTCGATGGTCGGAAAATTTTTTCCATCTGGGTATCCAGCTTGATAAAGAAGTTCGCGAGCATATTTTGGATTAAATCTAACTATTTCGGGTGATAAATAATCGCCAATGTTGTTAGGAACATAATGTGTAGCAGGTGTTTCGCCACCTTTTAAGATATATTTTGTTATTTGTGAACTATCAATAGCATACGCTAAGGCTTTCCGAACAAAAATATTATTTAATGGTGCTTTTTTTACGTTGATACGATAATAATACACACCGATGTATGGATATAAGAGCAGTGATTCGGGTCGGTTTATACGGTAATAATCTAATTTTCTTAATGGGATAGTGCTGGTTAGGTCCAAATATCCAATTCGAAAGAATCGTTCTTCGGTCATTTGATTATCGATGGGATAGAAGTAAATATTACTTATAGCGACACTTTCTTTATTCCAATAATATGGATTTTTCCTGACTTTAATTATTTTATTCGGTATCCACTCAATCAATTGATAAGGTCCGTTGCTAATATGTTTACCTGCATGTGTCCACGGGTTATTTCTCTCATCAAAATTACCGTATTTTTCAATTGTTTTTTTGTGAATGGGATACCAAATATTGTGAACTTGCATTTTTAAGAAATATGCTGTTGGGTATTCAAGTTCAACTTGAAGGGTGTAATCATCAATGATTTTTACCCCTACCTTATTAAAATCTTCGATGTGTCCTTCGTAGTATTGTTTGGCATTTTTTATACAGAAGAGTAGATAGGCATACTCTGCAGAAAGCTTCGGTGAAAGGATTCTCTTCCATGAATTAAGGAAATCTATTGATGTTACAGGTTCACCATTTGACCAAAATGCATTTTTTCTAAGGTGGAATGTATATAGTTTTTTGTCATCTGATATGTCCCATGTTTCCGCTACTGCTGGAATTGGCTGTAAACTTTTTGGGTCAAGTGATGTTAAACCTTCAAAAAGTGAACTCAGAACTCGATGTTCTGTTACTCCTGAAACTGTGGCTGGGTCAAGGTCCTGAACCTCTGCCCCATTTCCTACATATAAAGTATCTTGGTTCGTATTGGTATTAAATGTGCAGGATAACGGAATAAGAACTAAAAATAATACACTTTTACATATTAAGTTTGTACTGCTTTTCGTTATATACATTGATATTCCAGTTTTCTATTTATCCCAACGGTCCCATTCTGCGGTATTTGTAGGATTATAATGTTCTAATATTACAGAATTGGCAATTACCTCTCTGATTTCTTGAGGCGATTTAATAGCACCAACTGCCATTGCTTGAACACTTATATTCCCGAGTACGGTTGCTTCTACAGGCCCAGCAATTACTGGTATATTACAAGCGTCTGCTGTCATCTGACATAAGAGTTTGTTTTGCACTCCACCACCTACAATATGGAGTTTTTTAATAGTGCAGTTTAAGAGTTTATTTAATGCTTTTATAGTTTGACGGTAGTTTAAAGCAAGGCTTTCCAAAGCACACCGTACAATCCCTCCTCTTGTTTGTGGTATGGGATGCCCTAATTCCTCGCAAATTATTTGAATTGTTTTGGGCATATTTTCTGGTGCCAACAGACGTGGTTCGTTTACGGGTATAAGTGCTTTAAATGGGGTTGCTTCTTCGGCTTCTTTTGTTAGTTGTTCGTAAGATAGCATTGTTCCTTCCCGTTCCCAAATACGACGGCATTCTTGAACCAGCCATAAACCAAAAATATTTTTTAGATAACGAATTTTGTTGCCGATACCCCCTTCGTTCGTAAAGCCGATTTCCATGCTTTCATTTGTAATATTAGGCTCACTAAGTTCTGTCCCTAATAATGACCATGTTCCACTTGATAGGTATGCCCATGGTTCGGAAGTATCCAAAATAGGAACAGCTGCGACAGCAGAAGCGGTATCGTGTGTTGCGGGTGCTATGACTGGGGTCTCTGGTGAAATCCCTGTATTATGTGCAATTTCTGGGAGTATATCACCTAATATAGTTCCTGGTGGAATAATCTTTTGTAGTATATTCGACGGTATTGAGAATTTTTGGATAAGTTCTTTGCTCCAAGTTCTTTTTTTAGCATCCAATAGTTGCGTTGTCGATGCATTAGTATATTCACATGAAGCCACACCACTTAATAAATATCCGAACAAATCCCCCATGAGTAATAATGATTTTGATATTTTTAGGAAAGGTGATTTATTTTTTATCATGCTCAATATTTGAAATAACGTGTTAAATGGTAAAAATTGAATTCCTGTGATTTGATATATCTCTTCTTTGGGAACAATTGAAAATGCGTAATCCATAATGCCTTGTGTTCTCTTATCACGATAATGAACAGGGTTAGCAATAACAGAGCCGTCATCTGCTATTAAGCCGAAGTCTACACCCCATGTGTCTACACCAATTCCATCTAATTCAGCGGTGTATTCTTTGGCACATTTACGTAGGGCATAGCACATTTCTTCATAGATGCGTGCTAAATCCCACTGTCGGGTGCCTAACATGATAAGCCCTTCGGTTCTAAATCGATGAATGATTTGTAAATCGATTTTATGATCTTTCAGGGTTCCTAAGATAGCTCTGCCACTTTCAGCTCCTAAATCAAAAGCCAAAAACTGGTATATCTTTTTACTCATATTTGTATCCTTTCATTAATTAGTTCTTATCTATAATTTATCTTCTTTATTTTATTTATAATTATCTTACATTACAACTACACCACTACCATTAATTTTATTTTCTTTTAATTTTTGGAGCAATTCGTTTACTTCTTTTAATGGTGTTAATTCAACATGCGTTTTTACTTTTACATTTATGGCTTCTTTTAACAATTCTTGTCCATCTACTCGTGTATTTGAAGTTACAGATAATATATGTTTTTCGTAAAATATGTGTCTTTCGTAATTAAGAGGTGGTGTATCAGACATATAGATACCTGCTAAAACAAGACGGCCACCTTTTTTCAAATATTCTAAAGCAGTTGGAATTAGATTTCCATTAGGGGCAAAGATGATACTTGCATCTGGCAATTCTGGAAGTTCAGAGGGGTTACTTCCTGCCCAATCCGCACCTAATTGTATTGCTAATTCTTGGTGGTTTTTCCTTTGACTAACAACAAATACAGTGACTCCTTTGGCTTTTGCTATCTGTAATATGATATGAGCGGAAGCACCGAAACCATATATAGCCAGTACATTCTTTTTCCTTAGTTCTGTCTTTTTCCATGCACGGAAACCTATAATACCCGCACATAAAAGAGGTGCTATTTTGGGGTCATCTAAATTTTTTGGAAGGGCATATGCAAAGTCTTCATTTACTACTGTATATTCAGCATAGCCTCCATGTTGATGATAACCTGTATATAAGCTATCTTTACATAAGTTTTCCAATCCTATCTTACAGAAATCGCATGTGCCACAGGTCATTCTTAACCATGCTATTCCGACCTTATCGCCTACTTTATATTTTGTGCATTGTGTTCCTATTTCGATGACAGTTCCCACAATTTGGTGGCCAGGAATAATTGGAGATACTACTAAAGGTAATTCACCTTCTATAATATGTAGGTCTGTCCTACAAATAGCACAACAATTTATTTTAATAAGGAGTTCTTTTTCCTTTGGTTTTGGAATATCCCAATCTTCTATAATTAGAGGGTGTGTTTGAATAGGGGCTTGTTGATATAAAGCCATTACTTTCATTTTTCTGTTTCCCTAATATCTAAATTCCTTAATAATTTTATATAATAAATATAATTAATTTACATATACAAAAGAAGGGATTGAATATGCGAAAACAACCGATTCCCTATAAGAAAACAATTTTTGTTTGTACGAACAAAAAGGACGATAATACGAAACCCTGTTGTGGTGTCCATAAAAGCGATGAATTTGTAGTTAAGTTAAAACAATCTATTCGTGATAAAAACTTAAAAGATGTTATTCGTGTTTCAAGAACAGGTTGTCTTGGTCAGTGTGAACATGGACCCAATATTATGGTTTATCCAGAAGGTATTTGGTATAGTTATGTCAAGGAAGAGGATATTCCTTTTTTGTTAGATGAGATTATGAAGTCGTTGTCATAGTTGATTATATTTGAAACTAATCGTTAATTTTATGTATATATATAATCACAGAAAAGATGCGGAGGGTTAGGATAATCGGTAATCCACCGGTCTTGAAAACCGGCGCCTTCGGGCTTGAGGGTTCGAGTCCCTCACCCTCCGCCATTATATTATTTAAACCTGGAGGATTTTATTATGAAAGTAGGGATTATTGGATGTGGGACGATGGGACGTCTCCATGCTACTATGGCTAAAAACTGCGGATTGGAAGTCGTCCAGTGTGCGGACAGTGTAAGCCGAATAGCTAAAGACATGGCTAAAGAATTTAAGGCAAAGCATGTAAAAAATTGGGAAGATTTGGTGCAAAGTAAGAATGTCGATATTGTAGTAATAACAACACCAACTCCATATCATTATCCTATTCTCGATTTAGCAATAAAAAAAGGAAAGTATATATTTTGCGAGAAGCCACTATGTAGGACTACTGAGGAATGTAAAAAAATTGTAAATAAGGCTGAGAAAAAAGGTGTGAAATTATTTGTTGGTCATGTAGTTCGGTACTTTCATGAGTTTGAGGCTATTCAGGAACAAATTAAATCTGGAAAAATTGGTGACGTTGGTTTTGTTAAGATGTATCGTGGTGGAATGTCACCTAAAGGTTGGTTTAGTGATTTCAAATTAAGTGGTGGTGTTACATTTGATTGCCTTATTCACGACTTAGATTGGTTGCGATATGTATTTGGTGAGGTCAAAACAGTATTTTGTCAAAACTTGATTGATAAAAAATGTGCTCCCTTAGATTATTCCCAAATTACGGTACGGATGAAAAATGGCATTTTAGCACTCGTAATAGGGACATGGGCACACCCATCGGGTTTTCGGGTGAAAGTTGAGGTTTGTGGGAGTGATGGTCTCATTTATTATGACAATATGGAAAATGCATTAGAATTACATCAGAGACAGCAAGGCAAGATATCTGGCACTATCGTCCCAGAAAGTCCTGTTATTAAAAGTCCTTATCAAAAGGAATGGGAAGATTTTATCGATTGGATACAAAATGATAAGACACCAAAAGTTCAGCCAAATGATGGTTTGAAGGCTGTTGAGATAGTTAGTGCGTGCCTCCGTTCAGCAAAAACTAAGCAACCTATTTCATTATAAGGAGGGATTAAAAATGATTAAAGTAGGGATTATGAGTTTTGCTCACTTACATGCATATAGTTATGCCCATTGTTTATGTTCTTTGCCTGATGTTGAATTAACAGCTATTTGGGATGACGATGTAGAAAGAGGTAAAGATGCGGCTCAAAAATATAATACAAAATTTGTAGAGAGTATGGATGAATTTTTAAGTCTGCCTACTGATGGAGTTGTAATTACATCTGAAAATGTAAATCATAAGCCGATGGTAATAAAAGCAGGAGAAGCCAAGAAGTGGATACTTTGTGAGAAGCCACTTGCTACAACAATAGAAGATGCTAAGATGATGATAAAAACATGTAGAGAAGAAGGTGTCGGTTTAGGTATTGCGTTCCCATGTAAATTTTTAGCCCCAATTATAAGGGCAAAAGAGTATATCGAATCGGGTAAATTGGGAACTATTTTGTCAATATCTTGCACAAATAATGGTTTTTACCCTGGTGGTTGGTTTGGTGATATTAGCCTTTCTGGTGGTGGAGCAACGATGGATCATACTGTGCATGTGGCTGATATTCTTCGTTGGATAACAGGAAAGGAATTTAAGTCCGTATATTGTGAACTGGGCAATCAGGTTCATAAAAAAACATTAACCACGGATGATATTGGTTGCTTACAATTAGAGATGGAAGGTGGGATTCAGGTATCTCACATCGCAAGTTGGAGTAGACCGAAGAGTTTTCCGACCTGGGGTGATGTGACATTAGAATTTGTAGGCACCAAAGGGGTCTTGTATGTCGATGCTTTTAATCAGAAATTAAACGTTTACAGTGATTTTGCTATGAAGACAGAATGGGCTTTTTGGGGTGATAATCCCGATATGGGTTTAATAAGTGATTTTGTTAAATCAATTCAAGAAAGACGTGACCCTATTTCAACAGGTTTGGATGGTTTGAGGTCGGTAGAAGTTACTGTATTTGCTTACGAATCTGCGAATACAGGGAAACGGGTGAACATTAAAAAAGAGAAAATTTAAGTTTTTCTTCCCCATTTATGCAAAATATCATAAAGAATGATACCAAATGTGGTGGAAACATTTATTGTATTTTTATAACCAAACATAGGTATATGAATAATATAATCAGACATTTTTAATACTTTTTCCTGAACACCTAATACTTCATTTCCAAAAACGATAGCAACAGGTTTGGGCCAGTTAAAGTCGAAGTAGGAAGTGGAATTTTCTGTTATTTCAATAGATGCAATGGGGATTTCTTTTTCTTTTATATGAAGGATACAGTCTTTCGTCCTTTCATAATAACTCCATGGGATATATTCGTGGGCTCCTAATGCAGTTTTTTCTATTTTTTTATGGGGTGGGTGGGCTGACATGCCACAAAGATATATGTGTTCTACCGCACCAGCATCACTAGTTCTAAATATTGAACCTACATTGTATGCACTTCTGAGGTTATCTAAAACTACATGAATTGGATTTCTTGTTATTGGAGTTAAGGAATCAATATCTACTCCCTTATAGAAGGGTTCTTGTGGAATATATGGAACGGGTTCTCTTTTGTATTGATTTAGGTCATCCATAGTATTTTACTTTTTATTTTTAAATTTGAAAAACAGATATGATATAATTATTGAAATTATAGATATTGGGCGTTATTCTACTCAAAATCGTTTTTCTATTTCATATATATCCAATTCAACTTTAACTTAATAAGGATTAGATTATGTTAGAGGGACGTGTTTTTAATTTTTCTGCTGGACCATCTATGTTACCTGAACCAGTATTGTTGAAAGCACAGGAAGAATTGCTTGTCTATCCTGGGGCTGGAGCGTCAATAATGGAGATAAGTCATCGCTCAAAGACTTTTGATGAGATACTTGAAAATGCTAAAAATTGTTTAAAAAAATTGTTAAATATGCCTGACACATATAAAGTTATATTTACTCCGGGTGGTGCGACGATGCAATTTTCAATGTTAGCGATGAATTTTCTAAATGGTGGGACGGCAGATTATATAAATACGGGTTCATGGGCTTCTAAGGCGATGGGAGAAGCTAAAAAGCATGGTACTGTGAGGGAAGCATGGTCTGGAAAGGCTGAGAATTATGTGCGAATACCCTTATCTTCAGAGATAAGTATTTCTACAGATGCTAAATATGTGCACTTTACTTCAAATGAAACAATTCAGGGAATAGAATTTTTTAATGAGCCAGACGTAGGTGAAAAGCCTTTATTCTGCGATGCGTCTTCTGACTTTTTATCTCGTCCTATTGATATTACAAAATATTCATTGATATATGCGGGTGCTCAGAAGAATGTAGGACCTTCGGGTATAGCCGTGGTGATTATTCGTGAGGACCTATTACCTTTGGTACCAGAAAAACTTCCTTCGCTGTTAGATTATCGGCTGATGGTGGAGAATAATTCACTGTATAATACCCCTTCGACATGGAGTATTTACATTATAGGTCTTGTTTTGAAGTGGTTATTAGAGGATATTGGTGGCTTGGAAAAAATGGAAGAGATAAATAAGAAGAAAGCACAGGTTTTGTATGATGTGATTGATAAACATACGGGATTTTATAAAGGACATGCCCAGAAAGAGTCTCGTTCACGAATGAATGTGACGTTCCGCTTGCCTGATGAGGCATTAGAAAAGGAATTTATAGCTAACGCTACTAAAGAAGGGTTCCATGGACTAAAAGGGCATCGTTCAGTGGGTGGTTGTCGTGCTTCTATTTATAACGCAATGCCGTATGAGGGGTGTGAAGCATTAAGCCAATTTATGGAAGAATTTGTCCGCACACATGGATAGAAAAGCAGAGGAAAATTGTTTTTCTATGTACTTATTTTATTTTCTCGATAAGTTCGAAGGCGGTATTTAAGACAACATCACCTAATTTAGGTCCATAGAAAGAGGCGGTAACTTCATAGCCACTTAAATGGTATTCTTTCTCTGTTAAAATATAGCCAATTAAATCGTTAGTCAAGGATGTTACAATAGGTGTCTTTATTCCTTTTTTGATTAACTGCTGTTTTACTGCCATTCCAATTTCTGTAATAGGTTCCCCAGGGAATGTGATAATTGTGGAGTCATTAATCATTAATATGTGGAAGGGTGCTTTTTGTGGAAATAACTGTCTTACCATTGCACTTGCCATTTCTTCTGAAACATTGTATTCATCACCTGCGATTTTAACGAAGTCTGGGGCTACTTGAGTTGGTGGTAGTTCTTTCCATAAGACGTGGTGTTTAAAGTTAGTAATAGGTTCGGGTTTCATTTGCCCAATGAGGTCTATTACTATTTTAGATAAGGTTAGACCGTAATTTTCCATTGCTTCCCAGGCAGAATCGCCATGATAGCCGAATGGGGCGACATCACCTTCAGCACCGTTGGAGAACATACAAACAGTGTCGGGAATAAACGTTTCTACAGTTCTTTGAATAATGCCTGGATAACCTGCGGATAGGTACATTTCTTTTGGGGTCATTATTGTTTCATGGGCTGTGAAGTTGACAAAAATAACCCATGGTTTATCTTCTTTATCGAATCGTAAAATGGAGAGATAGGGGTCGGTTGGGAGTTCACTATTTCTTCTGTTTCTATTTAACCCTTTTGTTTCAACTCTGCCTGATGCAAAAGTGACAGGAGACAAATTTTTTATTGAATCTTGAATTGCTTTTGCAATCTGTGTCGAAACAAAATCTAAAACTTTTTCATCAAATATTCCAATGTTTGGGTTTTGTATAATATTTCGTTCATCAAGGGACATTCCTTCAAGTCCTGCGTGAGTATGACTTGCCATCATTATAATATTATCTGTTGTTACATAAGGCAGACTTGCCTTCTTAACACTATGTTCAACAAGACTCCATGGCAAATGGCATATATCTACTGTTACTAAAAATAGGTATTCGTTACTTTCATTTTTAAGTGCAAGGACTTTTGCGTATGTTTCGTCATGCGTTCCTAATGCTGGTTTCCCTTGTCTTTCTCCATAACCACCCAATTGAACAGAAAGCCCATGTGGTATAGGATTTATGGAGATTTTAGAGATACCAGCATATATATCTGCATGTGACATAGATTGGAAACCCATAGAAATCAAGAATAAACTTATAAAAACATTGATATTGCTTTTCATACTATTCTTATTAATCCACTACAAAAGACGCACTGCCTGATATGGAAGACAATTTTGTAGAAACTCTTGTGAGTATGGAATATTGTCCTGGGGCTAAATTTGACGGCAATCTGAATTCTTGACTACTAACCCATGTACCATCTCCTCTATTTACTGTTGAAGAAGACAGCTCTGCGATAACACGCTCACCCTGTAATAAGGTCCTTGATTCAGTAACATTAACGCCTCCTGGACCTGTGCCTAAAAGGGCGTACTGTATTGTTGCTTCTATTTTGTTCCCTGGGGTTATAACATTTGGTAATACTTCTGTTCTTTCAAAGAGTAATTTTTCTCCTTGGGTTGGTTGGTAATTATATTCTTTTGCTGTTTCTTCAGCAGATTTTGCTCTTCTTGCTTTTATATCATGAGCAACTAAACCAGTGATTCCGCCGAGAACAGCACCAATTGCTGCACCTTCAAGGGCATGTCCAGATTGATGTCCTATAATTGCACCTGTTGCACCACCTAATGCTGCTCCTAAACCTGCTGCTTCTCCATAAGTTTGACAACCCAAATTATGGGTTAAAGTAAATATGAGGATAGAGAAGGTTAAAAATGTTGATACTAGTTTTTTCATAAGTTTTTCCTTTTCTTTAAAGTAGTTTTTATTCGTATGGTATATATTGTACCGGTTTAGTTTCGTTAATCCAAATTAACAAGTGTTTTTGTAATATATCACTTATATTAACGAATTCTATACCGTATTTATTTACAAACTTACTTTCATGTGATGACATTTTCCACCTAATAATACCTATCCCTTCTCCTTGTTGATTATTTAATTGCGGAAAATTGAGAGTAAAGCGAACAGTCGTCCCAATACTATAACGTTCACTTGAAATAAGGGAAAATCCTCCTCTTCCTAATAATATATCGTGTATTTCTTTAGAATCTAAATTTTCAATCCAACCTTCATAATCGGTTATTTTCTCTATGTTTATTTGGAATCGTTCTGGTAATGGTGTCAGTAATCTTTCGACATTATGCAGGAGCATTTTTAGTTCAAAAGGCTTATAGATAATAGCCTCTGCTCCGAGATTGTAAAGAACGTAATTTGGATAATCATTATATGCAGTTATTACTATGATCGGAGGTATATTTATATTAATATTTTTTAACATAGTAATTATATCTGTACCAAAAATTTCAGGTAACCTCAGATCAATTATGACCAAATCTGCCATTTCATTAGCGAAACATTTTAGGAATTCTTTAGGATTAAAAACAGTCTTTGGTACATAACCTCTATCCTTCAATTCAATGGATAACATTTCGGTTAAATCGATTTCATCATCAAGGATAATTATTTTTGGAGAGTGTTCCTTCATATTTTCCCCCTTTCTGTTTTCTTATAATTTAGGAATCTTTACAAAAAATCGAGTTCTTTGTGTATTTGATTCAAATTCTAAATTTCCGCTGTGGATTTCTATTATTGTTTTTGATAAAGGCAAACCGAGACCTGTTCCTTTATCTTTTGTGGTGAAAAATGGTTCTAACAATTTATGTTGTATCTCTTTTGGTATTCCATCTCCGTTATCTTCTACTGTTACAATAATATTTAGTTCATTTTCTTCCACATTGATTGTAATTTCAGGGTTCTCTTTATTTTCAACTGCTTCGATTGCATTATTCAATAAATTTACGAATACTTGTGTAAGGAGTGTAGGAACAGCTTTTATTTTTACATTTACACATTTATTGTTATATTTTAAATCTGCTTTTATTTTTTCTATTTTGGGTTGTGTTAATTCAATTGCATCTTTAATTATTTTATCCAGACTGTAAATTTTTAGAGGTGCAACTATATCTTTTCTTACAAAAAGTTTTAATGATTGGACTATATTATCAATTCTTGTTATATTTCTTTGTAATTTATCTACAAAAAATGTAAATTTTTCTTTATTTAACTCTCCTTCATTATTCAATATATTTTGAATATGTTGAGTAGCTAAGGATAGAATGGCTAATGGATTGTTAATTTCATGGGAAATCCCACTTGCCATGACACCTAATGAGTACAGACGTTCTATTGCATTTAATCTTTTTTCTTGTTCTTTGATTTTCTGTTCAATTGTTTTTTTCTCTATGCTTGCAGAAATTATTTCACTCGCAATTTTTAATGCATTTATTTCTGCTGATGTCCAAAGTCTCTCAGTTAAGCAATCATCAAAACCTATAACTCCCCACCATTTTCCAGACACAAAGATGGGGACTATAGCGATTGAGATTATATCCTGCGGTTCTAATACTCGCTTTTCTTCCTCAGGGAAATTTTTTATACAACCATAGACAGGTTCTCCTTTTGAAAACATATTAGCCCAACGACCATATCCTTCTTTTTCATAGTTAAATCCTTGCAATTCTGGATTATCTATTTGTGGAGTTATATTATCATTAACCCATTCAAAAATTTGGTCAGTCACTAAAGAACCATCACTTAACTTTCTGTTTTTAAAGATATATGTTCTACTTACCTCTGCTGATTCTCCTAATATCTTTAATGCTTCTTTGATTGCTTCGTCCCAATTTTGCGATAGAAATAGCAAGGAGGAACATTTTGCAGTCGCTTCAAGGATTTTATCCCTTATTTTTAAGTGTTCCTCTATTTGTAGTTTTCTTATTATTTCTCCTACTGCGTTACAGAAGAAATATAATTGCTCTAACTCTTCATCAGAGAAGGTATCGTTTTCTCTAAAAAATATAATTGCATCTCTAATTTTTTCTTTATCTGTGATAGGGATAATTGCACAATATATGTTATGTTGAGTATTGTCATCATTAATTATTTTTATATAATCTACCTCGGTTTCTGTTAATCTTTTCGTATTTACATTATCGAAAAAATCATTGATGTATCTTTCAATAGTATTTGACAGTTCGTTGCTAATGTTTTTATCGTAATATACTATTTTATGTCTTTCATTTTCTGTTGTCTCTACTAAATTTCTTCCGACTTCATCACTTATAAGACATACAGAAATCGAATTTGTAACGTTAAAAGAGTTTTCTAAAAACTCGGCAAGCAATTGATTAGAATTTTTATCAGATTGATGTGAGAGTTGTAGGATAATTCGAGAATATTTATGTTCTCTATCCCAAAACTGCTCCATCATTTTTCTCTTGGTTATATCCTGCCCAAACCCAAAAATATATTCCTTGTCTTCACTAATCTTTAAATAAACTGATTTGATTTCTTTGTGGACATAATGACCATCTTTATGTTTATGAATGGTTGTAAAAGGACTATCTTCACCTTTTTTTAATGATTGAAAGTGCTTCTCAAAATTTTCAGGTGTATAGAAAACATCTATTTCAGGGAGACCCATTTTACTAAATGTATTGAGGTCATATCCCAAACTTTTTGCAGATGATTCATTAACATATTCGAACTTACCTTTTCGGTCAAGCAGGTAAAATTCGTTTCCAGCATGGTCGACGATGTATTTAAATAATTTTAGTTTTTCTTCAGCTTCGATAAGTGATGTTAATTCATAAAAGAATATATTATGAATAGGTTCATGGTTTGTTTGAATATTAGACAAATAGATATTTATATATTTTTTTATGTTGGTTTTAGTTTTTAATTTAAGAAGAGAAGGATTTTGGAAGTTTTCTATTTCTATTTTTTTACTATTACCAATGAATAAAAAATTTTTGAACCAATCATTGAGTGATGTATTGTATATTTCATCTTCTTGTGATTCTAAAATATTTAATGCCTTTTCATTTGCATACAGTATTTTTCCCTTGAAGGCTAATAAATAAGCGATGTCTTTCTGGATAATTGGTTGGAATATAATAGGAATTTTATCTGAATAATTTGTGTAAAGATTAAGATAGTTGTTGCAAAATGGATAAAGTAATGCGAAGTGTTCAATTTCTTCATTAATTATTGCTTTTTTAGAAAAACCAATGTGAAGGACACCAATTAATCTATCTATGTGTTTCGGTTTTATTCTGTAAAACAGAATAGGATTATAATTTTCATGACTTTGATGTTTTTTGACGGTGGATAAAAAAGAGTTTCTATCTTCTTCATAAATTAAGTTTTTCCATAACTCTTTATCTGTATTCTTTATATTTAGACATCTTTGTGTAAATTCTAAAAATTCTTTATCAAAATCTACTATATCGCCAGATTTATTAAATAAAAGAAACATTTATTTTTCTCCTATTTTTTTATTTTACCACGAATTCTTTTGATATTGTACATGATTTTGGAAAAAATAACTATAAGAATTTATAAAATTATCCCCATCAATTGATATTAAATATTTCTGAATCTAAATTTTATTTTCTGTGTTAAATATATATTATGTCAACTGATACAAATATGTGTATTACAAATTTCTTTTATTTCTTGTTTAATATTTTTAATGTTTTTTGTATTTATTACATTTTCAATAGCATTTTCAGCTTCATTTATTTTTTTCAGCATTTTTTCTTTCAGATCATCCCTTATCTTACTAATATTTTGTGAATACGCCTGGTTTGTTTGTTTATTGAAGTCTTTTAATAATAAGGATAAGATTCTGAAATCATTATAGTCGCCTAATAGTGTTTGTGTTGTTTTTAGGTGTTCTGAAAAGTTTTGCAATGGTGATTGAAAAATATAGTGATATATTTCCCACATATATCGTATTTTTTTTATTAATATTCGAAATATGTGAACTGTTTCATTCATAGGCGATTTTACATTTTGGATGGACTTTGTTCCTCTTTTTATTTTGGTTATACTTGATAAGACTCTTTTTTTTGCATAAGGATAGATACAGAAATCTGATGGAAATTTGAGATGCTCTTCAAGTGGTGGGTAATTTAAAATCTCTAAGCTTGTATTATAAGCAATGGAACAGTTCTTAACTTCATTTTCTCTTAATTTATTAATGTAATTGGAAAAATCGAGTATAAAATTTTCATAGAAGGTTTCTTTATTGTTAATCAGAAGATGTTCAAACACTTGCTGTATAACGTCTAATTCTCGTCGTTTACTTAAGGAACGGGTTATTGTTCTTAGTTGTGTAGTAAGTGTGTATTTAATATCTGAGGGAAGCCACTTTTTACATTCATTGAGTACCGCTCGCATTCTCCTTGTGGCAACTCTAACATCATGTATAGCATCGGGGTTATACGTGAGAAGAAGGGGAAGATTTGTTTTTAATCCATCAAGATGGAGATTATAGTAACTTATAAAGATTTCTCTTGTTTTAGGACAAGATATTTCTTCCCCTTCTTTCTGCATATTTAAACTCTATATTATTTTTATTTTACAAGGAACTGATATGTTCCTGAACCTAATTCAAATATTTCTTGAAGCGGTTCTGAACTTACGGAAGTAACTTCTGGCTTTGCGCTAATGGACATATTTTCCTTCTTAGGAACGATGACTTTAGCTTTACTATTTGGAGGTATTACTACTGTTAGGGAAAGGGAACCATCGCTATTTTTGTCCCATCGTGATAAAACACGACCACGGACAGTATCAATATATGCTTGTGCGTAATTGATGGGACCTTCCCATGGTTTTGGTGCGATTGTAATGTACTTATAACCTGGTTGTGGTAGGCGTCGAATACCTGCAATTCCACCAAAGAACCAATCGACAACACTACCGAACATTTGATGGTTATGTGAATTCATTTCAGGACCAGTTTTGTATTCCCATAGTTCCCAAAGAGTTGTGGCACCTAACTCAATCATATATCCATAGCTTGGGAAGTCTTTTTGTAATACGACTTTATAGGCGAGGTCGACCATGTTATTATCGGTCAGAACGTCATAGACATATTTGGCACCTAATATACCGCAATATAGATGTCCATTACGTTTAACTTCGATTTCTTCTCTCAATTTCTTTAATGCCATTTCTTTATATTCGCCTTGTGCTATGCCGAGATATAATGGGAAAATCTGTTGGAATTGAGTTCCTTCAAAAGGCGTTCCTTTTTCTTCACCATAGCGGTAATATCCTTTTTCCTTGTCAAAGTATTTTGCATTAAATGCTTCAGCGACTTTTTGCTTTTTTGCTTTGAAATAGTCGACGTCATCTTGCTTTCCAAGTACGCCAGCGAGTTCTTCTAAAACCACGGCAGTCCAATAATAGCATCCGGTACCGATGGGTTCCATAGGTGATTTTTCAAGTGCTACCCAATCGCCATAATGGCAGTATTCCATCACACCGTCTTTTTCATCTTTTTCCATAGATTTGAACCAGCGAACTAAATTGTCATAATGGAACTCTACGACCCTTCGATTTTGATAATATCTCCAAGAATACCAAGTAATTAGTGGGTAGGCAATTGCCCAAGGGGGTGAGCCTTTTTTATCGCCCCAAATATTTGCTGGACAGGTATCTGGGACATAGCCTTCTGGACTTTGTGAGTCTGCAATATCCCATAACCATTTTTGATAGTATGCTGCGACATCAAAATTCATAATTGTTGCTTCGGATGCGAGATGTGCATCGCCCATCCAGCCCATTCTTTCGTCGCGCTGAGGGCAGTCTGTCGGTATACTCATATTATTTCCACGAATAGCCCATAATACGATGTCTCTGATATTGTTAATTAATGGGTTATCACATTCAAAATGGCCTGAACGTGCAAAATTTGTATGGAAAACCTGGGCTTCAATTTTATCAGGAGTTAATTCTCCAGGATAACCTGTAACTTCAGCATATCGATAACCATGCTGAGTAAATCGAGGCATGTATTCTTCTTCTCCTTCCCCTTTCAATATATATTCATCTGTAACTTTGGCTTTACGTATGTTTTCTACATTTAATCTGCCATCTTCATATAGTAGTTCGGCATGGCGGATTCTCACTTTTGTTCCTGCGGGTCCTTGGACTTTCATTTTTATGACACCTGTCATATTTTGTCCGAAATCTACCATATATACTTCTTCATTTTTATCGGGGCCACCATCTTTACGTTGAGTGATTGATACTGGTTTTATTCTTTGAACAATCTGTATTGGAGGCATAACCTGGGCAACGAGTTTTTCTGGGACATGTTCAAATAAAACAGCCTGTGTCCACCCGCTATCATCATAATCAGGGGTATCCCAGCCTACTTTTTCTAATCGTGCATCGTAAGTTTCGCCATGATATAGACTTTCTTTTACAATAGGTCCTGTGCTTGTTTTCCATGATTCGTCAGTTATAATTTTTTCTACTGAACCATCTTCACAAAGGATACGTAATTCAAGCCAACCGCCACATGTTTTTTTCCACCAACCATGTCCTAACATCATTCCAACCGCATTTTTCCCTTGTTTTAATAAATTTGTAACATCATGAGTTACATAAAGTGTCCTTTTTTCGAATACTGTATATGCTGGGTCTAATAAATGGTCACCAACTTTTTGTCCATTAATATGCAGTTCGACATATCCTAAACCTGAAACGTATGCACGAGCCTCTTTTATAGGTTTAGTAATTTCAAAAGTTTTTCGGAGCATTGGCGAAATTCTTTTGCGTTCCCATTCTTCTTTTTTATCGTCTTTAACTGGTTCTTCATCTTTTTCTTGATGTCTTATCCATTTTGCGGACATTTCTTTTTGTGGATTCAAGAATGCAGTTTCGAAATATGTAGGTTCACTATAACGTGTTGTTTCATTGTTTTGATATGTTACACGAACACGCCAAAAATATCTTGTAAAACTTTCCAAAGAGGGTCCTGCGTATTCAATATGAACATTTTCTGCTGATTCGACGGTTCCCGAATCCCATACATCTGGCTTATCCTGAAGTAAAGCATCTAATGATTTGGATACTTGAATTTGGTATGCCTTTTGTTCTACGTTATATCCTTTTGCTGGGAGGACCCAACTAAAACGTGGAATACTTGTATCAATTCCTATCGGGTTTTTTAAGTATTCAACACGTGGATTTTCTGGAATTAAAGGCGATTGTCCCATACATGGGATTGACAAAATTGTCATGCTAATAATAATTGGCGTTAGCATAAATTTGTTTAACATATAGTTTCTCCTTATATTAAATGTTTAGTTTAGTTATTTTTCAAAATATTATTGTACGATACTTGCGCCTTATTTAATATCTTTTTTACATCAATTGCAGATATAATTTCAAATATCGCACTTTCCTGAGTAAGCTCGATAATGCCAAAGCTTGCTTCTTTACCTAAGTCTATATTTTTCTTTAAATGGCCAGGGTTAAACAAGACTTTGTCCTCTTCTATTTTAATGATTGGCGTATGTGTATGTCCAAAACAAAGGATATGACTATCTCTGGCATCACTTTTCTGTAGCAATTCTAATGTATGTGCAAAAGCAATTTTAATATTCAAGATTTCCTCTTTAATTATTTTTGGTGTTTTCCAGTCGTGGAATTGGTCACACCATAATCCTGGCACCATCTTTATGGGTAAGCCGAGAGAGGAGAGATATTCACCATCTTCATAGTTATCCCCTAAATGATAGATAGTACTTACCTTTTTTTCATTTATCAAAATAAAACACACTTTTTCAGCAAGTTGATAATTATTATGAGTGTCGCTAATGATACCTAATATTCTATGAAACATGTTTGGTATTTTCCTTCTAATATGATATTATTTTAATTTAAAAATGATATCCAAAAAAAAGCAACAACGGAAAGGAAGAATTATGGGTACAAAAGGTAAAGAAATAGTTAACATGGATTTAAATCGACTACTCAATTTGTTAAACAAAGCACTTTCAGATGAGTGGTTTGCTTATTATCAATATTGGTTAGGTGCTAAGGTTGCAAAAGGACCGATGAAGGAGGCAGTGATGGCGGAATTAATTCAACATTCTGCAGATGAACTAAGACATGCAGATATGTTGGCTCAGCGGATAATCCAGTTAGGTGGAACGCCAGTAGAAAGTCCAAAGCAGTGGTATGAGCTGACCAATTGTGGTTATGACCCACCGAGTGACCCGTATGTCCGTCCTTTGTTAGAACAAAATATCAAAGGGGAACAATGTGCTATACAAGTATATAATGCGTTGTTAAAAGAGACAAAGGATGGCGACCCTGTTACTTATAATATGGTGTTGCAAATACTACAAGATGAAGTAATGCATGAGGAAGACCTTCAGGCGCTTTTGGAAGACCTGGACTTGATGGTTTCAAGAAAGTAAATATTTATCAAATAACTGTTGAGATATAATATTTTTTTCTTTTAAGTCAATGAGATGGGCTTTGAGTTGTTGTTTTGCTAAGTGAAGTCTTTCTTTAGGGACGTCATTATACGCTTCTAAAAGAAGTTCATTTATTGAACTTACTCCTGATTTGATAAGGTTGATTATCTTTTCTTCTCTTAATTTACGATGTTCTATTAGTTTTTTTATCATTTTATTCCCAGGCATAAAAAATAAGACAACACCATGTCCTGGGATAATTAAATCTATATCTAATGTTGAAATTTTTCCTATAGAGTCCATATATTTCCCCATAGAACCACCATCATCAGGGTCAATAAGGACGGGACCTTCGGAACTTATAATATCCCCTGCTATAAGAGTTTTTGTAGTATTCTCGTAAAAGGATAGATGCCCCTCTGTATGTCCTGGTGTTGAAATAACTTCAATAATCCAGGGTATATCATTTTTGCCTAAAATAATTTTATCACCATTATTTAAGATGCCATCGATTGGAAATGGTATTTTTCCTTTACATTCTGGAGATGCATATATAGGTAATTCGAAATGTTTGGCTATTAACTCTGCACTACCTATGTGGTCAATATGGCTATGTGTTATACATATACCGACAAGTTTTGAACCCATTTTTATAAAATGTTCCAGCCAAAAAATCATTTCTTTTGTGCTTTGTTCTTCACCACTACCAGGGTCGATAATGAGCATTTCATCTTTTCCGATAACTACACAATTTACCTGATTAAAAAACGTATCTAAGGGGCAAGGTAAAGGGAAAATATGAACTCCTGCACGGGGGTGAAAATATGAATAGCCGTCTCTTTTCCAAGGAATAATGTTTAAATTATGAAATACTTCTGGAATGCCAAAATATTCAATTTGTTCTAATATATATGCCACAGGTGTAGAAAGGGACACTTTTTTTTCATGCCATTGTTGAAGAATATTTTTTGGTGTATTCCATAATATAGATTCAACTTCATCTATACTAATATTACCTAATTTGAAGTATTCTTCTTTCCATTCGATGAAGAAAAAGTACGTTTCGAAGCGTTTTGGCAATCCTGGAGGTGTTATCCAAGGACCTGAAAATGGGACGTCATCAAGATTTAGTTTTAGATGGAGGAAATCTATGATTTTATTAAAGCCTACTTTTCTATTATGTAAATCATACCATAATTTTTTTAATTCATCTTTCTTTTGTTTGTTATCGATTATGGAAGGGAAATAGCCTGTTTCTTCAAATGTTTCTCGGATTGCACCAATAAAAGCACTTTTTATCTTTTGTTCTGCTTTTCCATCGATATAATAATTCCAATCTTCCTTTTCTACTCTGCCTCCAGGGAAAGCATGGTGTCCAGGTAGAAATTCCATTGTTTCACCACGTTTAATAAGTAATACTTCAGGGTTGTTTTTTATATTTCTCCATAAAATACAAACGCCTGCTAACTTCGGAATCAATTCTGTCATATTAAAAACTCCACATTATTAGATTATAATCGTAACATATATTTTATTTTTGATACTTATAAGGATACTAATATGTTTATATCGAAACGATTCGATTATTATGATTTATCAGGGGATATTAATCCAATTGCTAAATTGTATTTTTCGTATAAAGAAAAAGGACAGCTTATTTACGATTTAACCCTATCAAATCCGACTAAAGCAAGTATAAGATATCCGAAGTATGAAATACTTCAAGCATTAAACGACGCAAATGTTTTGTTATATGACCCCAATCCTAAAGGCTTAGATATAGCTCGAAAAAGTATATGTGAATATTATAATAACCATGGTTATTCAATTTATCCTGAAGATTTATTTCTAACTTCTGGGACTTCTGAGGCTTATTCTTATCTACTTAAATTACTTTGTAATCCAAATGATGAGGTATTAATACCCGCACCATCATACCCATTGCTTGATTTTATAGCATCTTTGGAGACGGTTAATGTGGTACCTTATTATTTAAGTCGTAATGATAATTCTAAATGGTGTATTTCACAAAAATCATTAGAAGAAAGCATTACCACAAAAACCAAGGCAATCTTATTCGTTCAACCTAATAATCCCACTGGGAATATTTTAAGTACTGATGAAATTGATATTCTTATTTCTGTTGCGGAAAAATATTGTTTACCATTAATAATTGATGAAGTATTCCGTGACTATACTTTTTCCTCAAAACAGCCTGTCATTTTGAGTTCAGAGAAAATTCCAATATTTACACTTAATGGTATTTCTAAAATATTAGGGTTACCTCAACTCAAATTAAGTTGGATTCTTGTTTCTGCGCCTGAAAATATGAAGAACGAGATTTATGAAGCATTAGAAATAATTGCTGATACATTTCTTTCTGTAAACACACCTGTTCAAACTGCATTACCTAAATTATTTGAGTTCCTTAACCCGATTCAATCAGAAATAAAAAATCGTATAACGAATAATTTACGTTATGCAACTAATTCCTTCGCAACCCATCCTATTTTATCTTTATCTGTTCCTGATGGTGGTTGGTATCTTGTAGTTGAGGTTAAAAATATTGATGTTAATGATGAAGAATTAGTTTTAAATCTTCTAAAATATTCTGGGGTATATATTCATCCAGGGTCAATGTTTCGATTTCCTCATGGTAAATATATAGTTATTAGCCTTTTACCGCAGGAGGAGGTATTTCAGGAAGGTGTTAATAGAATTTGTCAGTATTTTGTGTGATTTTTATCCTTGATTTGTAGGGAAAAAGGTAGATAGTGCAAATTCTTCTTCAAAGTTTGGAAGTGTTGATAAATCAATATGTTTAATTGTTTTTGCTAACTCATTTGCTTTTTTTCTGATGTCCTTATTTATTAGAGCCAATTTTGAACCAGCTAAACTGGTATTCCCTACGAAAGATATATTATTTACATTAACTTCATTGGGTAGTAAGCCTAATCGGACTAAATTATTCGGGTTAACATAATAGCCAAATGTTCCTGCTACAAACACCTTTTTAATATTTTCTAAGTTTATTCTGGCAATCTCAGATAACAATTTTATTCCACATTTAATAGCGGAGCATGATAACTGTAACTGACGAACATCATGTGCAGATAGAAATATTGCGTTGTCAATATCTTTATAATCATTTACAATAAATACAGTTTCATTATTTTTTAATTTTATCCGTGCCTTTATTTTATCAGGGATGATATTTCTTAATTTTTCATTGTTGAGCATTTTTCCTGAGTAATCTACGATACCCAAATTTAAGAGGACTGCTAACAAATCGATTAAACCGCTTCCACATATTCCAACGGGTTTTACATTCCCTATTGTATATATTTGTATATCATCATTATCATAGGATACATGTTCAATTGCTCCTATGGTTGCTCGCATTCCGCATTGAATTCTTCCACCTTCGAAAGCAGGACCCACTGCTGTTGATGCTGTCCACAAGTGTCCATCATTGCCAACAACAATTTCACCATTTGTGCCTAAATCGATGAATAAAAAAGGTTTGTTGTAATTGAATAGGTTTAAGGCAACTAACCCAGATACAATATCGCCTCCTACAAAACCTCCGACAGCAGGATAAATGTAAACCTCGGCTTCTGGATGGGTATTTATCTCTAATTCTTTTGCATGTGTATTTATTGTTGAATCTATAACAGGTACAAAAGGACATTCGCCAAGAGAAACAGGGTTAATTCCTGTAAGCAGGTGAATCATAGTAGTATTGCCTGCTATTGTAATATCATAAATACAATTTGTATCAATTCCAGTTTGATTTGTTAACTTGTGCAATAAATTGTTTATCCCGTCAATAACCTTTTTTTGCAGTTGTTTTAAGTTTTCTTTTGAATGAATCGCATAAGAAATGCGACTGATTACATCATCACCATACATAACTTGTGGATTTAAATCTGATATAGCACCTTTTGTTTCGCCACTAATTACATCTGTAATTTCAATTGCAATAGATGTAGTTCCTAAATCTATGGCTATTCCATAACACCCTTTATATTCATTATCTGAAAGCCAATCTAATATTTTTTTCTCAGAAGATATAAGTATTCCTGAAAAATTGTTTTCCCTTATTTTTTCTTGTAGTATTTTTAATAATGAAAGTGGGATATCCTTCTCACCGATTTTTTGGAATATACGACTAATATAGGAGCGTGTATCATTAAAACCTGGTTTGTCTAAAAGTAGTTTTGAAGCATATATATTAGGTTTTAGTTGAATAGTTGTGTTTATAAAATAAGGTTTTTGGTATTGAAAGGTCTCCCCTTCTGTTTGTATGTATTTATCTGGCAAATATACCGTTATTTCTTTTGTTATATTAAATTGACAAGCATAGACTAATCTTTTATCGTTGTTTTCCTTAACCTCTACGAGACATTTTCCGCAAATTCCTTTTCTCCCACATGATGACGGTATTTTATAGTTCTGTTTATGCAATATATCTAATAAATTGCTCCCTTCATTTGCCTCTATCACTTCATTAACAGGTAAAATATGTATATTTATTTTTTTCAAACCATATCCTTTCTTATTATTAAGATGTATATATATTGTTATGTGATATTATAAATTAAAGTTGGTCTTTATGAGGTATTAGAAAGTAATAACATTAGCAATGTGGTACTTACTTCCATCAAAGATAAGGTCTATTGTTAAAGCGTGGGTTAATCCTCCAGTTTTTCCTACCATTTTACAAATAGAGCCTACAAATCGCTGTAATCTTAAATGTATTATCTGTTCTCATGGATATAACAAGATTACAGAATTTTATGATTTGAGTTTGCCTGTTTTTAATAAAATTGTAGATGAAATATATCAATTTAAGTACTTAAAAGGTGTTCATATTCAAGGTTTGGGAGAACCTATTTTATATCCCAAATTAATAGATGCGATACAATTTTGTAAAGAACGGAACTTAGAAACGTATTTTAACTCTAATTTTACGATTTTATCCGATGAAACTGCGGAAATGTTAGTTAAAATACAGCATGATAGAATCGCAGTTTCAATAGATACAATTGACCCTGATCTTTATTTATGTATCCGTCCTGGGAGTAAAAACCATTCTCTTTCTCGGGTATTAAATAATATTAAAAAACTTGATGAGTTTAAGAAGAAGAATAAATCTGATAAGCCTGTAATCGCAATACATGCCGTTATATTTAAGAGCACGGTTAGTCAAATTCCAGAAATGATAAAAGTCTTTAAGGAACATGGTGCTAATATGCTCTGTTTTCAGCATTTAATAGTTTGTGGTATTCCTAATACTATCAAATTTCCAGACGGGACTAAAATTGTAGATAATACGATTGTTGACTTGCCAGATAAAGAAAAAGAAGAAATATTAACCTTTATACGTTCATTGAGTTCTCCAGATTTTGAGGTCGTTCCACCTCATGACTTAGATTTCTATGATGAAACCCTGCCACCTCGAAAGGGTATAGTTACTTGCTTTGACCTCTGGGAAAAGCCAACTATTTCAGCAAATGGTGATTTTATGCCATGCTGTTATACATTAAGTTATCGTCAGTTTTATATGGGTAATATTTATGAGTCTGATTTTAAGTCTATCTGGTTTAGTGATAGGTATAAAGATTTAAGATGGCAACATGTATCGGGTAATTTAAACCCTGTTTGTGCTACGTGTAGCCAGTTATATCAGGTATTTCAACCATCAACCAAGCTATTATTTGAAGGTAAAATTGACAAGTTTAATTATTATCCGAATGTATTTTTAGGTACCCAAAAATATTCGTTTTATTAGTGGTATTACAATGCATATTTGTCATGTTTATAAAGATTTTTATCCTCCTGTTATTGGTGGTATTGAAAAACATATCGCTTTGTCTGTTAAATATCAAAAACAATGGGCAAAAATCACTGTCCTTGTTTGTAGTAGACAACTAAAAACATCCAGAACCGTTACTGATAATGTTGAGATTATATCTGTTGGGGAACTTGGGCGTATTCTAAGTAGTCCTATTGCACCATTATTCCCGTTATATTTGAGAAATATTAAGCCTGATTTGTTCATTATTCATTCTCCAAATCCACTTGGTGAGCTGTCTGTCTTGTTAAATCACGGGAATATCCCTTATGTGGTTCGTTATCATAGTGATGTAGTTCGACAAAAATACACGATGAAATTATACTCACCTTTATTTTATAATTTTCTTAAGAAATCTGAATTAATTATTCCAACGAGTGATGTTTACGCTAATAATTCGCCTTTTTTATCAAAACATTTAGACAAATGTAAAACAATTCCTCTTGGGATAGAGACAAATAAATTTGGATTTTTTGACAAAAATAAAATTGATGAGATACAAAGAAAGTATGGTTCCTCTTTTGTTTTCTTTTGTGGAGTTCATCGTTACTATAAAGGGATTCATGTTTTGATTCAAAGTGCCAACAATATTAATGTCCCTATTGTCATTGCTGGTGATGGGCCTGAACGAAAAAGGTTAGAAGATTTAAAAAAATCACTTTCATGCGATAATGTATTTTTCATTGGACAAATTAGTGATGATGATTTAATAAATTATTTACATGCATGTTCCTTATTTGTGTTTCCATCTATCGCAAGAAGTGAGGCATTTGGTTTATCAATTATAGAGGCTCATTCCGTTGGGAAACCTGTAATTGCAACTAAACTTGGCACCGGAGTAGAATTTGCGAATCTTGACGGTATTACAGGAATTAATGTTCCTCCCAATGACAGTATAAGTTTAAGCAATGCTATCTCTTTTTTGCTTGAACATCCAGAAATTAGGATACAAATGGGTAAAACTGCGAAGGAAAGAGTTGAGAAGGAGTTCAATATAGAAAACACTGCTAAAATGGAATTTGATTTGTATCGGAGTGTTGTAGGCAAATGAATTTGTTTTCTTTTATATATTCCTTTGCGATATTTATATCTTTTTTAACAGGATTAATATTAACAGAGTTGTGTAGAAGTGTAGCCATACAATTAAATATTTTAGACCATCCCCAAGGTCGCAAATCTCATATTGAACCTACGCCATTACTTGGAGGTGTAGGGATATTTGCGTCTTTTCATATTTCTCTATTTATTATTTTTCTTTTGTATCTTTTTTCGAAAGATTTTAGGGAGGCTTTGCCAGGGAGTTCTATTATTGATTTTTTAGGGGCTGGTTCTTTTCAAAAGGTTTTGGGGATTGTAGGAGGTAGCGTAGTCATTTTTATTTTAGGTTTGATTGATGATATTAAATCACTTCGTCCTGGGATAAAGTTGGCTGGTCAAATATTAGCCTCCCTAATATTGGTATTTTCTGGAATTCGAATAGAAATGTTTTATTTTTCACATTGGTTATTATCATCTTTAATAACAATAGCATGGATTGTCCTTTTAACAAATTCTCTTAATTTGTTAGATAATATGGATGGACTGTGTGCAGGAATATCGTTTATATCTGCTATTGCCTTTTTCCTTTGTATTCAGCCTTACGATGAGTTTCTTATTCGTCTCTTTTTAATGATTTTTGCGGGTAGTGTTGCTGGTTTTTTGTTTCATAATATCAATCCAGCGAGAATTTTTATGGGAGATGCAGGTAGCATGTTTTGTGGTTTTTTTCTATCTACGATTGGTGTGCTCGGAACATTTCATTTAGAAGGTACCCCTTCTCGTGTTGCTATCCTTGCTCCTGTAGTTATTTTGAGTGTGCCACTTTTTGATACGTTTAGTGTTATTTATCTACGATGGAGAAGTGGACAACCTATTATGTTAGGTGACAAAAGACACTTTTCACATCGTCTTGTTGAATTAGGAATGACATCAAAACAAGCTGTTGAATTTATATGGCTCGTTGGAATTATTACATGTATAGGGGCTTTATTCCTTCCTATGTTGAATTTTAATTTTAGCGTCCTTATTATTCTTCAAATCTTAGGGATATACATTCTTATAGTTCTTCTGATGAATGCACAAAAAAATACAAATGGAAAGTAGTTAATAGTCTTATGGGTAAGAAACAAGGTAAAAATTATTTAAAGAAACCTGTTGAAGATAAGTCGTCTTTCAAAACAGCAGATGCATTTTTTATGGAGGATATCCACATTGGAGGATATTTTTTAGACTTTTCATTAAAAGGAGTTATTTTAACCTCCATTATTATAGGTTGTGTCTTTATTGTAAATTTACTTCTTTTTTATTTTGGTATATTAGAAAAAGTAAAACCTCTAATTTTATCTTATTATGACACTATTAATTATTTAAGATATACAAGAGGAAGTAATGATATTTTCGTTGTATTATCTGGTCTTATAATTGTAATGGGTTTTTCTATAATTCAACCTATTTTGGGGGTTTGTGCAATATCCATTGTCCGTTGCTGGTTGGATGGTTACACTTATCCGACAGATAATACCTATTTTGTGTGGGCAATTATTTTTATATCCATTTCTTATATTTTTAGGAGTTGGTTTAAGAAGGACTCGTTAAAAATTGACATTCATACGCTTATTTTCTTTTTGTTTACACTGGTTTTATATCTGCTATTACCCTTATCACACCAATATGGCAAAAGTTACCGTTATACCATCTTATGGACATCGTATGCATTTTTATTTTTTTCTACCTATGGTAGTTTAAAAACTGCAAAACAACGAAATGTTTTACTATGGACACTTATTATCGCCATGGGTTTGCAAACATGGTATGCATTTATGCATTTTCAATATGTATTACCATTTTTAAGAAAGAGTATTGCTGAGGATCCTGCATTACGAATTAAATTTTTTGGTACAGCCGAATTATCGAGGGAACTTATATATAGATTTAATGTTAACCGTGCATTTGGAACAATGTTGTTCCCTAATGCATTAGGTGGTTTTATTATCCTTCTCTTCCCTATTAGTATTTTTTGGGCTTATCAACATATCAAAATGTTCGTAAATCTATGGGATGAAAAAAATACAAATATGTCAAAGAGGAGGGAACGTTGGGTCTTAGTGCAAACAGCCATAATCTGGCTTATTTCGACAATTATTATTTATGCTACAGAATTGTTTCCACTTACATATAGTCTCGAATCGAGTTCAAATATTGATATATATCTTGCAGGAGGCTTAGCAGGTTTAATAAGTTTAATACCATCATGTGTGTTTGCATGGATTTGTATCAAAAAGGGTTATCAAACGGGCAAGTATTTTTTATACTCATTAATTCTTATGTTATCTGTTATATTTGCATTCCTTTCGCTTTGGTTAACATATTCCAGAGGGTCATGGTTATCGTTGGGATTATCCTTTTTAACAATTTGTTTCTTACTTATTTTATCTCGGATTTCTGACAAAAAGTCACTAAAAGGTACTCTTTCAATAATTATTTTTACCTTTATTATTGTTCCCCTTTTTGTTCTCTCTCTCTCATTGAATATATCCAATGCTGAGGATATTGATTCTAATCAATCTAAGAGTAATGAATCTGTTTCCTATCAAAGTAGGGATGCTAATGAAGCGGCTGAAGAGATACTTGAATCTGGTGTCGGTGTATCTTGGAAACAACTTAGAGACCCGTCATCGTTTCGACTTCGTTGGAGTTATTGGAAAGTAGGTTTTAGTATGTGGATACATAACTTTTTTACAGGGGTTGGTTTGGGGAATTTTGCCCTTGCCTATCCAAGATATCAATATTTAGGGGCAGGAGATGTAAAAGAGTGTCATAATGGATATTTGCAAATGTTATGTGAAACAGGTGTTTTAGGAGGTATGATTTTTATTACCTTCATTATAAGTATTCTGTATAAAATATGGACAGGGTTAAATAGGAAACCGATTAACCTGCATCACATTGCATTATCGATAGGTATTTTAGCTTTTCTTTTACATGCGGGTTTAGATATTCATTTTTCCCATTCTTCACTCATAACCTATTTTCTGATTACACTCTCTCTATTTTTATTTGATGAAAAACAAGAAGGAGTTGAAAATGGTAATACAGTGAATAAGCTTTTGAAATCGAGGGGTGTATTTTTTATATTTTTTGTTTTAGTGATGTGCCTTACTTACTTGTCTTATCCGCCTTATTTAAGGGATTTAGTTCGTAGTAGAATGTCATTTTTAAATGTTGGAAAGGATGCAGAAACATCTATTGTATTGAAATCGATTAATTATACATTTACAGATGTTCTTCAGTATGCATTGGGTAATTCGAAGAAACAACCTAAGATGTCTGCTACTGTCTTAAAATATTTCTTTGTTGATTTAAACAACATGAGGAAATATGGAAATGTGTATGTTCCACAAGGGAAAGGAAGTAATAAAGCAACTTTATTACCCGAGGGAGAACCTGTACCTGATAACGCGGTTCTTGTTATCAAGAATACATGGAATTTTATAAACCATATTCGGAACGCTTCTATAAGTTATGCAAAATATTTAAGTCGTGTAGATAGCATTTTTCCATATCAGGAGGATATTCCATCATCTATCACAGAGATATATAAGCAAGTATTTACTTATTCACCTAAAGATATATTTCCGACTGTTTTTGAAGAAAGTCGTAAAAATATGTTGTTCTGGGGTGAAGAAACATTAAAAAGAAGTCCTCAACATGGTGACCTTTACTACAATTTTGGAAAAGTGTTATGGCTTGCTGGTACAAAAGATTTCGAAACTCAAGAAGAACAAATAGAATTTTTGAAACAGGCGATTTATAACTTTGAAAAATCTGCATCCATTTGGAGAATAGTTCCATTTTACTGGGATGAGTATATATCACACATGAAAGATGCAAGGGACATATTTGCTAAATATTCACTAAATAATGAGGTAACTCTTTTGGATGAGAAGGTAGAAAAAGCAACTGAATATGTAACGGATTTAAAAGAAAAAAGGAGAAAACTTAACATTTGGTAGGATTATTTTAATCCTATATGGGGATGAGTAAATGTTTGATTATATGAATAGAATAAATCGAGTTCGGGAGATAATAAATAAGAACGAATGCGATGCTTTTTTAAGTTTTTGTCCAATTGATAATCGTTATTTATCAGGTTTTACTGGTTCATCTTCGGCTATTATCATTACGGCAAACCATACCTTATTATTTACTGATTTTCGTTATCTTGAACAATCAAGTCAGGAGGTCTCCGATTATCAGATTGTTATTGTCAAAGGTGAATTAGAAAAAGAAGTTGCTAACGCACTTTCTTCTCATAATGTGAAGAAAGTTGCAATTCATCCTGCAAAAATGAATTTGCTGTTAATGGACACACTAAAAAAACAGTTCTCAGGTGAATTTATCTCTGTTTTTTACGAACTCTCTATGCTTCGCATAATAAAAGATGAAAAAGAGATAAACCTCATAAAGGAAGCCTGTCAAATAACAGAGAAATGCGTCTATAATGCGGTAAAAAACATTAAAGAAGGGATGACAGAAAAGGAATTATCTTTACGTATTGATTATGAGTTTCGATTGTCTGGTGCAGATGGTTCTGCCTTTGACACTATTGTTTTATTTGGAAACCGATCATCACTACCACACGGGAAGCCATCGGATAGAACGTTGAACATTGGGGATATTGTGCTCATAGATTGTGGGTGTGTTTACAAGGGATATTGTTCAGACCTTACACGGACGTTTATTTTTGGGGCTATTCCAAGCACATGGTTTATGGATATATATACTATTGTTCTTAATGCACAAAATAAAGCGTTGAGTATGTTAAAACCCAATGTTTTGGCAAAAGATGTTGATAGTGTTGCTCGTAATATTATCACGGGTATGGGCTATGGGGAGTATTTTGGTCATGGATTAGGACACGGAGTAGGTTTAGAAATCCATGAACCGCCACGTTTAAATAGAGAAAGTGAAACTATATTAGAAGAGGGCTTTGTTGTTACAGTTGAGCCTGGAATATATGTACCAAATAGAGGTGGGGTTAGAATTGAAGATGCGGTTGTCATTACGAAGAATGGATGTGAAAGATTAACAGTCTCTGATAAAGAACTATTTGTTATTCCCGTGTAATTTGTAGTGCTACTAAAATTTAAAAATGCCAAAACTTTCTTTAGGTAAACGTATATATTCTCTATTTATCGAATAATCTTTATTTTCAGTTATATCATGAACATTATTTTCATTTCCTTCATAATACAATGCTGATTTCATATTTAGTTTTTTGTTAAATTTTACTTTTATTTCTTTGTCTGATAAATTTACCCAGAATATCCGATTTCCTAATCTTACAGACTTGAAGTATGTAGGATTGGAACTTTTTATAGGATATATTTTATTACCTTGTGCTGTGTTATTTGTAAACATTTTCATTGCATAATACATTGGGTAAATTTGCCAATTTTTATCTTTATATCCCCACAATCCCATCCGCATAGGTTCTTTTAAACCAGGATAACGAACTTCTTGTAAGCACCAGAGACTATAACCAGAAACACCTTGATTTAATCCGTCAATAATCAATGCTACGCTATACAAAGCACCTTTGTATTCCTGCATTATTGGATTTATAGATGGTGGTTTAAAGCGTTGGTCTGTTACCCCGAATTCTGTTACTGTAAAAATATGGTGTTTATTATTCTTCACATATTTATTCATTAACTCTATACGCTCATGGAATAATTTATCAGCAAAATAGACAGTGTTATATTGCCAATAGAAATGAGAAGCCCAAATATTCACATAGGACTGATAATCCTTGTCTTCCAAGCATTTTTGAAACCAGTCTGTGCCCATTGCATCGTCACTACCAACAATTTGAATTGATAAACCTTCCTTTTTGAATCTCTCCTTTAGTTTTTTATGTAATTCTTTGTATTTATCAAATCGGTTTCCCTTTGTATAGAAAAAATAGTTAGGTTCATTAGTTAAAGTAAAATATTTTATGTTATTAAATCCTTTGTTTTTGATTAGGTGTTTCAATAACGCAACTATAGAATTTGTCCTTTTATCTACATCTTCCCATGGATAAGGTATTCCCCAATTAACACAAGTAATATTAACAATTGTATTAAGTTTCTGATATTCTTCAATTGTTTTATAAAGGCTTTGCATTCCATCACTATCAAAAGTAAAACTTAATCCATCATCTTTTGGGTCCCAGTCTTTAAACCATGCAAATGTCCTTACCCAGTGCGGTTGAATAGATATGATGCGTTCTTTTCTAAGTTGTACTGCTTCATCGTCTACCCCCTCAATTTTATTATTTGTATCATAAAAACGGCCATCATCTTCTGCACCGAAACCTAATAACTTTTTCTTTAATGGTTTATTATTTATATGTAATGTTACTTCATTTTGCTTTTGTTCTAAATGCCATGGGGTTGAGATTATGGGTTCATAGCATTCTAAGGCTCCTTGATTATGAATAAAGAGTGTTACTCTTATTTTTGAAGTACCAATTGGTGTTTTTCCATAAAGATGGATAGGGACAAATGTTTTTGTAGGTTCAGTCAACCTTTCCTCAACAAAATCGATTCTATTTCCATTTTCATCAATGAACCCTATTGTAACACCTACACCTAACGAATCTTTTTTATCTACTAATCTTATATATGTTTTTGCATAAACAAATTGTTCTTTAATGATTGGTATATCATAATATACATAATGCCATTTAGATTCATTGTCGCTTTTTGAGACAGAAATATTGAATATGTTGTGAGAAAAATCTAATTTCTGAATTTTCAATATTATAGACGGGTCTGATGATAGCCAGTTCTTAGGAGTAGTATCATCTACATATAGCAAATATGGCTCAATAAAAGCATGGGAAAATAAGATTGTAATATAAATAAACAACATGTATCATCTTATTTGTCATTGTTTTCTATTTTTCCACGAGTAAATAAATCATACAAAATGGGGATGATTATTAACGTTAAAACACCACTGATTGCAATGCCTCCTATACTTGCAATACCCAAATCTGTTCTAATTTCGCTACCCAATCCTTTGCCTGTGGCTATAGGAATCATTCCGCCTATTGCGGCAAGTGTAATCATTAAGATGGGTCGGAATTGTTCTCCTGCGGATTGAATCATTGCTTTATGTCTTGAACTACCAGCCACAACGAGTTGATTTAGTCTATCCATAATAAGGATGGCATTATTTACAACAATTCCAGAGAGCATAACTAAACCAAGCAAGACAAACATAGAGAGGAAGTATCCCGTTAAATATAATGCCCATATTATACCAACAAATCCCAAAGGTAACGTAATGAGAATAAAGAATGGTTGTTTGAATGATTCTAATATTGCTGCCAATACAAGAATAATAAGAACCACAGCAATTAGTCCTGCACGTGCGAACTCCCGCTGTGCTTCTACCATTACTTCATGTTCGCCAAAAAAGTAATATCCGTATCCCCTTGGAATTTTCCCATATTTATTTATTATTTCTATTATTTCATCTACAGCTGTACCCAGAGGCTTTTTGGGGTCTAATCCTGCGAATAATTTTTCAATTTTATGTTTATCTTTTCTTAATACGGTAACTGGTGCAACTCCTTCTTTTATGTCAGCGACCGTTTTAAGAGTAATTGGTTGTCCTGGTGCTCCTGGAAGTAAAAAGTTTTCTACTTGATTTTTACCTTCTTTCTCTTCAAACTTTACAACGATATCATAATTTCTCCCCTGTTCTTTATAAACGCCAGATGTTATTCCTTCTAAATTTCCTCTTAAAATCAACCCTAAAACCAAAGGAGGAATATTTAAATCAGCAAGTAGAGGTTTATTTGGGTATATTTTCAATTCTGGTCTCCCTAAACGTACAGAAGTATCAATATCTTTTATTCCTTTAATATCTTTTACGTGTTCTTTCAATCGTTTTACAATACTTTGTATTTCTCCACGGTCTTCACCTGATATTTCCAGTTCTATAGGGACCGCTTGTCCTCCAACTGCAGTAGGAGTTGAGACTCTATATTGACAATCTGGGTAACCTTCAATAAGTTTTCTTATAGTATCTTTCATTTTTTCAATAGGCATATCAGGACGTTCTGGTTTTTGGTTAAATACAAGTAATACTTGTGCTAAATGAACACCCTCAGAACTCATTCCCATCATGCCTTGGACTTTACCTATATTTGTTAGAACATGTTGTAAATAAGGTAGACCTTTTATCTTTTCCTCAATTTCTCTAACTCTTTCTATTGTATTTTCTATCCTATAATAGGTAGGATATTCTAATCGTATGAAGATAGTGCCACGGTCAGGCTCGGAAAAGAAGCCGAAGCCAATTTTAGGTACTAATGTAAAGGCATGGATAAATGTAAGTATTACTAATGCTGTTAACAAAAGAGAAGCCCAACGTCTGTGTTCAAAAAATTTTAATATCCCAACATATCCGTTTTTTATAAATTGCAACCCTTTATTAAAGATAAGTTCTGCCTTTTGTGTGATGCCTTGTTTTTGGGTTGTTTTAAGCAGAATAGAGGCAAGAAGCGGAGTAAGTGAAAATGATATGAAGAGAGAAACAGCAGTTACGATAATCATAGTCCATGCAAAGGGAGCAAAAAATAATCCTACTTGAGAACCCATTGTAGCGATAGGGAAAAGAACTACAAGGTTTGTGCCTGCACTTGCAAGAACAGCCACTAATACTCGGTTTGCCCCGTTGATAGCTGATTCTTTGGGATTATGAGTTTTTTGGAATTCGGTCATGATACTTTCTAATACGACAATTGAATTTGTAACGAGGATACCGACTGATAATCCCATAGATATGAGTGTGCTTATATTTAAGGTATATCCCATAAGTCGAATAAAAAAGAGACCTACAATAACAGTCATAGGCATTGAAATGCCTACAATAAAAGTGAGTCTTAAATTGTATAAGAAGAAGAATAATATAATCGCAGTAAGTATAATTCCTTGTATAATATCTGATGTTGTACTATCAACTGTTGCCTTAATAAATGTGCCCTCATCATTTACCCAGATGAGTTCCATACCATCAGGTAGAACCTTTTGTATATTTTGAATCTCTGCTCTAACCGTATTCACTACCCGAACTGTATTTGCTTCTGCTCTCTTAACAATTCTTATAGAAATACAAGGTTTTCCATCAATAAAAGCGGACTGTCTATTTTCTTTTGTTCCGAAGATAACTTTCCCGACATCACGAATATAACAACGAGACCCATCATTTGATTTTAATGGTAAGGTTTCTAACGCTTCTATTTGATGATATTCCGCATCATATTTAACAGAATATTCCATACCCTCTTCTTTAACTCTACCCGAAGGGATAAGACGGACACCTTTTTGTATTGCTTCTACAACATCTAACGATGTCAAACCGCGTGATGCCAATTTATCTCTATCTAACAAAACATGGACTTCTCGTTTTGTGCCACCAATTAACTCAACACTTGCAACACCTTCTATTGTTGTTAATTTGTCTTTAAGTTGATTGTCTGCATAGTCATATAGCTCATCAACAGAGTATTTTCCAGTTAAAACTAAGTCAATAATAGGAACAGCGTTAATGTCAAATTTTAATACCTTTGGTTTTTCCGTCCCTTCTGGAAAGTCATTGAGAATCAAATCCAACTTTTCTCGCACATCATAAGCGGCGACATCAACATCTACATTGAGATTAAATTCAAGAAATGTTTGGCAGGCATTTTCCATACATATAGATGATACATGCTTTAATCCATCGATTGTTACAACAGCGTCCTCTATTCTTCGGGCTATATCTGTTTCTATTTCCTCTGGACTTGCACCTGGATAGACAGTGACTATAGTTACATATGGAACATCAACCTTTGGAAAAAATTCAATACCCATATTAAAATAAGCATCAATACCTAAAAAGGCGAGTCCTATAAATAAACAGGACATAGCAACGGGTCGGCGAACAGATAATTCTGGAAGATTCATTTTGTGTTGTCCTCCATTACCTGAACCTTTTGACCCTCTTTAATAAAAGATTGTCCCATGCTAATAATTGGGGTTCCCTCTTGAAGTGTAGTATCTACAAGTTCTACCCAGCCATTTGTTTCTAATCCTATAGTTACAGGTACTTTTTGGGCAACATTGTTAACAACCGTGAAAATAAATTTTTCATTTCCTGCGGTTAATACGCATTCTTTGGGGATACCCAATGCTTCTTTTTTCTCAAGTATTACTGAAACTTCAACCATGGCACCTGCAACGATATAATCATCTTTATTGTTAAGTATTGCTTTAACTTCAAAGGTTCGTAAATTAGGTAATATTGTAGGACTTTTATAGGTTATTTTAAATGTTCCTATTTCTTTTTTCATAGCGGTGAATACTGCTTCTGTTTTATCAATATCTATGTAAGGATAGTACTCTGCAGGGAGAAAAATAGAGGCTTCTAATACCTCTGGATTGTCTATTTTAAGAATAGGTCTACCGGCACCAATAAACTCATTTTGTTCAACAAATTTATAGCTTACTTTGCCAGAAATCGGGGCATATACTAATGAATCAGAGAGTGTTTTCTCTGATATTTTAAGGGCATGTTCTGCTTTTTTCAATTGTTCGTTTGCTAACTGACATACGGCTTCTGCATGTTCTAACCCTGCTTTTGTTGCTTTATATCGTGTTTCCTGAAGTTCCCAAGTATCTTTGGATATGGCTTTTTTTTCAATAAGTCTTTGAAATCTTTCATAGTCTGTTTTTGCTTTTTCGTATTGAGCCTTCATGTTCGCCAAATTGGCTTCGGCTTCACGTATTCCACATTTAGCTACTGCAAGGTCTTGTTTTGCTATTTCATATGCCTGCTCTACTCTGACTTTATCTATCTGAAATAATGGCGTTTTGTTTGCTATAACTTCATCTCCCTTGTCTACGAACAGGTCTGTTACTACACCATCAATTCTTGCGGATACTATAGCGTGTTCTTTTGTATCAATAGTTCCCTGTGCTTCAACTGTTTTTGTGAATATCCTCTTTTCAATGTTTGTTACCTTTACAGGGAAATTCTCGGTGCCGTTATTTTGTTCTGCATTAACAATATTATTTTTACAGCTTGTGAAAATGAGTATTTCCAAAACGAAAATAAACAGGATACATATTTTAATATTATTATTCTTTTCCATTGTTTTTTTGCTCCTTTTCATTAGACGTATTAACTGCTTCAAAACAGTATATTGAATTTCCCATATATGTTTTTCCGATAGAATTCCACAAAACAGCACGAGCAATTTGTTCTTGTATTTGTGCAACTATTTGGTTAATCTCAGCATTTCCAAGTTCCGCCTGTAGATTGATTAAATCTACCTCCGTAATCATGCCTTCGTTCCATTTCTCGTTTTCTTCTCTAAACTTTTCTTTTTGGTAAATAAATGCTTGATGTGCTAATTTACTGTCTTCTTTAGCTTTTTCTAAATCATTTTTTGCTCTAATAACACCCACAATTAAAGATAATGCTGTTTCTTCTCGTTCTAAAAAGGCTTTTTCTCTCTTTTCTCGTGCAATTCTGTATTGTTGTATGTTTGCAAATCCATTGAACAAGGTTAAAACACTATGTATGCCATACAACACTGATTGGGAATACATTGTATACGAATTGGAAGTATATTCCCATTTAGAAAAGCCTCCAACTAATGGCAAAAACTGGGTAATGGCAAGTTTTATCTCATCTTCACTAATTTCAACTTTTCTGTCTTCTATCTGAATCTGAGGATGGTTCTTTAATGCCTGAAGAATTAAATCTTCCAATGAGTCCGTTGTTGAAGGAATTTCAATATTTTTTGATAGTTTTATTTCTTGCAAAGGATGGATCCCCAAAACACTGTTTAGTTGTGCTTTTGCTTTGTTAATTTCATATTCACATTGTTTTAAGTCCCTTTCTTTCAATTGTTTTAATAAAATAGATTGTTCCTTTTGCGATTGGGTGATAAGCCCTTCTTCGTAAAATAGTTCCATTTGTTCAACAAGCTTTTTTGATGCTTCATATTGCATTTCTAATGATTTTTTTATGTTCTCTAACGCTAATACTTGAAAATATAAAGCGGTTGTTTGTAGTGAGATCATCTGGCATGTATAGTTGTAAACTAAATTACTAATATCAACGCCCCGTTTACTTAAGTCGTAAATAAACCATGTGGCAGGTGCAAATATAGGCATTTGTAATTGAATGTCTGCTATTCGGATTGTTTTATCTTGCATTGCAGTTGATAGAGGACCTATATCTACCATCGGTTGACGGTCGTATGTTACTACTTGAAATTCTGCATTGATTTGTGGAAAAAAATTAGCAAAAGCCATATTTTTTTCTAAACGGGCAATCTTTTTATTAATCTCTGATGTTTTTACGTGTGTATTATTTTTTAATGCTAATTGAATACATTCTTCTAAACTTATTTCTTTATTTGTTTTAATAATCTCAGGTGTTTGTTCATCTATTTTTCTCTGAAATTCGTGAATTGATTTTTCTCGAATTGTAATGTCATTTTTATGGGCACAAGATGAAATAAGAAATAATGAGACAACAACCAAAAGAGAAAGTTTCTTATGTATGATTATTTTTATATCTAAAGAATGAAATCCTTCTTTTTTCTTGTTCATCATGTCATTTTCTTCCTATGTAAGTCCTAAACCTTTTAGGATTAGACCTGTTATGTGATTTTGCAGTTGCTCCAAAATTTTTGAATTATATTTTTTCTCTGTTAATCCCAAAGACATCTTAATACCGGGTTCCGCAAATACGTAAAAGGAAATCTCACCGAGAATAGAAAAAGCCCAAAATTTACACTTTTCTTTGTCTATTTCAGGAACACATTTTGCAATAACTTCGACCAATGCATTCAATTCTGGGATAAATGTGTTAGAAATCACAGTTTCAAACATGGTAGGAGGCTCGATAAGACTTCTAAGTAATAACTTCGCATACCACATGGGGTATTTATCAGAAAGATAATTTTGCACTCGTTCTTTGATTAAATTTTGTATTATTTGACACTTTGTTTTTTTTGAAGAAAAATCTATTTTGGGATCTTTTAAGATTTTTTGAGCCAGTGGACATTGAACCTGCCACGCAACATAGCGAAGTGTTTCTGTATAAAAATTTTCTTTTGAACCGAAATAATAGTTTATAGAAGCAATATTAACTTTGCATTTATCTGCAATACTTCTTATGGAGGTTCCCTTTAAGCCTAATTCGGCAAAAAGAGGACCTGCGGTTTCAATAAGTTCTAACTTTTTATATTTGTCTGTATAGTCTTGAATACTCATGAAATTGAGCTCTTTTTTAAAGATATTCTTGTATTCTAATATAAAACAATTGTTTGTTTCAAACGAATGTTTGATTACTTGTCAAATAATTCCTGTTTAATTTATGGATAAAAATTGAAAGTTTTAGTGATTAATTTAGATAACGATTTTTTGTTTTAGAAATGGTGTGTGTAGCCAAGAACTATTGAGAATCCGCCAGTACTGAGTTCCGTTCCTTGCCCTAAATGTGATAATAAATCCCCGTTTCCTGTATCGGTCATTTTATTTTTTAATCCCACTACACCCGATAAGCTAACCTCATCATGCTCTGTAATTTTTCTTGCCAGTCCTAATGTAAAATGGTCTTCACATAAAACAGGGACTAAACCAGCTAAAAACACATGGTCTTCTGTTATTGGGGAGTTTCCATGACTATATCCCGCAAGTATTCTTGTTTTGTCATTTATTCTGTATTCAACACCAAGTTTTGTACAGAATTGGTTAACCCAGTTGAAACCACCGTCCGTAAGGTCTCTACCATAGGCTGGGATACCTTCCCAATTTAGCCATTTAAAGTCCAGACTTAATGTTAATTTATCATTAACATCATAGGCGACACCTGCATTTAATATTTGAGGTTGGTCTAATGGATAACGAAGTAAATCTTTATAATGTTGGAATCGTTCTGTCCAATGTCTTGATGTATACGTCGCACCTATTGCAAATTTTTCCCATTTTTTGTAAATACTTAAATTAAATCCAGCTCCATAAGATTCATCCCAATCAAAATCCCCCTCTGTTGGCAAGAGAGATAATGTAATATGGTCGGATTTAAATCGTGATACTGAGCCGTGAATACCTCCACCAATTGCCCAACCATTATCAAATTTATATCCATAGGCTACAACTAATCTCATATGTTGATAAAATAATTTTCTGTCTGCATTCCATAATCTTGAAAGAATGTTTCGTGAATTTTGATAATCAACACCTGTGCCACTCGGGACATATAAACCAACTCCTAATGTTCCTACATCCAAAGGGATAATCATACCTCCAGAGGCAATATTAAATAGCCCATCTCCTTCTAAGGGTGATTCGAAACGATTGCCTATCAGTCCTCGTGGGTGCATTTCAATATCTGTTTTAACGATATACCAATTTAAGTCTAATCTTTTATTTAATTCAACCATACTGGCAGGGTTCATATAGCACCAATAAGCACTTCTTGGACTTGCAATTCCACTTGATGCTCTACCCAATTGATATGCGTCATTACCTAAAACAAAAACACCTTCGTTTGCATAAAGATATGATGAGTATATAGTTATAGAAATAATTAGAATTTGAAGAATAGTTTTACCTGTATTATTGCTTATTTTGGAATTATTTGACATAATACAATCCTTTTTATTTATTGTAATATTACTAATTATTGAATTTATAAATAATATGTAATAAATATATATTATGTATTATATTGTATTTATAAAATAATATTTACAGGATACGATAATATAATATTATAAATTAAATAATCAAATGAAATACTGGATGATTTTTTTGAGAACATATTAAAGAAGGAGGTCTCACTTACATTATTTCTATTTTTTGGGGAAGGGGTTGTTTATTTTTGTGTTTTTATCGTTATATGCCCATATTTATAGATATGTAATGTTTTATGATGTTATATATTACAATAACATTAAAGATGCTGTTTTTCTTTTGAGATTTGATGGATATGTATTAACGAACATTCAACCCCTGCATTTTCAATTTTAAGTCTTTTGGTGAAGTAGCGTAACTCAATGCTATATCTGTAGAGATTTTCTTTTGTTCCCATAAATCGAATAAGGCTTGGTCGAATGTTTGCATTCCGTATTGGTCTTTTCCTTCTTGTATTAGTGAAACAATATCTCTAAAAGGTTTGCCTTGTTCTATAAAGTCACGAACAGCACGTGTTCCTATAAGTATTTCAGCGGCGACACATCTTCCTGTACCTGATGCTAATGGAACAATTCTTTGGGAAACGACAGCACGAAGGACGCTTGCTAATTGTTTTCTTATAAACATTTGTTGGTGGGGTTCGAAAAATTCGATTATTCGGTTTAATGTTTCTACTGCATCTACAGTGTGTAACGTAGATAAAACAAGGTGCCCTGTTTCTGCAGATGATAAAGCTGTGCGGACTGTTTCTGTATCACGCATTTCACCGATAAGAATTACATCGGGGTCTTGTCGTAATGCGGCGCGTAGTGCGTTTGCAAAAGAGAGTGTATCATGACCTATTTCTCTTTGAGTAATAATACTTTGTTTATCTTTATGAACAAATTCTAATGGGTCTTCAATGGTAACAATGTGTTCAGGTCTTGTGTTGTTTATTTCATCAATCATCGCGGCTAATGTTGTTGATTTTCCACTACCTGTAGGACCAGTAATTAAGATTAAACCATTTTTCAATTTGCATAATTTTTTTAATATAGAAGGCAAATTAAGTTCGTCGATGTTTAGTATTTTTAATGGAATAATTCTCATAACAATACGAACGTGTCCATCGTCACGACAAATATTTACACGGAACCGTGCTTTGTTTTCGTAATAAAAGGATATGTCTAATTCAAAAACTTTTTCGTATTTTAAAATATCCGCTGGAGATGCAATTTCACTTAGATAGATTTTTAAGTCGTCATCTGTTAAGGGATTGTCCCCCTCTATTCTTCTTAATATACCATCAATTCGTAATATAGGTGGGTTATCATGTTTGAGATGGATATCAGATGCATTTTTATTTATTGCCATTTCCATCAACTCTTTTAAGGGTATTGGCATAAATCTCTCCTTTTCAAAAAGTTTCTATTTATTATAAAATAGTTTAGTTTTAAATTATAATTTATATCAACAAACCAAATCTTATGAATACATATATTATTATAAACTCATTTACTACACCAGAGGAAAATATAGCTGTAGAGGAATTTTTATTTTCTTCTAAAAATACCTTTTTCGAAAAATATAATCTATTACGGATATGGGAATGTGATGAGTATTTTATAGTATTAGGCAGTTCACAAAAGGTTCAAGATGAGGTGTTTTTAGATGTTTGCAGACAGGAAGGGATAAAGATTATAAGACGTTGCAGTGCTGGAGGTGCTGTTTTACAGGGTCCTGGATGTATAAATTATTCACTTTTTTTAGACCTTGTTCTCTATCCTCAATTAAGAAATATCCGTGAGTCGTATTATATTTTATTATCACCATTAATTAGCGTTTTAAGAAATAATTATGGATTACATACTACAATTAAAGGAATTAGCGATATTTGTTTCAATAACAAAAAATTTTCTGGGAATGCTCAACGAAGAAGTAGCAGAGTATTACTTCATCATGGAACAATCCTGTATTCAGTTAATTATGACTTAATGGAACGAGTATTAAGAATACCCCAGAAGCAACCTGAATATCGTGACGGAAGGAATCATAGGGACTTTGTTGGGACTTTACCGCTATCGAAGGAGCAAATCATAGATACTATTTTTACGGCCTTTGGAAAAGATACAATCTCTTTTTCATTATCAAACAAAAATATAGAGGATATAAAAAACCTTGCTATAAACAAATATTCTAACTTGGAGTGGAATTATCGGAGGTAGAACAATCTTTACATTGTTAAAGGTAATGAGGGATTAGCAGTAAATGTGAAGTCGGATGTATATCCGTTTACTATTCTTGAATACCCTGCTGATGCAATCATTGCTCCATTATCGAGGCAATATTGCATTTCTGGAAGAAATACTTCTGCGTCTAATTCGTCTTTGGCTCTCTTTCGGAGTAGTGCATTTGCTGAGACACCACCAGCAATAACCAATGATTTTATCCCTGTTTTTTTCAAAGCGATTTTTGTTTTGTTTATTAAAACATCAATCGCTGTCCATTGGAAACTCGCTGTAATATCTGACAACCATTGTGGATTTTTTTCTTGTTCAGGGATTTCACGAACTTTATATAATACAGCTGTTTTAAGGCCACTATAACTAAATTCGAGTGATTCGCTATTTGCCAGTCCTTGTGGAAATTTAAAAGCAAAAGGATTCCCATCTTCAGAAACTTTTTGTATAGACGGTCCTCCTGGATAAGGCAAACCTAAAATACGTGCCACTTTGTCAAAGCATTCTCCAACAGCGTCATCTCTGGTATTTCCAATGATTTCATATTTATGTGGTTCTTTACATTTAATCAACATTGTATGTCCACCACTGACTACAAGGGATAGAAAAGGGAAATCTGGGCTATGGTTTGAAAGCATTGAAGAGAAGATATGCCCTTCAATATGGTGAATAGGTATTATTGGTATTTTTTGTGCCCAAGCAAATGCTTTTGCGAAATTAACACCTACAAGAAGAGAACCCATTAAACCTGGTCCTTGTGTAACTGCTACCATATCTATAGAAGGTATATTTGTTTCTGAAATTGCTTTATTTACTAATCTGGATATATGGATAAGATGTTGTCTTGAAGCAATTTCTGGAACCACACCGCCATAGGTAGAATGTATAGGTACTTGGCTTGTAATAAGGTTTACTATTGCTGTTTTACCATCTTTCACTATTGCTATACCCGTCTCATCACAAGATGTTTCAATCCCTAATGTATATGTCATGGGAATAACTCCGAAACATGTACTAATTCAAATCCTTGTTTTTCCAGATTAGGTAGTTCTTCTTTCAATACTTGAATTGTTAAATCTTTGAAATGACCTATACCTATTGCTCTGCCTTTTTTTTGTGCGATTTTTTTCAGATTCTTAATGTTTTCTTGAATCTTTTTTTTTGTATATTCATGGTCTAAAAAAACATCCCTCTGCAATGCTGGTACTTTTTCACTTACAGCCACATTAAAGGCTTTACTATTACTAACAACAATACTATCAACAAAAAATAGTTTTTCCTTTTTGAGAACTTTCATAAATTTTCTAAGAGCGTCCTCATCTAAAGAAAAAACACTACCAGTATGGTTATTAACTCCTTTTGCATTTGGAAATTGTTTGATCGCTTCTTTTGTTTTTTCTTTAATTTCATCTTCGCTCATATTAACCAATAATTCACATGGTAGGGAACCTTTTGCTATTCCATGTTTGGTTTGCATAGGCATGTGGATCATAATTTCGAATCCTTTTTCACCAGCAACTTTAGCTAATTCTTTTCCATAGTGAGTGTCTGGTAAGATTGAAAAGTCAATTTTATTGGGCAATTCTAATGCTATTTCACCTGATGGATTTCTATACCCACCGTCATCAAGAATAATAGCAATTTTAGGTTTTTGCTTTTGTTCTAATACACCACAGGCACCTAAATTATTCTCTTCAATTTCACCATTTTTAACCTCTTTTTGGTGTTGAATATCAAAATTGTCTGTAAAAGAGCGATTTTCTACATTATTTGTCCCCCAAAATATAGAATTAACTACCAAAAAAGATAGCAAAACAAAGAATTTATTCTTTGTCTTAAGTTCGTCTTTATTTAATGGTTTTATTTTAAATAACATTGTTTAATAAATATCATTGTTTATTATTAAGATAGAATTGGTATATCAATCCACTCTACATGTTCTATTTTTTCTCTTAAAAATTTACTGCCTATGGTTTTAAACTTTTCTGGTCTATCTGTTACAAAAAAATTCAGAATAGTGTTGGTTTTCTTATGTATATTTTTATTTAACATATTGTGGTTTTGTAGTATTTCAAAAACAGCTTTTGCGGTTTCTTCTGCACTGTCAATAATTTTTATTTTTTTATTCTCAATAACCTTTTTAATAATAGGAATTAACAAAGGGTAATGGGTACAGCCTAACAATAACGTATCAATTCCTTTGTCTATGATAGGTTGTAAATACTGTTTAGCAACTAAAAAGGGGATATTTCCTTTGGTCCAGCCTTCTTCGACTAAAGGTACAAATAAAGGGCATGCTTTTGAAATAACATTAATGCTTGGGTCGATTTTTTTTATGTGTTTGACATAAGATTGGCTGGCAATTGTCCCCTCTGTTCCGATAACAGCGACTTGTTTATTTTTTGTGGTTTTGACAGCAGATAAGGCTCCAGGTTCTACTACACCTAATATAGGGATGTCTGCTTCCTTTTCTAACATGGGTAAAGCCTGTGATGAGGCAGTATTACATGCAATCACCAGAATTTTTATCCCCCTGTTAATTAAAAAATGAGAGCAGGACCTTGCATACCGAATAACCGTTTCTGGAGACCGTGTTCCATAGGGAACACGTGCAGTGTCACCTAAATAAAAGAAGGTTTCATTAGGTAAATATTTTTTTAGTTTTGCTAAAACGGTAAGACCACCTATACCCGAATCAAAAACTCCTATAGGCAAACGAGCTATGCTATTTTTATACATTTATGATTTATCCTATTTATTACAGACAAAAGAGTAGTCTGGGATGAAAGGTTGTTTCCAACTTATATGGCTTGGAAAATCCATAGAAGGTAAAGAACCTTCAATTAAAAATCTAATCTGTTTTACAGAGGTGTTAACAACTAAATCGCTTTGTAGTAATGTATCTACAATAGCGTATGTAAATAATGTTTCAAGGAATGTTGTTGCTTGGTCTTTATAATTAGATATAATTGTTGCTGGAAGGTCTATTAGTAACTCACCATCTGGAGTTAGATATACTCCTCTGATAGTTATATCCTTCGGTATTGGAGAATTATAATTTTCTGTGTTAAGTTCCTTCATTTTATTGAGTATTTGTTTGCAATTTTCCTCATATTTAGGTTTCCATTCAATTTGTGTGTCAATTGGTTGTAAACATTCTTTATTTTTTGGCAAAACATAAATTATGATGTTCTTTGTTGTGTATTGGGGTTCATTTATTTTGTTTTCAACCTTTACATTTACAGAAGTGTCTACTGCGGTTTTGATTAATTGTTTGTTTTCTCCAATAATTTGTTGAGCCATATATATAATTATTAATACGGCGGAAAACGTAATTATGATCCAAAGAATGACAAAAATTCTTTTTATTACCGTTTTTTTTATATCATTCACCTTTATTATTACCTTCCTTATTCTTTATTAACTCTATAAATGTATCTTTAAGAACCTCTGTAAAATCTGAAGTATCACCTAAAAATGTATTCCACTCCTCTTCATTTGTATTCTCTTTGATACCTGGATATACTTCGATTAATATACCAGCAACTCCTTCGACATCATTAATATAAAGGGGGGAATAATACATTTCAATATTTATTTTATTTTGTTTACTACCAAGTTTTTTTATTAGTAATTCGGCAAACAATTCGTTTGTTTTACTTATGTTTTCATTGTTTGATTTTGGAATGAATATCCTTAATCCTTCTCCCGCCTCTTTTGGCATATCAGCATGAATAGCTATATAGAACTCATTACTATTTTTCTGTAGTCGATTCATTCTGTCTTTTATACTAATGGTATTATCTCCATTCCGTATAAGTTCATTTTTTAAATTGTTTTTCGTTAATGTTGCCTCCAGTTTATTTGCGATTATTAGCGTAATATCTTTTTCATACTTTCCAGATGGAAATAAAATTCCCTTGTCCTCTCCCCCATGCCCTGCATCTATTATTATTTTATTGATAGTTCCTTTTGTTCCTTCTTCTTCATTTTTTCTCTCTTCTACTTTTATTTCTTCGAAAACAGGCTCCTTTTCTTCAAATTTATTATTAATAGTTTCGTTCTTTATATCTTCTGTTGTTAGTGGTTTTAAAGTTACTGTTTCTATCTCATTTTCTGGGACAGGAGTTATTTCTGATATTCCTGTTTCTGGTGATAGATTTTTCCCTGTAACTGTTTGAAGCAATAAATATGCGTCATTTTTTTCAAGCCAAATAGTATCCTGCCATATTTTAGGTGTATTTTGTAATTGTATGAATTTGGATGTCATTCCGTCGCTAAGACTTATATAATTACTTTGCAAATTAACGACTATTTTTTTATTTTCTAAACTTATATTTACCTTATTTTCTTCAATATTTATCGTTCCATTCAATTTTAGTATCAAGGTAGGTAAATGTAGATATTCTTTGTTATCCTGTTTAAAAGAATCAACTGTAATTTGTTCTTTTGAATCTTGTGAGATAACGGTAATTTCTATTGGAAAGGCATTGTAATAGATAAAAGATATTAGTAATACAAACGATGTAAATAAATAATTTAGCCTATACATAACAACAATATTTTCTATAAATGTGGATGTATTTATTTATTTTCTTATCACTTTCTTTTGATTTTAGATACTTATTATATATCAACTATGCCAAACGATTTCTTTTTAATGATTATATTAGAAAAGAAACATTTACTCGTTATCTCCCTTTTCCTCTTTTTTGTAATCTATTTCGGGTATGGGAATATTGTATATCTCCATAATTCTTTTCATTTCACTTATCAGGGAATTGTTTTTTTCAAGCCTTTCACTTAGAATATGGATGGTATTAAGTAATAATCTGACTGCAACGTGTTTTTCGAAGATATCGCTTATTTGCTTCTCATCTAAGCAAAGAAGTCTGGTTTCTTCTAACGCCATAGCAGTAGCGGTTCTTGGTTTTTTATTTAAAACAGCCATTTCACCAAATGTATCGCCTACGTGACATTTCGTAATAAGTTGATTTTTTATATAAATACCTACTTTTCCGCTAAGGACAATAAACAGATTACTACCTAAAATTCCTTCGTGGAAAATTGTTTCACCTTTACGGGCAATAATAATTTTTCCTCTTTTTATTACATCTTCAACTTCTTCAGGCTCTAAACCATGAAACAAGGGTATCTTTTCTGCATACCTTCGATATTTTGCAATGTCTGTCATAGTTATTACCTTCTTGTAAAATATTGTATGTTCATTATAACAATGAATATTATATAAACAATAACTTTAACTTAGTTTATTTTAAAATTTAATAGTTATTGAGGTTTAAATATGAAAAATGAAATTACACGAAGACGTTTCATTATTGGCACTTCATTATCGCCATTAATTGGACAGAATCTATTTGCTCAAAATGATAATGAGCTAATACCAATTGTTGGAGAACACGATGATTTATTAGGAGAGGATTCTATTTCAAATGGGGATTTGAAACGCGAAATGCCGTTAGGAAAAATAGGAAATATTGAGATAAGTCGATTGATAGCAGGTGGAAACATTATTAGCGGAATTGCTCACAGCCGTGATTTAATTTATGTGTCTCAATTAATGAAAAATTATTTTAACGAAGGTAAAATACTCGATACTTTGGCTCTTTATGAACAAAATGGGATTAATACTGCTATTCTTCGTCTTGATGATTTAACTTTAAAAATTATTAATCGGCATTGGAAAGAGAATAAAGGGAAAATTCAATGGATAGCACAAATAAAACCTAAAAAGTCTGATCCATATATAGATGCGGATATTGCTATTGAGAATGGTGCTATCGGTGTTTATATCCAGGGGCAAATTGGGGATGATTTTGTTCAGAAGGGTGATACGAAATTATTAGGCAAAATTGTAGACCATATTCGAGGAAAAGGAGTTATAGGTGGTATAGGAGCACATTCTATTGATGTTATTGTCGCATGTGAAAAAGAGAAAATAATACCTGATTTTTATATGAAAACTTTCCATTCTCTTGACTATTGGTCAGCTAAACCTGAAGAATCTTATGATAATAAGTGGGATATAAATCCTGATGAGACTATTAAAGTAATGAAAAATGTTAAAGTTCCCTGGATAGCATTTAAGGTATTGGCAGCAGGTGCAATTCCACCTAAAAAAGGTTTTGATTTTGCATTCAAAAATGGAGCCGATTTTATGTGCGTTGGTATTTTTGACTTTCAAGTAAAAGAAGATGTTGATATTGCTATCAATACATATAAAAGGAACAAAGATAGAGCACGTAAATGGTATGCTTAAGTTTATTTGTTGAATGGCTTGTAAATATTTTAGTAATTAATATAACGATTTACGATAGGATATTTTTCCCTTCGAGGTCATCAGGTGTAGATAGATTTAGGTACGAAAGAATTGTAACACCAATATCTTGAATATGAGGTTTGTCGGTATTCGGTTTTTTATTTGTCAATAGCATTCCAGGGATGCGTCGGTAATCTGTGGCTACATGGTCTCCACTCCATTTGTCTTTGTTATCTTCAAATACTTGTTGAGGAGCAGAGCCTTTAGCAGATGCTTTTGTAGATTGATAACCAGGATAGTACCCAAGTATCAAATCAGGTGCATTGTCGATTGATATACCTTTAAAATCTTCACATGTATATACTTGACTTATAATAGGATTTCCTGTTTGTGGGTCTTTTACCGATAATAGTTTTTGCTTTATTTCGTCCCTAACTTTCTTTGCTTCTGTTTGTTTAACAACGCCATTTCTTTCTCTGTTTTCAAGGTTTAGGTATATCGAACCCAATCCCAATGCGTATGCCTTTGTTTTATTCCAGTCATAACCTTGTAAGAAGGACTGGTCGTTATATGCAGTACTGGGGTCATTTTGTCCTTCAACAACAAGGTATCCTTCTCGTATTAACCATGTTCCAAGATTGAAGCCTTTTCGATATGAAGTAAAGCCATGGTCTGACATTACAATCAGAAAATCATCAGAATTTAGTGAATTCAAGGTATTTCCAACAATGCGATCCATAATCTTATAAGTTTCTTCCAATATCCCTCCGTATATCATCGCTTTTTCCTTATCATACATTGGATGTTCTGGGTCACGATAACGCCAGTAAAGATGTGCTACACGGTCAGTAGCCATCCACATGGACATCAGTAATTGCCATCCATCATTGGTGTTTAATTCGTCTAACATTAATTTTTCATGCCAAGCCATGGTTTTTTGCACATCTTCGAAAAATATATCTTCTGTAAGCACATCTTGACGAAGAGCATGCGTATCATAATTCCAACCGATTGTTTTATATAGTCCATAACGTTTTGCTAATTCGGCTGAATATGTTTGTGGTGTTGTAAATGGGATATATGGATATTTCGGGTGATATTGTAAACATGTCATATATATGAAAGCGGTATCACCTGCTTCTTTTATGAAGAATCTGCTAATCGCATGAACTGAATATGTATCTGTTACGGGGAATTTCCATTCTATCCAATCTGACCAGTTGCCCTGTTCGATAGTAATTTGTCTTTGCTCCTCAATCTCGATTGTTATTTTTTTCGATGTCCTGTCAATTGTAAAATACAGGACTTTTTCTATAAATTCTTTATTTTTATTTGGATTTCGAAAGGCAGGCAATTTTACCTTTGCTTTTGAGTTCTCAAAATTTAATTTTAATCTCATTCCACCAGATATAGATTGATTTAATTCTTCTTGTGTAAACTTATCGGAGAATACAAAAAAGAAACTTTCTGTCCCTCTAATATCTGGAACTCCTAAACCACTTAACATAACTCCATTTTTTAATGGGTCTGGCGGATATGAATACGGCATGTTCAATATCTTGCATTGCACACCTTGTTCATCTGCTATGGACCAAAATGTCCTGCCTTTTCTCATATTTTCGAAGTAAGGCTCTTTTTTTAGGTTTCCCTGTTGATCAAATTCTGCATGGTGAACTGAACCTAATGCGATATTTGGAACATATTGAGTTGGGTCTCTCCGAAGAAAATCATAAATTCCATGCTGTCCTGGATTCTTGCATGTTGCGAAACTGGACCATGCGGTAGGAGATTGTGGTGGAATCGTTGAAGTGAGGTTATATATCCCTCCTTGTTGTTTAAGTTTCGCAATATTTTGTAATTCTCCTTTTTCTAACATCTTATGGATTATTGTAGGTTCTACTCCATCAAATCCAAGAAGGATAACCCTTCCTTTAGTATTTGAAAATGATATTTTTGGGTTTGTAATAAAACTTAGGCTTAATGCGGAAGATAGAAGAAATTTTCTTCTATTTATTATCATTTTATCTCCTTTCTGACGTTTACTTCTTTTTATATATTTTTTTCAATATTTCGTATGCTTCATTTAATGCCTTCATGGTATCTTCATCTCCTCCCAAGTCAGGGTGATGTAACTTTGCTTTTTTTCTATATGCAGACTCTATTTCATCCCATGGGCTACTTGGAGAAACACCTAAAAGGCGGTAAGATATTTCGATATTTTGAGGACTTACAGTTGTATTTTTATTTTTTGGTTTTTCATTTTCTCTGTCACTATAATCACCTCTGAACTCTCTAAGTGCCTTTATTACAATAGGTAAAACGCCAGTAAAATTAAGGAGGATAATGATTAATATAAAAATTAATAGTTCTTGCATGCTTGGAAACATTTTTCTTCCTTATACCTTATTCAAAGTCATTTTACACGTCAAATTTATTCAAACCGAATAATTTTTTTAATTTGTAGAATATACCTTTATCATCAGCAGAAATATATAGATATCCAATACCCATACCTGCCAAATGAGTTACTATGGACATATTAGCAAAACCACTAATATAAAGAAGGTTAAGTAATATAACTAAGATAACGATTCCCCTGGCATTTATTGGGATAGGGAGAGGAAAAAGGAAAAATTCTCGTTCTGGATTTATATATGCGAATGCTACAAGAACAGCCATAATACTGCCACTGGCACCCACGATAGGCGGTGTATATCCTTGAAAGACAAAGGGAATAAAATTAACGAGTACTGCAGTCGCTCCACAAAATAAATAGAAAATATAGAATCTTTTTTTAGAAAAATAAATCTCCACTTCGGGTCCAAAAATGTATAACCAAAGCATATTAAAGAAAAGATGATATAACCCACTGTGTATAAACATATATGTAATTATTTGCCATAGTGCTCCTCGTAAAAATAATGGGATGTTAAAGCCAAATAACTGAAACAACATCATATATCCCATGGGCATCTCATAAAGTTTCATAGGAATTATTGATATTAATGCTGACATTACTAAACCTAAGAATAATTCAAAAATAAAAATCAATATATTTATCAGGATAAGGTTTCTAACACCTCTTGTAATAGTTGGACGGAAAAAACTTAAATTATCAACATAATATCTTTGGTAATAGTAAGACATAAGATTAAATAAATTTTTATTTGTTTACTTGTTTAGTGGCTTCTATATTTCTATTTTGTAAAGGGTTCTTCGACTTTTTTCTTCCTGTGAAGTTTTTAAGTGGTGATAAAAATGGATTTCTGTGTTCTTCTGCTCCATAATTGCGTGTATTCTTCTTCTCATTATTAAAGTAATCTTTTATTTCTCCAGATTCTATCTGCATAAGTATGTTTTTTGTAATTTCGCTATCTGGTTTTATTTTTAACGCTTCAAGTAGGCATTGTCGTGCATTATCAAGTTTTTTCACGGATAGCCATGCTCTTCCTTCATTAAGCCAAGTATAAAATATTTCGTCATCATTGCGTGCTACTTTTCTTGCTATTCGCCATGCTTGTGCTGATTTTTTTCCATCCACTGGCAAACCGAACTGAAAAGCGGTAAAATAATTAAGTGCATAATCTTTGCATAATTCAAAATCATCAGGTTTTAATTTTACTGCCTTTTCTGAAAAATCCATTGCTTTTTTATATATTTTTTGTTTATCCCATCCAGTCCTCTCTTGTATTTGGTTGCGATAAATAATAAATATTTGTGCAGCATTATATTGAATATTAGGTTCAGTATCTCCATATTTAAGTGCTTCTTGCAGATATTTCCAACCTTTATCATATTCGCCGATATGGAAATAATGTAGTGCAAGGTTATTATTTATACTTGCATCCTTAGGGTTTATTTCGTATGCTTTTTCCCATAATTTTACTGAATTCAAATAATCCATTTTATAATCATATAAAAATGAACCATAGTAGTCATATAGTCTTATATTATCAGGATATTTTTTTAGTGCATCCTCATAAAGTATCTCGATTAGTCTTATTGCCTGTGGTATTATTTCATTGTCTTTATGATTTTCTGCGTAATCTATTAATTGTTGTAGTTGTTCTACCTTTTTTAACAGTGAGTTTATATCATCTGCCTTGGGAAGTAGAGGTAATTTTTGTTCACTGATATATTCATCAATACTTCGGAAAAGAATATCTGTCTGAATTTCTTCAGTATTTAACTCAGAAAATATTGACAAAGAAACTAAAAAACAATTAAAGGATAATATTAGAGCACTTTTAAGATAGTTTATTTTTTGATATTTATAAATGGTATTCATTTTCCTAATACTAATTATTTTGTTTTTTCAACAACGACAATTCCATTTGATGTTACTCTGTATTTTTTTGCATCTTCTTCAAGGTCATATCCAATAACAGAATTATCAGGTATCTGCACATTTTTCTCGATAATAGCACGGCGAATTCTGGAGTGTCTACCAACATTACAGCCATCAAATAAAACCGACTCTTCAACATATGCATAGCTATTGATACGCACATCTATTGAAAGTACACTTCGACGTACCATACCTCCACTGATAATGCATCCAGGACTTACAATAGAATCTAATGCTACACCTAATCGATGTCCAAAGTCTGCGAAAACGAATTTTGCAGGTGGTCTCGAAGTCATTACTGTTCTAATAGGCCATTCACGGTCGTATAGGTTAAATAATGGTGTTACCTCCACCAAATCCATATTTGCTTCCCAATAACTGTCAATTGTTCCCACATCTCTCCAATAAGGGATATCTTTTTTATTTTTGTCTTCGAAAGGATACGCAAAGACTCTATTTGTTTCAATTAACCTTGGAATAATATTTTTGCCAAAATCATGCTGTGATGAGGTTCTTTCTGCATCTTCTGTAACAGATTTTGTTAATAGGTCTCTATTAAACACATAAATACCCATGGAAGCAAGACATTTATCAGGTTTGTTAGGTATTGTTTTAGGGTTTTCAGGTTTTTCTTCAAAACCTATAATTCGACTATCTTTATCAATTTCCATTACCCCAAAACGATGTGCTTCTTCTTTAGGTACTTCCAATGCAGAAATTGTTAATTCTGCTTCTTTTGCTAAATGATATTGAACCATTTTTTGATAATCCATTTTATAAATATGATCACCTGCTAAGACTAAAACGATTTTAGGATCTTCCTGGTCGATGGAATATAGATTTTGATATATTGCATCAGCAGTCCCTAAATACCAACTATCATTAATCCGCATTTGCGGTGGGATAATATCTATAAATTCACCTAATTCTCTATGGACGATGTTCCATGCATTTCGGATATGCCGTGATAATGAATTGGATTTGTACTGAACAAGAACTTGGATTTTTCTACAATTCGAATTAATACAATTAGAAAGAGTAAAATCAACAATTCGGTAGATACCACCAAATGGAACTGCAGGTTTGGCACGATTTTTGGTAAGAGGATGGAGCCTTTCACCAGCCCCACCTGCAAGTAAAACTGCAAGTACATCTTTCATATTTATTTCCATACTAATACTACTCCTCTTCTATCTATCCTAAAGGTTATACGGAAAATTTATTTACCCAATGTTCTAATTCAACAGACTTTTTTATTATTATACTTCCTTTTTGTTTTTGAATATATCCATCTTTTTCTAATATTTGCAAGCATGTGGAAATAGTTTCTCGACGACTACATAACATATTTGCAAGTTCTTGATGGGTTATGATAACTCTTTTATTTGTTGAACCTTCTTTTTTTAATTCGCGAATTATTTTTCGCGCTACTCTTACTAAAATAGGATAGAACAATGTATCCGCTAATAATTCTTCATATTCTTTACATCTTTTCAATAAGATTATTTCATATAACTTTGAAAAATGTGGGTTATGTTGAATTAAATCTTTAAATTCTTTAAGTGGGATGATCCAAACATTAGATTTTATAATTGCCTCTGCGTAATCTTCTCTGTACTTTTTATCGATAATACCTTCTTCTCCAAAGACATCACCAGCAACTGCATGCCTAAATGTAACCGATTTTCCTCTATCCATAACCCTTGTAATTCTTATCTTACCGTTATGAACAATATAAACATTTTGTGTATCGTCTCTTGGAAAATAAATAATTTGGTTTTTATCGTATGTTCGCAATTTAAGAATATTTTTTAATTTTTCCAAAAGACTACCTGAACTATCATGAAAAAACTTGTCTTTTTCTAACAGTTTATCTACATCTTTTATTGTGTCTTTAAATGGCATTCTGGGAGTCTTTGTTCTTTTATGTTATATGATTGATAATTTAACAAATTAAAAAAGTGTTGTATTCATTTAGTTTGTGATTTTTCGTAGTTTTCTTCTATAAATTTCCAATTCATTAAGTTATTCAAAACTTGTTGCACATATTTTGGTCTATCATTTCTGAAATCGATATAGTAAGCATGTTCCCAAACGTCGATTGTAAAGAGTGCTGTTTGATTATGTTTCATTGGTAGGTCGGCATTGCTTGTTTGTAAAATTTTTAATGTGCCAGAATCATTTACAAGCCATGCCCAACCAGAACCAAAAAGCGTAATTGCTGATTGCTGAAGTTTTTCAATCATTTTATCTAACGATTCAAAGTCTTTTTCTATTACTTTTAATAATGCTTTACTCGGTTCAGTTTTTTGTGGATTTAAACAATTCCAATAGAAAGTATGATTCCAAACCTGAGCAGAATTATTGAACACAGCACCTTCAGAGGACATAATTATTTCCTCCAATGTCTTCTCTTCAAGAGGTGTGTTCTCAATAAGTTTGTTTAGATTATTTACATAAGCTTGATGATGCTTCCCATAATGGTAGTTGATTGTTTCTAAACTAATGTACGGCCGTAATGCTGATGGTTCAAATGGTAAATTTGGTAATGTAAATGGCATATTATTTCTCCTACATTTGTTGTTTATTATAATTTTATCTATGAATATTGTATAATTAATAGTATTGTAAATTGAAATTGATATTTTTTATATTATAATAGATATAAATTAAAAATTGATGAGGAGAAATATATGCCAGTTTATAGTTATACAGCAAGAGATAGCAAAGGTGCGAAACAAAGAGGGACAATAACAGCACCTAATAAACAACAAGCAATACAACAATTACAACTAAAAGGTTTAACTTTTGATAAATTAGTGGAAGAAGAAAAAAAAGTATTTGGCTTTTCATTAGGTAGTGCAACAACAAGAAAAGTTAAGACAGCTGACCTTTTAGTTTTTACTCGACAGTTATCTACTATTGTAAATGCAGGATTACCCTTGCTTCAAGGGCTTGATATTTTAGCTGACCAAACAGAAGACCCTAATTTTGCATCTATTATTGATGCTATTGCACAGGAAGTAGAATCAGGCGAGACCTTTTCGAATGCGTTGAGAAAATATCCTAAAGCTTTTCCTGATTTATATGTAAGTATGGTGCGAGCAGGTGAGGCAGGAGGTGATTTAGATGGTGTTCTGATGCAGTTGGCTGATTACTTAGAAGCATCGGAAGAGTTAAGGAGAAGAATCCGTTCTGCAATGACATATCCAGTTGTTGCATTCAGTATGATTATCCTTATTGCTTCAGGTCTAATCATTTTTGTGGTTCCTCGGTTTGCAGAAATTTTTGGTAGTTTTGGTAAGAAACTACCTGCACCTACACAATTCTTAATAAATCTAAGTAATGTTTTAAGAACTGTATATGCATGGCTAATTATTTTCGGCTCTATAATTGGTATTGTTATGTTTCTCCGCATTTACGGTTCAACAGAGATTGGGAGATACAATCTTGACCAAATCAAACTAAGATTACCTATCTTTGGTGACCTAATAAGGAAAGTTTCTATTAGTCGATTTACAAAGACATTAAGTACTTTAATTAAAAGTGGAGTTCCAATCCTACAAGCCCTTGAAATTGTTGAAAGGACATCAGGTAATGAAGTATTTGCCCGTGCTGTCCGCCAATCGTCTGATAGTGTCAGAAATGGAGAAGCATTGTCAGAACCTTTAGGTCGTTCAGGGGTGTTTCCACCTATGGTAACACGAATGATAGCTGTCGGTGAAAAAACAGGTGAATTAGAGGCAATGTTAATGAAAATCTCAGATTTTTATGATTCGGAAGTAAAAGCAAAAGTAGATGGTTTAACAAGTTTAATAGAACCTATGCTAATAGGAATTATGGGTATTGTTGTTGGATCAATAATCGTGGCTTTATTTATGCCGATTCTTCAACTTTCATCTTTGGTTCAACAGTAAGTATAAAAATAGTTTTTATTCGTTTTAATTTTTAGATAACAGTTTAATATTTCTGAGAGTAATCCGGGTGGTCGCGGCAGGTATATTCTGTCGAGGAAAGTCCGGACTCCATAGGGCACGGTGCTTCGTAACACGAAGGCGGGGTGACCCGACGGAAAGTGGCACAGAAAATACACAGCCTAAGTAGTTATCGTAAAGATAATTACTGGTAAAGGTGAAAAGGTGCGGTAAGAGCGCACCAGCGTCATGGTGACATGGCGGCTTGCTAAACCCCACCGGGAGCAATTCCAAATAGGGGAACAATAGCGTGTGCCCGCGCTGTTCCCGGGTAGGAAGCTTGAGATATAGGGTGACCTATATCCCAGAGGAATGGCCACCTCAAAGGTTGAATAAACCTTTAGACAGAATCCGGCTTATAGGATTACTCTCAGAAATTTTTATTTTTAAAATTAGATTTTTAATAAACTTTTTATGTATTATTCCAATAAAATGTCTTTTGATTTAAAATTAAATTAAACTAAACTCTATAAGGGATTTTTTTATGGACAGTTACTACTATAACATTCTATTAGACCCTGTTAAACTTCCTGATGCTTGGTATAATATAAATCCAGATATGCCTTCTCCTCTTCCACCTCCCCTTCATCCAGCAACTCATCAACCTATTAACCCAAGCGATTTAGAAGCCATTTTTCCTAAAATGCTTATTGAACAGGAGGTATCAAGTGAACAATTTATTTCGATCCCTGGTGAAATTATGGATATTTATCGTTTATGGAGGCCTACACCTCTTCGCCGAGCATATCGTTTAGAAAAGGCATTAGGCACCCCTGCTAAGATTTTTTACAAAAATGAAAGTGTAAGTCCATCGGGTAGTCATAAGTTGAACACAGCAGTTGCACAAGCATATTACAACAAAAAGGAAGGTATTTCAGGTCTTACCACAGAAACAGGTGCAGGGCAATGGGGAACTGCTCTTTCAATCGCATGTAGCATGTTTGACATGTCGTGTATGGTTTACATGGTAAAAATAAGTTTTATTCAAAAGCCTTATCGTAGAACGTTGATGCAAAGTTATGGAGCAAAAGTAATTGCAAGTCCAAGTGACACAACTCATTTTGGCAAAGAAATACTTAGCCAATACCCAGATAACACAGGTAGTTTGGGTATTGCCATTTCTGAGGCAATTGAGGTTGCGGTTAATAGCAATGGAAAAATGAAGTATACCCTCGGTAGTGTATTAAACCATGTTTTATTACATCAAACAATTATTGGAGAAGAAGCGAAGATTCAGATGGATAGCGTTGGGGAATACCCGGATATTGTAATAGGATGCGTAGGTGGCGGTTCTAATTTTGCTGGACTTGCATTTCCATTTGTCCACGATGTTTTAAAGAAGGGCAAAAAAATTGAATTTTTAGCGGTGGAGCCAGCAGCATGTCCTACAATGACACGAGGACTTTATGCGTATGACTTTGGTGATACTGCGGGAATGACTCCGTTATTAATGCAGTATACATTAGGACATAATTTTATGCCTCCTGGAATTCATGCGGGTGGATTGAGGTATCATGGTATCGCATCCCAATTAGCCCACCTTATCCGTCACAATATTGTAAAACCAGTGGCAGTATTACAAAATCCTGTTTTTGAAGCAAATCTTCTTTTTGCAAAATGTGAAGGGATATTACCTGCACCTGAAAGTGGGCATGCTATTCGTGTGGCTATTGATGAAGCATTGAAATGTAAGGAAACAGGTGAAGCAAAAACAATACTATTTAATTTGAGTGGACACGGTCATTTTGACATGACAGCGTACGAAGCATACTTGAATAATGACCTTCCTGATTATGAATTAGGTGACGACATATTAAAGAAAGGGTTTGAAAGTATTCCTAATCTACAATGAAGATTTATAATCTTCAATGATTTAAACTAATAGTGCATATCGGATTAAAAATCCGATTGCGATGGGATACATCCAAGGGTTTATTTCACGGTGTTTTCCGAGGATGATTTTTACAAATACATAAGATATACATCCCATACTAATACCCTCTGTGATACCGTAACCAAAACCCATAAATATTATTGTTAAGAATGCCGGGAAACCTTCTGAGATATCTTCCCACATTATTCGTCTAATAGTGCTCATCATCATAAATCCTATAACAATTAATGCAGGTGCTACAGCTGGATACATGCTAATATGAGAATCTTGTACCCCTAATTGTTGATAATAACTTGGACCCACATTGTAACCGAGAATACATAGTAGGGGTACAAGTGGAATTGTAAGTAAAAAACAGATACCAGTGATTATTGATGCTAAACCAGTTCGTGCACCAGCAGATACACCAGCTGCACTCTCAACATAACTTGTAACTGTAGATGTGCCACATAAAGCCCCTATGCATGTACTAATTGCATCTGCGAGGAAAGCCCCTCCTGCTCGGGGTAATTTACCTTCCTTCATAAATCCTGCTGTATTACTTACACCTACCAATGTACCCACAGTATCAAATAAATCAAGGAAAAAGAATATCAGTATCGCAGGTATGGCATCTCTCCATCTTTCGATTAATGGATAAAAGTCGAGTTTAAAAAAAGTTGAAAATGAAAATGTCATTTGGGGTTGACTATAAGGGATAATTCCTAATGCGATATATAAGACTGAAGAAAGAAATATCCCAACTAAAATAGCACCGCTAAATTTTATTCCTTGAAGAAAAAGGATAATTAAAACAGATAAAATAGAAATCAATGGTATGGTATTTGTGATGTGTCCAACAGATACCATAGTCCCTTGATTAAGAATAATTAGCCCTGCCCATTGGAGTCCTACAAAAGTTATTAAAAGGCCTATTGCTGAAGGTATTGCATTTTTCAAACAATCAGGAAAAATCTCTATTATTCTTTCCCGAAACTTAAATAGTGAAAGGAAAACAAAGAGAAGTCCTGATATAAACACTATTGTAAGAGATGATTGCCATGAAAAACCCATACCCAAACAAAGAGTAAATGTAAACAGGAAATTTTCCCCCATACCTGGAGCTAATGCGAAAGGATAGTTTGAAAGAAATGCCATTAAAAAACATGCTATTGCAGATGATATACAGGTAGCGAGTAAAACAGAACCGTATTCCATACCTGCAATAGATAGGATGGATGGCTGGACAAAAATTATATAACTCATTGTACAAAAGGTCGTAACTCCACCAACGATTTCTTTTTTTGTTGTGGTGTTATTGTTATAAAGTTTGAAAATTCTATTTAAGTATTGTTCCACTTTATTTTCCTTTACCTTTAATTTTGTTTATTCTTTTTTATCTTCCCTTTCTTCCATTTTACTAATTAAATTGGAAATTGTGATAACAAATAATTCATCATTCTTTTCCCAATTTCTTTCTCTCGTGTCAAATACCAAAATAATTTTTACAAACGTTGAGTTATCTCCCTTGTTTATTGGAACAAACATTATTGATTCTGCATTTAATATTTTAGACCATGCTTGAGAGCGATAATCTTGGGATGCGGAACGTATAGAGATACATTCTAACCATTCGAGTTGTTCTATTAGATATTTACAATCATCATAATTACATGGGACAACAGAAATAGAAGGGCATAAATACTCGGGGATAATAGTACCATTTTTGTCTATTTTCCAAATACCTACGCCTGTAATAGATAATGTTCGAAGTAAAATATCTAATACATTTTTTATTTTTTCATCGGGTGATGTTTCTATTTGGGATACAATTCTTAACACATCTTTTATTGCAAGAAGTTGCCCTTCTATTCTCATACGCTCTTTATTTTGTAATTCTAATCTTTGCTGATAATATTGATTTACTAATTCAATATGACGTTGTAAACGAATATTTTCTCTATATAAACTTTGAACTGATTCAATTGCAATTCCTCCTCTTCCCTCATTTGAAAATATCAATATGTCTTTTCTTTGTTTTTCCTCTAAAGATTGTAAGGCAAATTCATTTTGTTCCCCTTTATACATAGAAGTTTCTGGAGATTTATTTTCCTCATAAGTTTCTGCCCATGTTTTCCAGAAATACAAAATGGCATGGATTTTATTCATTAAGTTATTAAATTCAAATATTTTAAATCTAATTGCTGGTTTTTCATTGGTAATATTTGGATTCTCTAACCATTCTGATATTATGGTTAATGGTTTATTTATCATCTTATTTGCAACTATAGTTAATATAAAAAATACAAAAACACATAACAAAATAACCATCCAAATATTTAAATCCAAAATAGGATTAAATGACATTTTGGGGTAAGGGATAGAAAATATAAATAACATTGGGTAATCATAAAGAATCCTAAAATCTTTTGCTATTACTATGTTATTTTGCTCTGTCAGAGAATAAATTCCTTTTTCTTCTTTTCTTGCTTGAACTATGTCTTTTATTTCTTGTGGAAGATTGTTAAACATAGAAAATTGTGATATTTCTCGATTAGAGATGTTTTCCATCCCTAATTTACAAAGAACTGTGTTATCTTTAATGATGTATGTATGGATATAAAAATCTCTATAGATGTCAGTAACTGTATTTTGCAACCACGACCATTCCATTTCTAAAGAAACTACAGAAAATGGTGCATCTTCATATCCAACTGCCAATGCGATAAAAGAACGGTATGCATTTCCATTTTCGTTCACCTCTGGTTTTGTAATCCATATTTTTGGTACACCTTTCCTGTTCTTATTATGTTGTTGCAGACACAATGAAACTGCTTCTTTATACCACTCTGTGTTTGTCATAGATTGTTCAGCAGACACTTCTTCACTTACCTCTTCCAACATTTGCATGCCATCTTCTGTCCATTCTGCTTTTTTTCGAACAAATCCTTTTTCACCTGAGGTTTGTGATATTGTTTGCCATCCAGATGTTGTATTTATGATTTGATATTCATATTTATTTGGTAGAACTACTTCTATTTTTTTTATAAATTTATTTTTATTTAATATAGGAATAAAAAAAAGGTTAAGTAATACTCTATCTGTTGTGGTTAAACTCTTTTTTTCAAGTGTCGACTGTATCATTTCGATAATAGAACAAATTGTATCATTCGCTTTATTAACATAAACCTCTGTCATTTTATAATTACTTGTAACATATATATCTATGTTTTCTTTATGTAGTATTTTTATGTCACTTTGCCACTTCTCAAAAAAGGCAATAATAACCACCAACAACTGGATCAATAAGATTATAAATACAAGTGTTCTAATACGAATCATAAAATTTGTTTTTTCCTTTTTAGTTCATAATCATATATATTAAATAAAAATTTATATAAAAAGGAAAATTTATGTTAATCTTTTTATGTTTTACATCTTTTCTATTAACTCAACACGATGTAATAAATCCAAATTCACAAACAAATAAATATTATGATTTTCGGACATGTTTTCAGACTTCACAAAGTTTTAATCCAATGACTGATATTGGTTCTGATGTGGCTATTGTATATGGAACATCAGAGAATTTAGGAGAGAGAATAGAAAGTTGGAAACATGAAGGTTATCGAGTTGCATATATGACAGGCATTTCATGGGGAAATTACGGAAGTTACTATCTCACAGACCAGGGGCTTAAAAAAGAGGAGATACAAACAGATAAAACAGGTAAGATATGGATGCATGGGAATAGCAAAACGGTAGGTTATAATGTTCCAACAGATAATTATGTAGAATATATAAAACAGGTATTGGTTCCACCACTCAATTACAAAGTTGAAAGCATTTATCTTGAGGAACCCGAGTTTTGGGCAGTTACAGGATGGAGTGATGCATTTAAAAATCTTTGGGAAAAACATTATGGTGAACCATGGAAACCACCAAATGAATCTATTGATACTCAATACAAAGCAAGTCTTCTCAAATACAAACTTTATTCTAATGCTCTAACTGAGGTTTTCCAATTTGCAAAACGTTATTCAAAAGAACATAACTTCGATTTAGGTTGTTACGTTCCAACACATTCGTTAATCAATTATGCACAATGGAGAATTGTTAGTCCAGAATCTATGCTAACCAGTATGGATAATTGTGATGGAATTATTGCACAGGTCTGGACAGGCACTGCCAGAACAAGACATTATTATCAAGGAGTATCGAAAGAGAGAACTTTTGAAACGGCATATTTGGAATATGCACAAATGGTCGGCATGGTATTACCTGCTAAGAAACATCTAATTTTCCTTGCAGACCCTATTGAGGATAATCCAAATTACGACTGGGATGATTACCGTTTTAATTATGAAAGTACTGTTTTAGCCTCATTATTCTTTCCAGAAGTATCTACATTTGAGGTTATGCCATGGCCTGAGAGAATATTTATGGGAAAATATTCCAAATCTAAGGAAGACAAAGAAACAAAAATAAATATTATTCCTGAATATGGTTCCGAATTATTGGCAGTTATTACTGCATTAAATGACATGAAACAATCAGATATTGAGTGGGTTTCCAAGAATTATCCTATTGGCGTAATGGTATCTGACACATTAATGTTCCAACGAGCCGAGCCTAATCCGAGCAATCCTCAATTGAATAACTTTTTTGGAATTACAACCCCATTAATAAAAAACGGTATTCCTGTAAAAATTGTTCAAATGGAACACCTAATTACATATAATCCTCTTGAAGATATAAAATTACTCATCTTAACCTATGAAGGACAAAAACCATTAAATAAAGAATACCATAGTAAAATAAAGGATTGGATATACAACGGTGGTGGTTTACTTATTATAGATGATAAATCTGACCCCTATAATGATTTAAATATGTGGTGGAAATCTGAAGGATTTCAGTCACCTATTGACCATCTAATAAAAATATGTGGAATTGATAATGAAACGATGAAAAAACCTATAACTATAGGAAAGGGATATTTATGGTGGATTCGTGAAAGTCCAACACTGTTAAGTCGTGAAAAAAGTGGATGTGAAATAATACTTAATTGGGTTAAGGATATGGCAAGTCTCTTAAATATGGAGATAGAATATAAAAACTATATGCATTTAAGACGGGGTCTATATCATATATGCTCTGTTCAAGACGAATCTTTAATAACATCTTCATACACTGTCAATGGCACGTTTATTAATCTTTTTAATCCAGCCTTAAGAGTAGAAAAAGATATTACTTTATCTCCGAACCAAAGGGCACTTTTATATGACCTAAACTATGCTCTAAAAAGACTTCAACGACCTGATATATTACTGTCCGCAGGACGCATACGAGAGAAAATCATTAACAAGGATTCCATTCGTTTTACCATAAGAGGGGCGAAAAACATTCCTGGAAAAGTCCTTATTTATTCTGACAAAGTCCCTACATCGATAAAGACAAAGGAGCCTTTGGAGTTTGAAAGCCGTTATGATGAAGAAAATAAGATTGTTTACCTCAATTTTATACATCAAGGAAGTGATATTTGTTTTGAGATTTATATGTCATGATTGGTAGGATATATATCTTATTTTGAAATATTTCTTTAACTTTTAACCTAAAAAATTAAAGAATTAGATAATAAAATTTTTTAAGAGGTGTAAGAGGATATGTTAACACAGGAACAAATTCAAAGATTTACTGAACGAATTAATTTTAACAGAGAAAAAATTGAGTCCTTAATAAACCTTATAAATCAAGGGTATCACCTTGAGTATATTTATCATTACCGTAGAGACGAAATCGGTATTGATAATTGGAACTTTCTCGTTCACATTGTAGATAAGTACAAAAAATTTGTTGACCTTGAAAATAAAAAGGCAGTAACAATAAGCCAACTACAAAAAAATGGCTTTCTAACAGACGAGTTGAAGTCGCTTATAGACAAAACAGCAGATTCTGCTCTTCTTGATGATTTATTACTACCATTAAAGAAGAAAAGTAAAGGTCGTTCACAAAAGCCTATACAGCAAGGCTTACAAGAACTCGCCGATTTTATATGGCAACAATTACCTATAACTCAACCCCTTGAAGTAACTGCAGAGTCGTTTGTTAACCCTTCTAAAATGGTAAGTACTCCAGAAGAAGCCCTTTTAGGTGCAATTACGATTCTATCAGAACGTATTGAACAAGATTACCAAGCGAGGAAAATAATTAAGGACCTTTTCTGGAAAAAAGGCATTTTAGTATCAACATCTACCAAAACTGCACAAAATCAAAAGACCCAGTTTGAACAATTCTATAACCATTCGGAACCTATACGTAAAATAAGTTCTGTAAGATTCCTTCAAATACTCAGGGGCATGAGGTTAGGATTCTTAAAACTTAGTATTGAGATTGATGAAAATGAGGCAATTGAAGAATTACTCAAAGTGTATGTTAAAGAAAGAGGAAGTATTTTTGAACCTTATATTCAATTAAGTGTACAGGATGCGTATCGAAAACAGTTAAAAACCGTATGTGAAAATCGTGTATTTATGGAGTTAAAAGAGGATATCGAGCATCAGTTTGTCAATGAAATGCGTGATGATTTGAAAAATATATTGATGTTTCCTCCTGCCAATTTAGAGGTTATGCTTTCATTAGTTCCTGGCATTGAAGAAGAATGGGCAGTTTGTGTTGTTGATAAAGATGGGCATCTATTAGAAGGTGTTCATATTTTCCCAATGCCTCCACGGAATGAAGTTGAACAAGCCAAAGAGATTATTCGTAATTTTATAGACCGCTATAGAATACGTCATATTGTTATCGGTAATGGTGCTGGTGTTGATGATGCATTCCAGTTTGTTGGAGAATTAACCTCCCATTACACAAATCCGAGAGTCCGCTTTGTTACATATGAACAACGATATGCTCGTAGTTTCGCACGTTCTAAATTTGGCGAATCAGAGTTTCCAAATTACAGTGAGAAAATACGGGAAGCCTATTATCTTGCAAGATATTTCAATTCACCACTAAAAGAGTTGATTAGACTTCCTTATGCAAACCTTCCAGAAGGAATACTTCATAAAGAAATTAATGAAAGACGTTTCAATTCTGTTACAAACCAGGTCATAGACCATTGCATGAACATGATTGGTGTTGACCTAAATCAGGCAGATGTTAACGAATTAAAACATATAGCAGGAATTAGAGCAGAGATAGCCCAAAATATAATTGAATCACGAAATTCAAAGGGGGGATTTAAGAATCGAAAAGAACTTCTCGATGTCAACGGAATAAATGAACATACTTATAATCAATGTGCAGGTTTCCTATATATTAAAGATGGAGATAATCCATTGGACAAAACACGTATTCATCCCCAGTGGTATGAAGCGATAGAGACATGTGCCAAAGAGTTAAATATAGAGATACCGAATCTGTTTCGTTCTTTTAAAAATCTTAAAGCCTTGGTCAAACTTTTAGAAGAAAAGAAAGTATTAGGGAAACATGCCATCAAAATTATTATGAAAGAACTTAAAAGCCCAGGGCATGACCCCAGAGGTAATTTTGTATTTCCAAGATATATGGAGGGTATATATAAGGTATCTGATTTGAAGGTTGGTATGCAGACAGAGGGAATTATAAAAAAGACATTGAGTAACATTGTTGTTGTGGATATCGGAATTCAAATTGATGCTGTTATACATTTACGAAACAATCCATCTATTAATCGTGTTGTCAAACGAAAACTTTTTTCCAAACGCATTGGCGATTTCCTAAAAGTAAATATAGAATCGATTGACTTTGATAATCATAAAGTAAATTTAATCCCTTATTTTCCAGAACGGCCTGAAAAGAAGAAAGAATTTTCAAAAGAAAGAGGGAAAAAAGAATCAATTGAAGGACAACCTATATCAGATACATCACAAAAATATAGTTCGGAAACGGATAAACAAAGAAGTGAAAAATTCCGTAAGCCATCTAAACCACCAAGAACAGATAGTGAACGAGATGTAAAGAAAACAACTCCATCACGTGAAGACCAACTCGTAAATACCCAATTAGCAGAACAATTGGCTGCATTAAAAAATAAATTACAGTCATAACTATTATTTCAAAATTATAGAAAAGGAGAATCTATTCATGAAAAAAAAGGCTACTATAAATAAAGAAATTTCCAAAAAAGATTATAAATATTTTGAATCTTTATTAGTAGAAGAAAGAAAGAAAATAATCGGAAACCTTATGAATTTAGACACCTCAAATTTAGCAGAGCATAATTCTGGAATAGGTGAAGATATATCTGACTATGCAGAAACAGGGACAGATGCTTTTGATATTCAAGTCGCTTTATCTTTAGCAAGTGAGGAATCCCAAATTATTCAGGAAATTGATGAGGCGATAGAACGAATAAAGAGTGGTTCATTTGGAATTTGTGAAATGTGTAAGAAACCAATTCCGCGAAAGAGATTAGAAGCTATCCCACATGCAAGATATTGCATTCAATGTCAAAGTGAGTATGAAAAACAACAGGACACAACATACTAATCTATGAAATATAAAACCTATGTATCCTACAATTTTAGAAATTGGATGGTTTAAAATCCATAGTTATGGGCTGTTTATTGCAATTGCATTTTTACTTTCCTTATATCTCACACAGAGAGATGCACAAAAACGAGGGATAAATCCTGAAGTTGTTCAGAATGAGGCAATATTTACACTTTTAGCTGGAATATTGGGTTCACGTTTTTTTCATATCCTTATGTTCCCATATGAATATTCATGGACTGACCCCATAGGCTGGATTGCAATCTGGCAAGGTGGACTTGTATTTCAAGGGGCATTGCCTTTTGCTTTTGCATATGTTGTTTGGGCAATGCGACGACGCAAAATATCATTTCTTCTCATCTCAGATTGTGCAGTACCTTATTTAGCTTTAGGTCAGGGTATCGGTAGAATTGGTTGTTTTTTTAACGGTTGCTGTTATGGTAAACCTTCGAATCTTCCCTGTGCTATTTCTTTTCCAAATGGGTCTCCTGTATTTCAGTCTTACCCAGGAAATAATGGTTGGTCATTACCTGTACATCCAACTCAATTATATGCATTTTTTGGACTTGTTTTTTTATGTTTACTGTTGATTTATCTTCGCGAAGCATGGAATCCATTTACAGGATTTACAATCCCCGTATATTTTTTCCTACACGGACTTATGCGTTTTATAAATGAATTCTTTCGAGGAGACCATAACCCAACAGAATTAGGGCTTGGGATTTTTAGTGACCAACAAGTATTTTGTTTTTTTGAAATATTATTAGGTGTTATTCTCTTTTGGGGTATTAGAACCTACCACAAAATTCAACAAACGTCTGCGGTAACAACTTCACAAAAACAAAAAAAGAAGAAATAATATTTTCATTTATCGTTTTTTTTGTAAAATATAACTAAGTTATTTTAATCCCGTTTCATATTTTTTTATTAAAGGTTCAGTAATTTATGGAAGAACCTAAAATACGAATATTGCCTGAGGACATTACTAACAAAATTGCCGCTGGTGAAGTTGTAGAACGGCCTGCATCGGTAGTAAAAGAGTTGGTCGAAAATAGTATTGACGCAAAAGCAAAAAGGATTGTAGTTCGTTTAACAGCCTCTGGTCTGCGTTTAATTGAGGTTATAGATGATGGTATTGGGATGTCGGAACAAAACGCTTTGCTCGCTATTGAACGTCATGCAACAAGCAAGATAAAAACTGAAAAGGATCTTGAAAGAATATCAACCTTTGGATTCCGAGGCGAAGCACTTAGCAGTATTTCTGCTGTGTCACAATTTGCTCTTATCACAAGGAGGGCACAGGACGAAACTGGAACTCAAATTGTTATTCATGGGGGTATCTTAAAATCAGTTTCTTCTGTTGGATGTCCTGTTGGTACTAAAATTACAGTAAATCGTCTCTTTTTTAATACTCCCGTAAGATTAAAATTTTTAAAAGGATTTACTACAGAGTTAAGTCATTGCATTGATGTCATTCAAAAATATGCATTAGCACATAAAAATATTGGTTTTAAACTAATCCATAATGAAAAGGTTCTCTTTGATATTCCGCCAGAATTAGATGTTCAAAACAGACTTTCAATTTTTTGGGGAAATAGCACATTGACGGAAATGATTCCGATAAAACCAGAAGTACAAAATGTTTCGGTTAGCGATGATGAAAATATTCAAGTCTCAGTTTCTGGATTCATTGGTCTTCCTTCTCTAACAAGGTCTCATCGTTCTCATCAGTTATTTTTTGTAAATCAAAGACCTGTTTATAATCGAATGTTACAATATAGTTTAGAAGAGGCATATAGGGGTTTACTTATGGTAGGTAGATACCCAGTAGCTATTCTCTTCTTTACAATACCTCCATCATTTGTCGATGTTAATATCCATCCTACAAAAAAAGAAGTAAAATTTAGAGAAGAAAGAGTAATATCAAAACTAATTACATCAATTTTACGAACAAATTTATCTAATATCAGTGCAGTAAGGTCAGAACAAAAAACAGATAAATACGATTACAAACAGATACATAGCGATAAATATTTAGATAATATCGAAAAAGAACAAATAGATATTAATACGCCTTTATTTGAACAGATAAATATTAAAAAAGAGATTGAACAAACATCAACAAAAATATCTTTCATGTCAACTACCGATAAAGAACCTGATACCTTAAGAAAACAACATCTTGATGTACCCGAAAAATCAGGAAGTTCATCCACAACAAAGGAATCTTCTTCACTTCCAATAGAGACTGGGATAGAGGATAAAAAGAATGAACAACTTTATCCTTACCCCTTATTTACACATTACCAGCCTGGCGAAGAAGTTCCACTACAGATTTTTGATTCTTATCTTGTTCTACCAGAAGAGGAACGACTTCTCATAATAGACCAACATGCACTTCATGAACGATTAAACTTTGAACAATTAAAGTATGAACTACAAGATAAAAATCTCGCTTTACAAAGACTTGCCATACCTATCATTATAGAAGTTCCTACCAACTATACAAAAGTATTTGAAGAAAACCTAGGAATTTTTGAAAAAATCGGTATCGAGGCTGAGTTGTTTGGTGACAATGCTTTCCAAATATCTGCAATTTGTTATTTATATGATGAAGAGAAGATAAAGGATGTAATTTTTTCTATTTTAGAAGAACTTGTTCAAGGAGACTTGTTTGAGAGTGAAAACTATTTTGAATCCTTACTGAGTATAGCTACGAAGGCATGTAAAAAATCCATTAAAGCGGGTGATAAATTAGAGCCTATGGAGCGAGTTGCATTAATTCAGGGATTTAAATCTTTAAAACCACCCTATACCTGCCCACATGGGAGACCTATTTTGATTGAGTTAACAATCCAACAAATGGAAAAAAGTTTTCGGAGAAGGACCTGATGGATGCTATTGCTATTGTGGGTCCTACAGCATCAGGTAAAACAGACTTTGCTGTAAGATTAGCGGAAAAATTAAATACTGAAATAATATCTGCCGACTCTATGCAATTCTATAAAGGGATGGAAATAGGAACCGCTGTTCCCCCGATAGAAATCCGAAATAAAATTCCACATCACTTTATTGCCTTTGTTCCTCCTAATTATGAAATGAATGCTGGTATTTTTCAACAACTGGCTCGGAAAGAAATTATTAGATTGAAAGGAGAAGGTAAAATCCCTATATTAGTAGGGGGATCGGGTCTTTATTTATCTGCACTAATTGATGGTTTATTTGAAGGACCTGGTCGCTCTGAGAAGATACGAAAAAAAATTAGAGAAGAATTATTATACAAAGGAGCTGAGGCATTATTTAATAAATTAAAAGGGGTAGACCCTACTTATGCAACAAGATTAACCAGTCCCAATGACATTGTTCGAGTTATTCGTGCTTTAGAGGTTTACGAACTTACGGGCATCCCTTTTTCAGAGTGGCATAGGAAACATTTTGAAAAGGCTAAACCATTATACGTTTTGCAACTTGCTATCCAGTGGGAAAGGGAATTGTTATATGAGAGGATTAATCATCGGGTTGAAAAAATGATAAAAGAGGGTTGGATTCAAGAAGTTGAACAATTACTCAATGAAGGATATGAACATGATATATATCGATTGAAAGCTTTGGGTTATCGTGAGATTGTTAATTATTTAAAAGGAGAACAAAACTTAAAAGAAGCTATTGAACATACCAAACAACATCATCGCAGATATGCTAAAAAGCAATTAACATGGTTTCGTGCTGATAAAAGAATAGTATGGTATCAGATGAACAAGACACTAAAAGAAGAAGATTTACTTAATTGGGCAGTACAACAAGTAGACCAATTTTATAACAATAATTCATTTTATAAAGAGCAACCCTGTTTTCTATTTCGACATTATTAATTTCATTTAGTTATTACGTTCATTAGGGACTATAACTCGATGGTCTTTTTGCAAACACATTATGATTAATGTTAAATTCTTTATTTAAATAATTTTGATATAAACTTAATATAGTAATAAGAAATAGGTTTTATTTAATGGTTGAAAAAAAAGACGTTATTGATTTTTTTCGGAATTATAATAGTGATAATCTAATACAGATTCGTTGGCATGGTAGGGGTGGTCAAGGGGCAGTTACAGCGGCAAAAATACTTGCTGTTGCGGGTTATCTTGCTGGTTATAAAGGTGTTACATCAGCACCGTTTTTTGGGGCAGAACGAAGGGGTGCTCCTGTTATTGCGACTACAAAACTAAGTGAACACACTATCCATGATTTTAGTCAAATAACAAATCCTGATATTGTTGTCGTTTTAGATAATACTTTACTTAAATCAATTAATGTTACACAGGGACTTAAAGAAAAGGGGTGGTTAATATTAAATACACCTTTTTTTGAAGAAAAAAGTAATTTTGCAAATTATAATATTGTTATGGTTAATGCAACCAAGATTGCCGAAGAAATAGGCTTGGTCTACGCTGGTATTCCTTTAGTCAATACTCCCATTTTAGGGGCGGTTTTACATGCATTGCCGAAAATAGATATGTCAAATATACACAGTGCTTTGGAGCAATTTTTTTCTTCCAGAGCGGTTGCAAAGAATTTTGATGCCATTTCTAATGTTTTTAAACAATGTAACGTTGAAAAGATAGTATAAAATAAAAGGAGTTGTTCAATTATGAGAACACGTGATTGTGGACATATCATCTCGGGTTCATCTCCTGCCAAAGGTGAAGCAGGCACAACAGGAGAGTGGAGAACCCAACATCCAGTATTAAATAGGGATAGATGCCTTGCAGTAAAAGCAAACAAAGAAATATGTTTTCAATGTTGGGCTTTTTGTCCTGAAGGTGCAATAGAACGAAAACCAGGAGGACCTATTGACCTCACATATTGTAAAGGTTGTGGTATATGTGCCCAAATTTGTCCTGCAGATGCTATACAGATGGAAACTGAATATGAGCATAACAAATGAAGTAAAAGAAACAACAAAACGAAAAAGTACCAATCCCGAATCGTATCCCCCGGGCATACATGTATTAACAGGGAACCAATCTGTGGCAATAGGAGCATTTCTATCGGGTGTCCAGGTAATTGCCGCATATCCAATCACACCGCAATCACCAGTTGTTGAGGAATTAGCAAAGTTTGTTGAACAAGGTGAATTAGAAGCCGAATTCGTTCCCGTTGAAAGTGAACATAGTGCTATGGGGGTGTGTATTGGTGCATCCATTGCAGGTGCACGTGTTTTTACTGCAACCAGTGCTAATGGACTTGCCTATATGTGTGAACAGCTTCATTGGGCTTCTGGTTCCCGTTTACCAATTGTTATGGCTTGTGTAAATAGAGCTATGGCGGCTCCATGGAGTGTATTAAATGACCAACAAGATTCCATGTCACAAAGGGATGCAGGCTGGATACAATTATTTTGCAAGAATAATCAAGAAATTATTGATACTGTTATTCAGGCTTTCCGTATTGCAGAAAAGGTATATTTACCCGTAATGGTATGCTATGATGGATATATCCTATCTCACACAGTTATGCCGTTAGAAGTTCCTGATGGAACAAAAGTAAAGAAATTTTTACCCCCTTATGTACCTCATACTCCCATCGATTTAGAAAAACCCGTGAATATCAACCCTGTCACTTTAGCAGAACCAAGAGTTAATGCTGATGGGGTGTTATGTCATGGTTATATGGAACATAAGTATTTGCATCATAAAGCATTGCGGGATAGTTTAGATGTTATTGAGGAAGTAGATATAGAATATGAGAAGGAGTTTGGACGTAGCGCAGGAAGATTATTTACAACTTATAAAATAGAAGATGCTGAACTTGCTATAGTCTGTGCGGGAAGTATTGGCGAACTGAGCATGCTTGCAGTCGATATGTTAAGAGAAATTAATATCCCTGCTGGTCTTTTAATACTTAGAGCATATAGACCTTTCCCTAATAAAAAACTAACACCTTTGTTGAGCAACAGGAAACTTATCGTTACCATTGACAAAAGTTTAAGTTATGGTTATCAAGGACCTATTTGTGTGGATTTGAAGTCTGCACTTTATGAATCTGGAACTCTGACCAAAGTTATCAGTTTTATTGCTGGATTAGGTGGTCGTGATGTAAAACCTTATGAAATTGCTGAAACTATGTACGATTGCTGGAATAAATGTATATCGGATAAGATAACTCCAGACATGCTATATGAATCTCAATGGATAAATTGTAAATATTAAAGGAAGTAAATATATATGACGACAATACTCGAAATACCTTCAGAAGAATATATGCTACCTGGAAACCGTTCATGTGCAGGTTGTGGGTTAGGAATTGGATTAAGATATATTCTGAAAGCACTGGACGGAAAGTGTGTTATGGTTGTTCCTGCGTCCTGTTTGACAGTATTAGGAGGCATGTATCCAGTATCTTCTATACGAGTCCCGTGGATAAATTCGGTATTTCCAGGTACAGCAGCAATGGCATCTGGTGTTGTTTCTGCGTTAAAAGTTCTAAAAAAAGAAGATATTACTGTTCTGGCAATGGCAGGAGATGGTGGAACTGTTGATATAGGAATTCAGGCGCTAAGTGGTGCAGCAGAACGAAATGCTAATTTTCTATTTATTTGTTATGATAATGAGGCATATATGAATACTGGCACTCAACGTTCTGGTGCAACGCCCAAAGGAGTAAAAACAACTACAACACCTGTGCAAGGGAAGATACACACTCCTAAGGATATGGGTAAAGTTATGGAAGCACATAATATTCCTTACGTGGCTACCGCTTGCGTGTCTTACCCAACAGACTTATATGATAAGGTTAAGAAAGCAAGGGATATTGAGGGTTTACGCTATATTCATCTTTGCGTTCCCTGTCCTTCAGGTTGGCAATATGACCCGAAAGATACCGTTACAATTGGTCAACTTGCAGTTGAAACAGGTGCTGTCGTTCTATACGAAATTGAACATGGTGTTTTTAGACTTACAGGGAGAAGTCGAAGATTAGCAAAAGGAGGCAAATTAAAACCAATAACTGAGTACTTGGAAACCCAAAATAGATTCTCTCATATTACTTCTGAAGTATATGAGGAACTCCAAGAACATGTCAATAATCGATGGAATGAACTTGTTTCTAAAGATAAATCCTTAAATGAATGAATAATTCCTTTTAATTTTAATTAATACTCCCGCAACATTTCTTATATTTTTTACCACTTCCACATGGACATGGTACGTTAGGGTCTGTGTCTACGTTTTTATACATATTTTGTTTCCGTTTGATTTCATCCATAACATTCGCAGGAGGCAATCCATTTCTCAATTGTTGTGCCATAAATTTCATATATTGTTCAGTATGTTGAAAAAACATGAAATAACCATGACATAGATAATTCTGTTTTTGTTGTTCATTCTGAATGCTTACAAAACGATGCTTAATGCATCCACCATTACAAGCGAAAAGGTACTTACAGGACTTACATTTATTCGTCAGTAATAGCTTCTTCTTCCCAAATTCCTTTTGAAAATTAGAATTGACGATTTCTACAAGCGATTTTTCATTTATATTTCCCAAATAATATTCAGGGTAAACAAAATGGTCACATGAATATAAAGAGCCATCTGCTTCTAAGATCATCGCATTCCCACATTGTTTGCTGTGAACACACAACGGAGGTTCTAATCCCATCCACCCAGCAAGTGTCATATCAAATAATTGAACAAAAATAGTACCTACATCATTTTTTATCCATTCATCAAAAATAGAATTTAGGAAATACCCCCATTGTTCTGGTAATAATGTCCATTCAGTAATTTCAGCATCTTCATCATCAGGACAGACCAGTTCAAGTCCATCAGAACGGCTTTTTCCTCTCCTTTCTATAATAGGAATAAACTGCATGAATTGACTACCAATATATTTGAGAAAATGATAAATCTCCTTACCCTTCATCCAATTATGGCGATGTACACATGTTAATGTATTAAATTCTACCCCTTTTTCTTTTAGTAATTGGACAGATTTGTAAACTTTTTCGAAGGTTCCCTCTCCCCTATTATTAGTTCTAAATTTATCGTGAATCGACTTAGGACCATCAATAGAAATACCAACTAAAAAACCATTTTCTCTTAAAAAATCTGCCCATTCCTCATTTAACAATATCCCATTTGTTTGTAATGTATTCAATATTTGTTTTGACTTTTTATATTTTTTTTGAAGGTTCAAAACTTTTTCAAAAAAATCTATTCCGGCTAACGTTGGTTCACCTCCTTGCCATCCGAAAACAATTTCATTTGCTGGGTTAGCTGTGATGTATTCTCTAACATATGTTTCTAATACTTCATCAGACATTATTTTATAGTTATTTAATACTTTTTTCTTTTCGTAATAAAAGCAATATTTGCACATTAAATTACATGATGGGCCCACAGGTTTTGCCATTATATGAAACGGTTTTTCATTCATATCATAAAAAAAATCAAATTTTAAGGTTTTAAGTTGTAAATTGCATTAATCTAATGTTACTTTATTATAAGTTATATAACTATTCAACAGAAAGGTATTGATTATGGGTTATGAAATAAAAAAAGTGGATGTATGGTCAGCAGAGATACCTGACCAGCCAGGAGGTTTACGTTCTGCACTTGTTCCTCTTGTTGAACTTGGAGCCAATTTAGACTTTTTACTTGCTCGTCGAACGACCAAAGGCAAAGGTGTCGTTTTCCTAAGTCCATTGGAAGGTGCTCAGTTAATAAAAAAAGCGAAGTCATTTGGTTTTTCTAAAAATAAGGAAATTTCAGCATTAAAAATAATTGGTCCAGACAAAGCGGGTCTTGGATTAGCAATCTTAAATGAACTTGGTTCAGCAGGTATTAATATCAGGGGAATTTCCGCCTCTGCTATTAGCAAAAATTGTGTAATATGGCTTGCTTTTGACAACACAAAAGATAGTGCAAAAGCATTGAGGATTTTGAAGAAAATACTTGCAACCAAGTAATATTTGTATTTAAAGATTATCATCTCTTTTTATTATGAGAGGGCTTTTGTTTTAAAATAAATATTCATTTTCTTTCATAACGTTAACATTATTCTTTGGAGTAGCATTTCTTATGAAGAAAATAAAACAAACATTATCTCAAAAGGCATCTTCTTTTTTATTAAAAGATAGTGGCATCTCTACACAGGCAGTTCATGCCGGTGAAGACCGTAGTAGATATGCCGATTCTGTTACAACACCTATAGTCCAAACCAGCACGTATGTATTTAAAAATTCAAAGGAAATTGAGGATTATACAAAACATGGAAAGGCACGTTTTGAGTATGGCAGATATGGCAACCCCACTGAATTAGTGGCTGAACGGAGATTGGCAGCACTTGAAGGGGCAGAGGATTGTATTGTTTTTGGGTCAGGAATGAGTGCAATCACTACTACCATTCTCGCTTTGGTTCATAGTAATGACCATATTGTAATCACCGATGATGCCTATAAAAAAACACTTGAATTTTGTAGTTCTTATTTACAACGGTTTGGAGTTGAATGTACTATTGTACCTTTTGGTGATTACGATGCATTAGATAAAGCTGTGAAAACGAACACTAAATTTATTTTCTCAGAATCACCAACCAATCCCTATTTAAATATTTTTGACCTTGAAAAATTATATGCTATTGCGAAGAAGCATCGAGTATTAACTCTAATTGATTCAACATTTAGCACCCCATACAATCAAAAGCCACTCGAATTTGGGGTAGATTTGGTTCTTCATAGCTGTACAAAATATTTAGGTGGTCATAATGATATTTTAGCTGGTGCTGTTTTAGGAAGAAGTGAATTAGTGGAAGAAGTTAGAAGACTTCATAAAGCAATGGGGGGGGTTATTGACCCACACTGCTGTTATCTCCTTTTAAGGGGTTTGAAAACATTTCCTCTACGAATAGAAAGACAAAACCAAACTGCTATGGCAATTGCTCGCTTTTTAGAGAAGCATCCACAAATAAAGAAGGTTTATTATCCTGGTTTAGAAAGCCACCCACATCATCATATTGCCAAAGCACAAATGAAAGGCTTTGGTGGCGTTGTTACGTTCGACATTAAAGGGAACTTGAATACTGCCAAAAAATTTCTTGATTCCTTGCAGTTGTGCTATATTGCCCCAAGCTTAGGAGGTGTTGAAACATTAATCACTCATCCTGCACTTGTGAGTTATTATGACTATTCACGCAAAGAAAGATATTCTTTAGGTATAACAGATACATTATTCCGTTTAGCAGTTGGAATTGAAGAACCAGAAGACCTCATAAAGGATATAGACCAGGCACTTAAAAAAAGTGTTAAAAAATAACATCCCTTTATTTCTGTTCTTCATTTGATTTGTTATTTGTAGGGGCTGGGGATTCAACACCTTCGAGAAGTTGTTCTTGAGGTGCAGGTTGAACATGCATCATGTGTTGTGGAGCAACTGTTTTTCTTGTAAGTGACCCGCCTTCTCTTGCTGGACCAATTTGGGCATCTGAAATTATGTAAAAGAATTTAACTCCTTTTCCTTTCTGCAAGTTCAATATACCATTAATCAAAACGGGTTCTTTGTAAAGGTCCGTAGTTTCATTTTCAGCCATCTGTACAATAATTACATCTCTCATTGGTGGTGCTTGGCAAAAGTAACATTCAATTGGTAAGGGAAGTAATAAAAATTCTTTCATTTTACGAAATTGATTTAAAGGCACCATAAAACCAACTATATGTATCCTTTGCTTATCATAAGGTATAAGACTCTCGTCAAATGTTGGACCTGTTCTCATATTCCCTTTTGTTTTCTGAAGTATTTTCCAGGATAGAATTTCAATACCCTTATTTTTTCTATCTTTTTCTACTGCTAATCTATATTTTTCCATTTGCCCTGCCAGACTGCTTCGGTAGAAAAAATTATTTAGTAGAGCAACAGTAGAAATAATAAAAATAACACCTACAAATATTGTGAGGTCTCTTTTTGCTCTTAATCTCATTGATAAATACTTATTCTTAAAGTTCCATTAAGTCTCTTGCTATATTCCGTTTATATGCTTGCCACGCAGGAATAATTCCTGCAAGTAAGCCAACAATCGCAACGGTTGCAAAAGAGGTTATATGTTCTGCTGTTATTATAAATGACGAAACAGACAAGCCATATTTTTGTGTCAGATAATAACCAATTACTTGTGATATTATACCGCCTAAGATATATCCTGTCGCAATTCCTAAGGTTGTAACCCAAAATGCCTCGATAAGAACGGAACCAAAAATTTCTATACGTGATGCACCTAATGCTCTCATGATAGCTAAATCTCTTCTTCTCTGGATAATTGCAAGATAAAGACCTATCATTATTGATAAAGCTGAAATAACAACCACCAAATACCCTATTGCCAAAAGTACTGTTTTGGCAGTCCCTAAAAATTGTTCAAATAGTTTTGATATTTCCTCAACAGGGGTTGCAGCCATAGCCACAGTAGATTCCCGAATCATCTCACGATACTGAAAACGAAGTGCAGGACTCTGTAATTGAACCAAAATTGCAGTTATCATAGAATGAGGGTCTTTCCCCCATTCCTCATAGCGAATATCACCCTCTTCCTTTTCCTCCTGTTCTTTATGGTCATCATTATGTTCAGCATGAATATTCCATACCGAATCCACTGATGTAAAAATTGCCCTATCAAAAGGCGAGTTTGAATTTTCAAATATACCTACAACTTCGTATGGATGTTGTTCATGTGCATGCCCACCAAGAACCTCAGGCAATTTCATAAAACCATGACTACTTACAAAAGTATCCCCAACCTTTAATCCTGTTTCTTTTGCCACTAATGCACCAAGAACCGCTTCAAACGGCTCCTTAAATACTCTCCCCTCTTTTATCTTAAAAGGATGCCTTTCTTCTCCTGTAATTGGACTAATCCATCGATGTTCAAATAGGGATACATCTGTTCCAACTATTCTAAATCCTTCAAAATTATCGCCAAGTGCTATGGGATAAGCTGATTGGACATATTCAGAGTCATTTTTAACTTGTTCATAAACAGACCACGGAATATTCCCCGTAGGGTTATCCATAAAGTATACACTACTCAAAACAAGCTGTAATGGGCTTCCTTTTGCACCAACGACCAAATCAAAAGCCTGACCTTCTTCTTCAAATCTTTTCCTTGTTTCCTCTCTTAGAGTTAATACCGAACTAATTAATGCCACAGCAAGAGCAACGGATAGTATTGTTAAGCATGTTGTAAACTTTCTGTTCCACAAATATCCCCATGCAATACTCCATAGTGTCATATATTTTCTTCCTCATGAACTAAATTTGAACAATCATAGATTTGTGGTAATTGGTCCGCAATGCTTTTATCATGTGTTACTAAAAGCAGAGTAACCCCTTGCTCTTCACAGAGTTCTAATAATAATTGCATAACACTATGGGCTGTTTTAGGGTCAAGACTCCCTGTTGGCTCATCAGCCACAATAATTTTCTGTTTATTTGCGACCGCCCTGGCAATAGCTACTCTTTGCTGTTCTCCCACACTAAGTTCTGATGGTTTATTATATAGTCTGTTCCCTAAGCCTACTCGTTTTAAGAGTTTCTTTGCCTGCTCTTTCCACATCGATTCAGGAATTGTATCACTAAAACGCATACCAAGTAATACATTTTGAAATGCTGAAAACGGTGGTAGCAAATTAAATGTTTGAAAGATAAACCCTATATTCTCACCTCTAAAATGGTCTAATTTTGCTTCGGATAGTGCTGTGATTTCAATACCATTTACAACTATTTTTCCTCGTTCTGGTTTTAATAATCCTGAAATTAAATTTAACAATGTGCTTTTACCACAACCACTGGGACCCCATAAAGCTATCTTTGATTTTGGTGGAGCATAAAAGTTTTCACAATAAAATTTAGTTTTAGGACCCAATTTTAAAAAACAATCTTCAACACGAACCATAACTATTTTTACCTAATTATTCGTTAACATATAAAACGAAATGATACAACGTTGGTAATACAAATTATTACTTTATATCATTTAATCTATTTATGTTTCAAATCATGATAAAATAATACTTTACACCATAACAATAAGGTATGCCTATGCCAAGGTTTAAAATGTTACATATGCTACATATATTTTTGGTTATTTTTGTATTCTCCTTCTTTGTTTTTTCTGATGAGATTGAATTATCACCTGAAATAATTAATAACTATAAAAATGAAATCTCTCAGGATGCATCTTTATCTCAAGACTTAAAGAATACCATTGATAAATTACTATCAGACACTTTGTTGTTACTTCAAGACTACTCAAAATGGAAACAACAACTTGATACTTTAAAAGAAGAGATTCAAAATGCTCCTGAGGAAATTAAATCAATAGAAGAACAATTATCATCTCCAGAAAAAGTAATCCAAATAAATACAAAAGATTTAACTCTTGAACAAATCAACTATAACTTACTTCAAGTTGAAAATGAATATAATCGATTACAAAATAGCTACGATACTTTACAAAAAGAACTTGAAGGTAGAAATGACTACCGTAAATCGTTACTTCTAATAATAAGTGACATTAAACAACAGATTAATAATTTAAAAGAGTCAGTTTCTACGGATATCTCTTTAGACCATCCAACACTTACAAAATATAAACAACTATTTAAAGACACTCAGATTAAATCTTTAGAAAAAGAATTAAAATATCATAATAAAGAATTAGAATATTTTGATATTAAAACACGATTAATTACATCAAGAGTTGAAAAAGTAAAATATGAACTACGGCAAAAAGAAAAAGAATATGAATTCTGGAAAAGCGAATCTAATAATAAAAAACAAGAAGAAGATGAAAAAAATATCCGTAATTCTATAGATTCCTTTCAGTCACTAACAAAAACAAAAACAGTTTTTACAAATGAACTATTAACATTCGCAAGTGAAAATCTAACTTTGGCTCGAAAACGTAATGAACCTGGTGGGATAGAAAGTAAAATTCTATCCTTGAATGATAATCTTAAAAAATATAGTGACGATTATAAAAAACAAAAAAACCAGCTTGACAATTTGAGGAATAAATCAAAAACAAATATTCTTTCATCTGGATGGGCATTTACACTACGTCAGGAAAAATCTAAACTTCCTAACGTCCGTCAACTAAATAAAATATTAAATGACCTTCAAAATGAATTAATATCCATTGAAAATGACTATAACGATTTACTCTCAAGGAGACTTAAAATATCTGATATTGAAAATCAGATTATGAGTGTCTTTTTACAAAGTACAACGAACCTATCGGAATATGAGAAAAAGAACATAAAGAAGTCTATTGATGATTTAATAAAAACTCAAAGGAATATCCTATCTTCATTAATCAGCGATTATGACATTTATATATCTTTACTTACAGAAACCATTTCGACGATTAAACTATGGATTGAACACACAAAAGAATTCAACACTTATATTGATGAAAATATCATTTGGATTCGTTCCCCTTTCCCACGATTAGAAGCATTAAAAGCAGATGCAACAAATCTATTTAGTTCCTTATTAAAAACTGATATTTATAAAAAACCATATATCATTTACAACCTAATTTTAGTTTTTTCTTCCTTCTTTTTGGGATTAATTATTGTTATCTATATTTATAAATATTGTGGAAAACTACTAACACATATTTCATGTAATATAAATACACCACTTCAGTTTACTTACAGACGTCTTCTATTATTTATTGGCTGTTTCTTTTGTCGTGTTTCACTATTACCATTGTTATTTTTTGTCATAAGTATTCTTCTCAGTATTCTATTTCCATATTATCCAATCACAAATAATATCTCAATAAGTATTCGTTTTTTATGCCTTCCTCTTATCTGGTTTGGAATCATAGCATCAATGTTCCATATCCCTTCTTTATGTGAAATATTTATAAAACACTACGACAAAGAATATGAAAAATATTATACGAAAATTGTTGTTTTTATCTTTGTTTCACTCATTTTATTATTTCTAATATCGTTAAGTAGTCAATTTATTCCAGACTCTGCTTTTGCAGATTATTTTTTTCGTACTATTTTTTCTCTCTTCCTACTTTTTACCGCTTTCTTCTCAATGTTATCCCATAAAACATTAAATAACATGATAGATAACATAAAAGATGAGAATGTAAATAAATTATTAATTTATATTAAACATACCCTTTTAGTTCTTTCATTAATTTGTTTAGTGCTTGTTTTCTTAAATCTTTTTGGTTACAACTATGGTAGTCTTGAATTAACAAAAAAGATATTTGCATCCCTATTTATTATTACTGTTGTTTTCATTGTATGTCGTTTTATAGACACTTCAATAAAACATTATCAATGGAAAACTGTGTTTGATAAATCTATTATTTCTAATATTACAGTTCAAACAACCATTCTTAATAAAGAAATTGAATCAAACAATAATTCTGATAACTTGACATCTACACAAGAGGCATTTTTATTACAAATTAAAAAAGCAATTAGATTTATAGCATTTATTACGGGATTCATATTAATAGTATATATCTGGTCTGATATATTTCCTGCTTTAAGTTACTTAGATAAAGTACACATTTGGAGTAGTTCCACTATTTCTGAAGTTATTAATACACCTCCATCATCAACAGGTAAGCCATCTGATAACACGTTGTCCCCTACTTCTCTAACACATGATTGGGTTAGTCTTTTAGACATTTTAAATTCATTCATTATTATTGTTCTGACCATTATTATCGTAAAAAACTTATCTATCTATATTGATTTTTTACTCTCGAAATATACAAAAATCCAATCTGGTGAGAGATATGCAATTACTACCGTTTTGAAATATATCGTATTTACAATAGGCTTTATAATGGCAATGGGAGCAATACAGATTACATGGAACAAAATTCAGTGGTTAGTTGCCGCATTAGGTGTCGGCTTTGGGTTCGGATTACAGGAGATAGTCGCTAATTTTGTATCTGGTCTAATTTTACTCTTTGAAAGACCTATACGTATAGGGGATATCGTAACAATAGGTGATATCTCTGGAAGAGTAAAATCATTACAAATGCGCTCAACAACCATTGTAAATTGGGATAATAAAGAGTTAATAGTCCCTAATAAAGATCTGCTTACCCAGCAATTAATTAACTGGACAAGGAACGAACCAAAAGTGCGATTATGCATTCCTATCGGTGTAAGTTATCATGCCGATATAAATCAAGTTGTTTCTCTTCTTACTGAAATTGCGAAAACACATCCTTTTGTTGAACATTCTCCAGAACCGCATGTATATTTTCTTCGTTTTGGTCAAAGTGCTTTAGAGTATGAACTACGTGTATTCACACACATTGATTATTATCTTCAACTACAGCATGATTTATTATCAGAGATTTATACTCGCTTTAAGCAACATAATATAGAAATATCATACCCACAGTTAGATGTTCACATAAAAAATGGTAATGTTCCCAAAGATAACAATGCTTCTCAAAAAGAAACATGATTTGTATTAAAAAATACATATATGGATAACAAAGTTCATCCTCAAAATAGTTCAGAACTAATTAACGATACTTTTAATAAAAAGATTATTGATTTAAATACTATTCCAACTTCACCTGGTTGCTATCTTTTTTATGATGAAAAAGGGAAAGTTATTTATGTAGGCAAATCAAATAATTTAAGGGCTCGTATTAGAACATATTTCCAATTGAATGATACTCGTTATCATATTCGTTTTCTTATTTCTAAAGCCCACAAAATCGACTATCTCATTACAAAAAATGAGAAAGAGGCTTTACTTTTAGAAAATACTCTTATCAAACAGCACAAACCTCGTTATAATATCCGACTTAAAGATGACAAAAACTTCTTATCATTACGTATTGACCCATCTGAAAAGTATCCACGACTTACCTTCGTTAGAAAACCTAAAAACGACAATGCCCTGTATTTTGGTCCTTTTCATGTAGCTTCTGCTATCCGTGAACTATATAAACAACTTCATTTCGTTGTGCCCTTGCGACGTTGTTCAGATAACATGTTTAATAACAGAACACGACCTTGCTTATATTATCAACTGGGTACATGTCCAGCACCGTGTGTCGGTTATATTAACGAAGATGATTATGCTAAATTGGTTAATCAAGCCATTCTTGTATTGCAAGGCAACACAGAAGCATTAGAAAAAGAGTTAACCCTTGAAATTAAAAAAGAAGCAGAACAATTGCATTTTGAAAAAGCGGGACTGTTACGTGATAGGTTGTTCGCTCTTCGGAAAATCATGGAACCTCAAAAAACAATTCTTAACAATTACTCGCGGAATATTGATGTTTGGGGCTTTTATTCATCTGATAAAATTGCTGTATTTTTAATCCTTTTCTATCAAGAAGGTAAACTTATTGGTTCTTATAATTTTACAATAAAATTACCAACTGAAATTCCTATCTCTGAGTTCTTGTCTTCCTTATTATTAGAATTATATACCCATAATTTATCTGTCCCAGAAGAAATTCTTTTACCTATTCATATACAAGAAACATCTCAATTGGAGACTATTTTAACTGAAAAGAAAGGTACAAAAGTCAAAATCACATCTTCTACAAAAGGCAAAAATACTGAACTCTTGGACTTGGCATTAAAAAATGCAGAAACAAAATTCCGTGAGGAATATAACTTGCAAACAAACCAAGGGGCAATTTTACAAGAAATACAAAATATTCTTCACATCCCCAGAATGCCTATAAGAATAGAATGTTTTGATGCCTCTACATTACAAGGGAATAATACCGTTGTCGGAATGGTCGTGTTTGAAAACGGTATACCTAAAAAATCAGATTATCGGCAGTTTTCTATTAAAACATCCAATATAAATGATGACTATTTCGCTTTACGAGATGCACTTACACGACGGTTTAGAGATTTAACAGACTTACCCTTGCCAGATTTACTCCTTATTGATGGGGGTAAAGGACAGCTGAATGTCGCTTTATCTGTATTAAATGATTTATCGATTTCTGATGTTTATTGTGTAAGTATAGCTAAGGCCAGAAACTATTCGTTTTCTAAAAATAATTCTTCTTCTCAAGAACGTTTTTTTACACCCAACAGATGTAATCCAATTATTATCAAGAACAAAACTTCTAACGCCCTGCTTTTGCTTCAAAGAATACGAGACGAAACTCATCGTTTTTCAATCCAATATCATAGAAAAAAGCGGTTAGTAAAAGACTTATCATCGTCTATTAACATTTCTGGATTGGGTAAAAACACAACAGAAAAATTGTTAAAACACTTCAAGTCTTTTGATAAAATAAGAAATGCATCAATTCAAGAATTAAAATGTGTAAAAGGAATCGGTGATACGTTGGCAACATTGATTTATAACTATTTTCAAACACCACAAAATAACCATAAATAACAATAATAGGAAGTTTTTATGTCAGTATTAATTTTTTTAGTTAGCATTGTAATAATTGCACTTATTGCTTATGCGTACTTTATATATACCATTGCAAATCAAGAGAAAATAAATACAAATGAAGTTTATTATGTTCGGACAAAAGATTTATGGGAAATTCGTTTGTGCAGATTTAGAAATAATTTTGAAAAGAAACCACCTATTCTTTTTGTTCATGGCTTTGGCTCAAACCAGAATAACTTCTTACTTCCATTTGAGTATAGCATTGTAAATTATCTTAAAAATAATAATTTCGACTGTTGGACTATAGATATGCGAGGTTGTAAGTCTTCAAAACCTCCATTTGGAAGAACTCATCATGATGCTACTATTGATGATGTTCTCTTATATGATTTACCAAGCGTTATCGATTTTATTTTAAAAATGTCTGGCTATAAAAGACTTTTCTGGGTGGGACATTCTTTAGGAGGGATGTTATTATACGCATATTTAATTCATTATGGTTCAGAAAAAATCGCTGGAGGTATTACATTAGGTGCTCCTATAGGTTTTTTAAAGACTGAGATGGTTATACCGTTGTCACTCGTTAAAATTCAAAAACAATTCCCGAATGCTGTGTTTCTTTTATTTAGAATGTTAATTCCTATATTGAAATTTTTCAAAATAGGTAATTCCCTATTCCCTATTAATCCATCAAATATGAATCCAAACATGACTGCTTGGGATTTATGCAAAATGGTGGAACCACCTTCTACTAAAATGGTGGAAGAGATGATCCCGTGGTTAAATGAAAAGAAATGGACAATGCTAAATGGTCAACTTAATATTCTTGAACATTTATCAGAGTTGAATATTCCTTTGTTGCTTTTTTATGCCCCTGATGACCCATTTGTCAATTTAGAATGTGCTAAAGATTTTTTTAACTCATTAAAGTTTAATGATAAAAAAATGCTTATTCTTAGTGCTGATAATGGCTGTAAACACAATTATAATCATTGTGATTTGGCCTTTGGTGAAAACGGTGAAGAAGAAGTATTTAAACCAATAAAAGATTGGTTGGATAAACATGAAATTTATATTTATGATTCATCTGATAGTGCAAAAACAACAAAAGCCAAAAAATCACAAACAACAAGAACTCCAATGACAAAAGAAGAAAGAAAAACTATTCTGTCGGGAAAAGCGTATAAAAATACCACAAGGAATAGAAGCAATAAAAATATAAATACAAATGAAGAAAAGGAAAAACTGTAAATGAACCATTATTCCAGACGAAGCTTCTTAAAATCTACAGTATTAAGTTCTCTATTACTTACTCAGTCATTCCGAAAAGCATACTCTAAAGACGAAGCAGATAATACTAACACAACTTCTAATAAAATCGTTGTATTTTCAAAATATTTACAAAACCTTCATTGGGAAAATCTTGCAGTTGCATGTGAAGATTGTGGGCTTGACGGTATTGATTTAACGGTTCGTGATGATGGACATGTAATTCCAGAAAAAGTAGAGGAAGACTTGCCTAAAGTTGTTGAAATCTTTCGGAAAAATAACTTAGATGTAGTAATGATAACAACACGCCTGCTCAGTGCTGAAGAACCTTATGCAGAACAAATATTAAAAACCGCAGGTGCTTTAAAAATCCCTTATGCTCGTATTGGCTACCATCATTATAAAGATAAAATAAATATTAAAGAACAAATCTCAAATGTGAAAAAAGACCTACAGGGATTAACAACCTTAGCCGAAAAATATAATGTAATCTTAGGCTATCACAACCATAGTGGTTTAAATAACTTCGGTGGGCCCATTTGGGACCTAATTGAAGTATTTCAAGAGATTAATTCACCCTATTTAGGCTCAAATTTTGATATAGGGCATGTTAAAGCGGAAGGATTTGGTGGGGCATGGAAAGCAAACACGATAGCCATACTTCCATGGATACGAATGATAGCGGTAAAAGATTTTACAGTTGAAAATAACAAAACTAACTGGGTTCCCTTGGGAAAGGGTTGTGTCCCTGTAAAAGAAATGTTTGATATTATTCTTAAACAGGGGGCATTTAAGGGTCCAATATCCATTCACATGGAATATAATACAAAATCTGAAGCTGAAAAATTAGACTATATTAAAGCCTCAGCACAAATGATAAAAAGTATTATTTAATATAATATAAAAAGAAAGGAAATATTATGTTTTATTCAGGTATTAGCGACGAAGCTGGCAAATCTATTCAAAAACAGATACAAGCACATAAAGAATTGGGATGGTCATACATGGAGTTAAGAATGGTCGATGGCGTAAACTTCACACAGGTTTCAGAAGAGGTATTTAATTACGTTAAAGATGAATTAGAGAAAAATCAAATGAAGGTTTCGTGCTTTGCAAGTGCTATTGCAAATTGGGCACGACCTATCACATGTGACCCACAAATTGATATTAACGATTTGAAAAATGCTATTCCCAGAATGCATCAACTTAATACTCAATTTATTCGCGTTATGAGTTATCCTAATGACCCTAAAAATCCTATTGACGAAAAAGAATGGAGAAACGAAGCCATAAGAAGGATGAAAGAGTTGGCAAAAATTGCAGAGGATGGAGGTGTTATCCTTGTTCATGAAAATTGTAGTGGTTGGGGCGGTTTATCTGCAGACAATAGCAATATTCTTTTAGGTGAGGTGGATAGTCCTGCGTTGAAAGTCGTTTTTGACACTGGGAATCCAGTGACTTATGGACAAGATGCATGGGAGTATTATTTGAAGGTAAAAAAAGATATTGTATATGTTCATATTAAGGATGCTAAAAAAATTAATGGTGAGGATGTTTATTGTCTTTGTGGGGAAGGTGATGGATATGTCCCTGAAATTATATTTGATCTTTTAAAATCTGGTTATGATGGCGGGTTCTCTATTGAACCTCATCTTGCAGCTGTAATTCACACGGGTCAACAGGCAGAGAGTGAAGAACAACTTTACAATTCATACATACAATATGGCAAAAAACTTATGGAAATTGTAAGCAATGCTCTTTCTAAATTAAACAAGTAAAAAATTAGAAATAGATAGGATATAAGTTTATCCTATTTATACTCTTGCCATGTTTGGCATATAAAACAACGTATTAAACCTGACCTAATAAAAGGAACAGTATATGTCTATTACAAAAGTACGTGAAACGATCGCAGCAATTGCGGCTATTCTTCTTGTTTTAATAATGGCAGGGGTTGGTGCCACTATGGCTGGATGGAATGTCCCAGTAATAAGTAACATTGTTAAAATGATTATGGGCAAATAGATATTTATAAACTTTCATTTGAAAGTTCATATACAATAAGTCCGCTGGGTATTTTAGGGAAGAAGTATGTTGCCTTTTGAGGCATAAACTCATGGTTATCTGCACATTTTTTTATTGTGTGTGGCGAAATAGGATTTATGAGGAAAGCCATCGAACAATTTTCCATCTCTACCATTTCAATACAACGGAAAGGATTGGTCTCATAAATTAAGGGATTTTCTGGAGTAAGTTTTAGAACTTCCTCAAAAAGTAATTTATGAAGTACATATACATCTGTCTCATGTAATGCTTTTGTATTCTGCTTCTCTATCAGTCTTTTCAGCCCTTCCTCTTTAAGTTCAAGGATAAACCTTCCTTTGTTTTTATCTACAAATCCAAAACACCGAGATGTTTTACTTTTATCTCCGCAATTATTCTCTCTTTTATGTATATAATCTATGGGATTTCCTTCAATATGCACAATATTAAAGTAAACACTTAATTTAGAAAAAAAACTGTCATAATCTATTTCTATATTTTTGATAACTCTATGAGGTGCATTTATTATTAACCCTGGGTCTTCAAACGCAACTAAACCAGTAAAAAGATAAAAATATGGCTCTATCATATTCCTATCTTTCTTAATTTCCTCTACCGAACCCAGTTTTTCTTGAAGAAGATGTTTTGCTGTCTTAAAACGATGATGACCATCTGCAATATATAATGTTTTATCTTTAAATATCTCTGTCAACTCTTCAATCCATCGTGTTTGCCATATCTCATTAAAAACACCATCAATGGTTGTAACGCATATTTCGGGTTGTTTGTTTTCATTCTTTATTAAATTATAAAAAACTTTGTTAATATGTCGTTCTGTATCGGAGAAAATCAAAAATACAGGACTTAACTGTGCATTTGTAGTCTTCATCAAAGAAAGTCTGTCCTCAATCGGCTTTTCAAATGTCTTCTCGTGGGGTAGAATCTGATTTTCTTCCCCATGCAATGGAATTTTTATTAACGACAACAATGTTAATCTTTCCATTTGAATACCCCGTATATCTGTAAAACGTTGCCTTAGCCAATAAGCACTAATATGACTATCACGGATAAAAATCTCCTTTTCTTGCCACTCCTTAAATAATTCTCCTGCATTTTCATATTTACTTTTGCAATTTGTGTCAATAGGTAGGTCAATATGAACAAAGTTATATTCACTTCTCTTTGCCAGATTGTCTCTCATTTCTGAATTTATAATGTCATAAGGCGGAACAATAACATTGGCAAAATCATCTATTTTCTCAGGATTATAATGAAGTGCTTTAAATCCTCGTATAAAAGGCATAAAAACATCCTTATTTCTTTCAGACTATAAAGGGGATTTTGCCAATATTATACTTGCTTTTTACTTTGTTTTTCTAAACGCCTTTTAAGTTGTTTTTTTACTTCTCTTATCCTTAATAAAAAAATAAGTCGATAGGATAAAAATGAATATAAAAACTACTACTGTTACGTAATTAATCATTGTTTCATCAAAATCGTTTTTAGTTATTCTGTCGAGAATATATTTTATAAATGAATATGGTAGGTTTACCTCGTTAAGTTTAATCTTTATTTTCCAATGTAAATCTGTCAACAGGCAATAACCCAAACCAAAATATAGACCCAACAAAAACCATGATATAAATACTATCCACATTGATATATAATGGACCTTCCTCAATTTAATTGGAATCCACCCAAATAATATAAAAACTATAAAAATAAGATGTATAACAGTTAATAAAACATCTGCTATTTTTAAATAAAACATATTATTTCTTAGAGTAATAATTTTGGATGTTTTCTCTTAAATGACCACAAGCACCATTACTCATCAAAATCACTATTACTTCCCCTTCTAAATTATTACATAGGTATTGAAATATTTCATCATAAGTTTTGGCATTATTTGCTTTTATACCTCTTTTATTAAGAATTTCGACAATTTCTATTTTATTTAATCTTTTCTCTTCTGGTATTTTCTCCTCTCTATAAATAGGTGTTATCCACACCTCATTTGCTAATGACAAAGCGTCTGTAATCTCATTTTGAAATATATTTGTTACAGTAGTATTTGAACGTGGTTCAAAGACAGCAATTATTCTTTTATCAGGGTATTTCATTTTGAACGATAATAATGTTTCTTTAATAGCAGTTGGATGATGTGCAAAATCATCAATAAAGGTCTTGCCCTGTGCCATAAAAAATATCTCCTGCCTTCTTCGGACACCTCTAAAACTGCTTATCCCATCCCTTATAACAGAAAAAGGAATACCTAATGAGTGAGTAACAGCCACCCCACAAAGGATATTAAGGGCATTATGATTACCAAATAAGGATGTTGTTACTTTTCCTAAATATTTATCTTTATAATATATATGTTGTTCCATTTGTTTATTATCTGCACTAAATTCAACCTTCGTTTTCCAGAGACATTCGTCTGAAAATCCATAAGTGATACTCTGTGAAAAACAATATTCTTTCAAAATTTGTGCGTTATTATCGCCACATAAACACACAAGTCCTTTAGAGGGAACGGTTCTTAACAATAATTGGAATGCCTTCTCAATTTCATGAATATTGTTATATATATCACTATGGTCATATTCAAGGGATGTAATTACAACAACCTGTGGTAAATAATGAAGAAATTTTGCTCTTTTGTCGAAAAATGCCGTGTCATATTCATCACCTTCAATTACAAAATAAGAATTTTCTTCTCCTAACTCAGCAGGAAATTCAAAATCGATAGGATATCCCCCAATCAAATATCCAGGTTTCATATTAGCAACCTTCAAAATCCATGCTATTAAAGAAGTCGTTGTTGTCTTTCCATGAGTTCCTGAAACGACAATAGACTTTCTCTTTTGTAATATGTTATATCGTAACCATTCTGGTAAGCTTGTATAAGTCATTCGTTTATCTAATACTGTTTCGACTTCTTCATTTCCACGACTAAGGGCATTACCAATAACGACAATATCAGGACCCCAATCTAAATTACTCGATTTATAACATTCATAAATTGGAACAGATAGTTTTTTAACTAAAATAGACGTGGGAGGGTATAAAGGATTATCACTCCCTCGAATTTCATAGCCTTTCTGCTTTGCTAAATAAGCTCCGCCTATCATTGCGGTTCCACCGATACCAGAAAAATGTATTTTCATAAAAACAACCCCTATATCTTTTTAAGGTGTTCTTTTATTTATACACAATATATCATATTACATTGAGAGTTTTGTTTGTTGGATGGTAAAAAACGATGTAGAAATATTCTTTGTGTTTTCTTTTAATATTTCTTTATAATGGCTTTTTAGAATTACTAACAATTATTCAATTGGAGTTTATATGAAAAAAGAAGATTTATTAAATTTTAATAAAAATGAAGCAGGAGAAGTATTTGAGGTTTTAATTGAACTTGCACGATATTTAAGAAGCCCAGAAGGTTGTCCATGGGATCGAAAACAAACATCTTTAGATTTTGCCAAATATGCAAATGAAGAATGCCAAGAGTATATAGAAGCATTGGAGAAAGGCAACAATTCAGATATAAATGAAGAGTTTGGAGATGTTTTATTTATATTGATTGCTTCAGCAGTTGCAGGAGAATCAGAAGGAAAAATAAATTTATTAGAAGCATTACAATGTGCCCACAAAAAAATGATACGACGACATGAACATGTCTTTGGAGACAAAAAAGCAGTTACAGAAGAAGAAGCATGGAATTCGTGGCATAAAATCAAAGAAGCGGAAAAGAAAAGTAAATCTACTTGACCTTACTTTTTGAGTTCAGGCAAACTTGCAGCAGCGATAGATTGACCAACCCTTCTATTTTTTTCATCAGGTAATTGCACTTTTATTTTTTCACTGATATCTGGGAATTCTATTTTTAAAACATTTAGGCATTCATCCAGCATAATAGGACCACCCTTACCAGATGTACATCTTCCTAAAATAAGCACATGTTTTATTTCATAGAAATCATAATAATGGGCAAGGGTATAACCCAAATAGACTCCCATGGTTTGCCATATTTTAATGACTTCAGGATTCCCTTTTTCTAATTCATCCTGTATTAACTTTAATTTTTCTGCATCTGTAATATTGTCAGGGACTTTTATTCCTGCCTTCGGAGCAAGTCTAAACACACATTGTTGTGAGAAATAATTAGCACCTACTCCCTTATCACCAGACCATTCTTCCACAGGTGCATTCGGATTATAATCTACTGGAGCGAAAGCAAGTTCATTTAGCCAGTCAGTAATATTCCCCGAAGGGGTAACATATCCCCCCGCCTCACTGGAACCTAATGCAATTCCTAAAACAGAATTATCACCAATGGACATAGAGCCAGCTAATGCAGTAACTTCACCATCATTTACGACAACAAGAGGAACACCTAATTCTTCACCCATACGGTTGAATAACTCGTGCACTTCATGAAATCGTTCTTTCGGGACACCTCTAAACAAAGAAGCTACCATTGCACGATTATTGACATATACCCCTGCAGCACTTCCCCCTACTGCGTCCAAACGTGGCATTTTTGATGCTGCTGTCTTTATCGCTGTCATTATTTCATTATAATGATAAGCAGGGTCTGAATGTTTACGAGGTTCCCAAATTTTTTCTTCACTATACACTACTTCCCCGTCAATAACGGCTGACGCTTTGCGGTCAGAAGCACCTAAATCAAATCCAACTCTACACCCTTCGGTATGTCTACCTAAACGTTGAGATGTCTCATTTGCAAGGGGAACTTCCTCTTCTGATTTACATGGCACTATTGTAAATAGTTGCTCATATACATCTTCACCCATAAATTTATAATCAAATGCTCTCTCCCCCTGAGGTGAATATGTTTTTTCTATATATTGAATTAATTGTTTTGGAGCATAAATATATATTTTCCATCCTCCTTTTTGCCACAATAAAAATTTTAGAATCCGTTCGATATAAAAATAACTTGATTCAAACAAAGGATGCCCTTCTGGAAATATTTTTGTTTCAAACCGTGAAATCGACTTATTTAATCTCTCCAGAGCAATAACGACTTTTACCGCATCTTTTGTTTCTTTAACTTTACTTTTAAATTGTTCATTTACTAACTTGGGGGGAATAAAATTAGGGTCCATAGGAGGAGTTAATTTAGATTTTACAAACATCCAGTTCAAATTCATTTTTCTTCTCCTGTTATTACTTTTATTACTTTCTTTTATATTATTTCATTTTTCTTTGCACACAACAACGCAGAACCCAATGCCACAGCATCATCACCTAATCTACCTATTTCTATTGAAACTTTCTTTCTAAGAAAAGGCATAGCATGTTCTTTTACTGCTTTTTGAATTTCTTCTTCATATATATCCCCTAACGCCTCGATAAGTCCACCTCCTAATATAACTAATTCTGGACTTAATATGTTTATAAGATTAGCAATAGCCACTCCTGTAAGGTATGCTGCCTTCCGTACAATATTTTCAACTTTCTTTTCTCCATTTCGAATCGCCTCTGCAATAACACCACTACGTATTTTTGAAATATCTGTTCCAACCACTTCGGAAAGAAATTCAGATTCGCCACGTAAAACAAGGGCTGATATTTCTTTTGTGATGGCAATCCGTGAAGCTAATGCCTCTAAACATCCCCTTTTCCCGCAACCACATGGTGGCCCATCAATCTGCAATGTCATATGTCCTACTTCACCCGCACCTCCACTTGCTCCATGAATAATTTTGCGGTTTATAATAAGTCCTCCACCTATACCAGTTCCTGGGAAAACACCCACAACATGTTTAGCGTCTTTATATTTCCCAAATTGCCACTCCGCATACGTTCCGAGATTTACATCATTATCTAAAACAACGGGTACTGAAAAATGTTTTGAAAGAATTTCTGCTATGGGAAAATTTTCCCAACCGAGATTAGGAGTATTTATAACAATTCCATTTTTAGGGTCAACAGGTCCTGGTGCACCAACACCTATTCCTATAATCTTTGGATTGCCTGCTTTTTCTATAGACTCTTCTATTGTCTGTATAATTCGATTCTCTGGCTTCGTATCTTTTAACCAACCCTTAGTCTTTTTGCGACATCTTGAGATGATATTAAATTTGCCATTTACAACAATTGATAATATTTTTGTCCCTCCAATATCTACACCAACAATATATTCATTTGTTTTCATATTCCATCCTTTAGATTTCTTTACCATGTTCAAATAAAAACAAATATTTTATTAATTATACAAATTGTGAGGGATATAAAATACTATTTCTGTTTTACTTCTTCCGTCAGTCTCATTCCGTATTCAAAGACACCCTTATTTTGTTCGTGAACTTTCTTTGGTAAATTAGAAAATATTGCTTTATTCCAGCAGTCATAAGGAATATCTAAATAATTACTCAAGGCTCCTAAAAGGCAAATGTTAAAGTTTTTTTGATTTACTGGCAAGTATTTCTCATCATTTAGCAGAGACAACTCTCTCGATTCACCTACAATAATAGATATATCTATTACTATTCCATTAGGTTTTAAGCGATACAAATTATTTTCTAACTCATCAGGATGCATAACAAGAAGAAAATCCGCTTCCCCATCAGGAACCATAGGACTATAAACTTTTTTACCAAAACGTACATCACTGGATACAGAACCTCCCCGTTGACTCATACCATGTATTTCACTCTTTCGGACATCATATCCTGCAAGGAATGCTGAGTCTGCCACGATATTTGAAGATAAGATAACTCCTGTTCCTCCAATACCTGCTAAAACAATATTAATTACCTCTTGGTGTAACATTCGTCTTGTCTCCTGTTGTCTGGTGTGTTTCAGTTTTCTGTTGTTTTCTTCTTAACAAGGCACATGTCTTTCTCATAACAATAAGATTTGTTTTGTTATTGTTAAGTGCTTCCTCTAATGATTTTTCAAGTACAGAGACACGGTCAGTAACAATTACATTCTCTACTCCAATAGCTTTTGCAACATCTTCAATTACTACCTGATTCGTTGGTTCATGATTTAATTTTTTACCTGTTCCAGGGTGCTCTTGCATACCTGTCATCGCAGTTGTGTTATTATCAAGAACTATAATGACATGCCCCGTTGGTGGCGGGTTGTATACCATTTCTATGACACCAGGTAATCCACTATGGATAAATGTGCTATCCCCTATTACACTGACGACCCTCTTTGCTTCTTCAGGTGGTAATGAGTGTCTTAAACCAAGTCCTACAGTAATACTGGCACCCATACATACACAAGAGTCCATAGTCTGAAAAGGAGGTAATACGCTTAGGGTATAACATCCAATATCACCTGTAATAATACAATTCATTTCTCCTAATAAGGTAAAAGTTGCTCTATGTGGACAACCATCACATAATCTTGGCGGTCTTCCCCGTTTTATCTGTGGTTCTGGAGAGGTATCCCCTTTCAAAATTCGTCGAACCCTATTTACATTTAATTCTCCGAAGCGATACATCTCTGGTTTCTCTTCAACGGGTATTCCATGATACCGGCAATTTTCCACCAAAAAGGGGTCTCCTTCTTCAATAACTATGCATTTCTTATGCTTCCTCACAAAGCTTCGTACCTTCTCTTCTGGAAATGGATAACACATTCCGATTTTCAAAACAGATGCATTGGGTTCTGCTTCTAAAACATGAAGATATGAGACGCCCGAAGTTATGATTCCTAACTCTTCAGATTTAATTTCTTCCTTATTGGGTCCAAAAGATTCATTCCATTTCTTAATTTGTGCCAATTTTCCCCTTAATCTTCTATGAGCAGGTCTTGCATAACCAGGAATCATAACTCGACCTGGTTTATCTGGATTATATTTTTCTGGTAATACGGGATTATATTCTTTTTCTTCAAATTCTACAATAGACATGGAATGGCATACTCTCGTTGTTGGTCTGAGAATAACGGGCAATTTCCATTCTTTTGAAAGTCGAATTGCTTCAAAAAAGAAATCGTAACATTCTTGACTATCGCACGGTTCTAACATCATTACCCCCGCAGAACGGGCATAATTTCTATTATCCTGCTCATTTTGACTGGAATGCATATCGGGGTCATCCGCAGAAATAATAACAAGAGCACCTTCCACACCTGTATAAGCAACTGTAAACAATGGGTCCGATGCTACATTAAGCCCCACATGTTTCATCGTCACTAAGGCATTCCCACCTGCAAAAGCGACACCGATACCCACTTCAAGTGCCACTTTTTCATTAGGACACCATTGGGCTTTTCCTCCATACTCCGAAAAATACTCCAAAATCTCCGTAGACGGAGTTCCAGGATAGCCAGTTCCTAAAGTAATTCCTGAATGAATCCCTGCCAAGGCTATCGCTTCATTCCCAAACATCAACTTTTTCATTTAATTACTCCTTGATATAAAAACATTAAAATCTAATATATTAATTTATATTCCCTTCATGGTTCAAAATGGTTTCATTATGTTAATATTATGAGTAATTTTTTTTGTTTAATAATACTGATATTTATTGCTATTAATCCTGTTATTGTTATAATCTCTAAAATGGAACCATCAATATGAATAGAACAAAAATAATAGTGGTTTTCTTTCTCTGGTTTTTACTATTAGCCTTTATTGTTTCTGCCCAAGATTCAAATAAAATTGAAAGACCTTCAAAAGTAATTCTTATTCTCTTTGATGCATTACGTGCTGACCATATGTCTTGCTACGGTTATCAAAGAAAGACAACGCCAACAATTGATAAAATTGCTTCTGATGGGGCTATTTTTATGAATAATTACACCCAGGGTTTAAATACATTCTTTTCTGTTCCAACTATTTTATATTCAAGATATTTTCCTCCAATGCTACACGAATCCCTTGATACTATAGAATGTAAACGGGCAGAAGATGAAAATGAAAAATTGATAACTGAAATTTTCAAAAAAAATGGTTATCATACTATCTTTATAACAACTCACTCTTGGTTTTCAGATGATAGCCCATTAGTAAAATCTTTTGATGAAGCGATACTTGTAAAATCTTCTACAGATAATGTTCCACAGTTTGGTGACTTAAATAAGGAATTATTTTCATGCCTTGATAAAAATAAAGGTAATAATATATTCATTTACATTCATCTTGTTGATACTCATTTTCCACACATCTTAACACCTCCTTATGACCTTTGGGTAACAGACGATATAAAAAGCAACATAAATGAAGATAGAAGAAGAGAACTTGCTATTGGAAGTAACGAAAGAGACATATTAAAACCGCTTACACCGTTTGAGACTGATTTTCTTAATGCCATCTATGATGGCTCTTTATTATATACCGACCAACAGTTTTCACTTCTTATGTGGAAATTAGAAACATTGAATATTTTACAAGATACCCTAATCATTCTATGTGCTGACCACGGTGAATTATTAGGAGAAGATGGTATGCTCTGGGGACATCCCCCTATTTCTTATGACGCTCTCTTAAGAACACCTTTAATCTTTTATGGAAAAGGAATACCTAAAAATGTTAGTTTTAATGGGATTACAGAAAATGTAGATATAGTGCCAACTATTGTTGATTTACTTCAGTTAAAAACATCTGCAAAATTTGATGGAATAAGTCTTACTCCATATTTTATAAAAAATAAGACTCAACAAATAAATCGTCCTTATGCTTTTTCTAAATGTTTTTATCTCGAGCCAGAATCCTATCTCAATTTAATAGAAGTAGAAAAAGGGTATGAATCACATCAAATGTTTGTTATTACAGATACTAAGTTTAAATTAGAGTATCACGAAATCGATAACCGCTATTTCTTTTGGACAAAAAATAAAGAAGATAACTTTATCAAAGATAAAATTTTTGCAAATGAAAAGAAATTTCCTGTCTTTGATTTATCTTCTGAATCTCCTCAGGAATTTGAAAATGCAAAAATGTATATACAAACTAATATTATACCCAAATATAATAAATATAAAGAGAAAGAACCCGATATTTATTATATCCCCTTTAGTCCATTTGTTATTCCCAGATATGTTGAAAATAAAGATGAAGTTATTAGTCATAGTGGGGACTATGAACATTACACATTAGATAATAAATGGGGTTTTGATACTGATGGTTTTGTTTTATGGACTCAACCCTGGCAAGAAAATGTGAAACCATTATCATTTATTTTTAATATAAAACAAGGTGAATACGAAGTTTATATTAAATCCCCATGTAATAAGGATTTTTATGGACATCCTCTTTCCTCTGTAAAGGTTTCTCTTATAGAAAATGAACCAATTATTATTGACAAAAGTGATTGCGAAAATATGGAGATAGGATATAGAAAAGTTGGTTCTACAAATGTAGACAGCAAAAATCAACTACATATATCTTTTGAACCTGGCAACAACAATATTTGGTGCAACATAATGGGTATAAAATTAGTTAGAAAGAAAATGGAAAGTAATTCAGAATCACCCCAAAAATCTAATAATCTACAAAAAGATAATGCTACAAAAACAGATATTAAAAAAGAACAAAAAATAGGATTGCCAACAGAAGAAAGAATTAATCAACTTAGACAGCTTGGCTATTTATAAGTTTATTTTATAATTACAAATAATATAAAATTATCGGAATAAAATTTTATAAACATAAATTTTCATTATTAAAACATACGTTATATTCATATTAATGCTGTTATATTTTCGTTATGTTTCAACATTGTTTTCATATCTTAATTTGTTAGGAGTGTATTATGGAATCGAATCCTTTAAAAAGCAAACAGAATATTAAGATTTTGTATATAAGACCTCCTTACCACTTATGGCCACTATTAAACAAATCTGACAATGTTTTGGCTCCTCTCAACCTTGCGACAATAGCTGGATATATACGATCTAAAGTACCTGATGTTACTCAAAAAATTGTTGATTGTTGTAATGAAGAAATCGGATTCAAAACGCTTTACAAAATTTTAGAAGAAGAAAAGCCTGATATCGTTGGCGTTGGCGATATGATTTGCTATCATATTGAAGGGGCAAAAACATTAGAATTAGCAAAAAAAGCAAATCCTAATTGTATAACTGTAGCAGGTGGTCCTTTCTTTTCTCATGTGCCTGAATATACATTAAATAATTTTCCCCACATTGATTTTATTGTTAGATATGAAGGTGAAGAGTCATTCAGAGAACTTATCGATTGCCTAAGAGAAGACAAAGATGTAAAACAGGTTAAAGGAATAGCCTATAAAGAAGGCGAAAAAATTATAGAAACTCCACCAAGGCCATTAATTGAAGATTTAGACTCGTTACCATACCCAGCTTATGATTTATTAAATGTAAATAATTATAGTCCTTTTGGGATGTTCCTTAGAAGAGCAATGCCAGCACAGGCGAGTCGTGGCTGTCTGTTCGGATGTGAGTATTGTACATGGTCTCATACAGAAGGAGAACATTTTTTAGATGAAAACGGGGAACTAAAATTTACACCGCGAATAAGATATAAAAGTCCAGAAAGAATGGCGGAAGAAATAGGATATTTACATGAAAAATGGAACGTTCCCTTTTTCTTTTGGTGTGATGGCACATGGAATTTTAGTACTGAATGGCAAGATACATTTTCAGACTTGATATTAGCAAAAAAATACAAAATTAAATCTTTTGCTTTTACCCGTGCTGACTTACTATTAGAACAAGAAAAGGCAGGGGTGTTAGCAAAAATGGTAAAAGCAGGACTTATACACTGCTTATTCGGTCCCGAGCGAGCAACTGATGAAGAGTTAAAAAAGATAGGCAAAAAAGGCATCAGTGCAAATACCTTTATAGAATGTTGTCACATGTTAGAAAAAAAATACCCTCAAGTATTCCGACAAGCAACATTCATTACTGGACTGCCCGATGATAAGCCTGAAGACTTTGACAAACTATTCGAATATATTTTGAAAAGTCATGTAGACTTTGCCCCAGTCCATGCTATAATGCCATATCCAGGAACCCCTTCATTTGAAAAATACAAAGAATATATAGAAGAATGGGATTTCTCAAAATGGGATATGTTCTACCCCGTTATAAGGACAAAATATATGAGCAGAGAAGAAGTATCATCTCATATCAAAAGAATTCAAATGGATTTCGTATCAAAACAAAAAATAAAATATCTTAAAGGATTACTCTCTCCGCATACACAAAGAAGAAGGTTACATTGGTGGCTTGCATATTCTTTTGCAAAACTATACATAAGAGACTTTGTCCTTGCATTGTTAGGAAAGAAGAAATACGAGGGGTATGCTGGTATTCAAAAATTATGGAAGCCGAAATGGTATGATTCTTAGTATTCTACTGTAGTAATGTTTTACTATAATTACAAACAAGATATCATCATGTCTAAACGAAGCAAAGAATATATTTTACTATTTTTTATTCTTATCTTATCTTTTTTCGTAAGGATATATAATTTACATAAGCAATCTATAACATTTGATGAATTTATTTTCCTTTCAAATATTAATATTTTTGATTTTTCTACATATTTAAGTGCTTTTTTTGCTAACCACCCTGATTATAGTTTATCTCCGTTAACGCCAACTATCATTTATATTTTTTCAAATCTTCTTCACCACTCAATACCTGCGTTAAGATTGATACCTATTTTCTTCGGTTTAGGATCAATTGTTATTGTATACGCAATGGGTAAAAAAATCGGAGGAATGGAAACAGGACTTCTTGCCTCGTTATTCTTTTGTTTTTCACCTATGAATATTTGGGTTCACCAAGAAATTAAGTGCTACTCTTTCTGCCTTTTCTTTTCTTTACTTTCGTTTTATTCTATTTTGAACTTTATATATGAAGAAAAGAAATATAAATGGTTAATTATTGGGTTGTTATCAAACTTAATTTTACCATGGCTCCATGCTACCTACATTTTTGTTCCTGCAATACAAATAGTAATTATATTTTTCTTCATTAGAGTAATAAGATTTCGATTTTTTGTATTATGGTCATTTCAATCCTTTTTAAGCTGTATAACATGGTCAATATGGTTCTTCAACCAGAAAACGTTTTTATATACATCCAATGAACCATATAAAGTGAATTCTAACATCCAAGATATTTTCATCTCACTATTTTGTAATGATAGTGTAGGTTTATCAAAAGATTTACTACCTGAATGGAAAACTAACAATTTGTCTATTATTCATTGTTCTTTTTGGAAATTCGTACTTCCCTATTGGTATATGTTCGATTACTTATTGGCTTATTCATTAATAATATTTGTTTTATTTTTTATAGTAACCTATATATTCAATTTCATAAAAAATAAAAATGGTAAGGAATCATTCTTATTTTATATCTTAATTGTTCCTATCTTTCTTTTCCTCTGTTTACAAATTATAACCAAAAATTCCTTTCTTACAATTCAGTACATTATGTATACATTGCCAATATATTACCTATGCGTTTCTTTCTTAATATATAAGATTAAATATAAACACATAAAATTCTTATTCATTATTCTCTTTTTATCTTGTTTTTTATCACAATCACTAAGTTTAATTTGTTTTAAGAATAGAACAGATTATAAAGGTGCATTTGAATACCTCAAAAAAGAAATTCCATTAAATGGAATACTTTTAGGTCAAAGATTTTCTTCTATTTACGATGTGGGTAAATTATATCTTCAGAGAGATGACATTGAGTTTATACCCATCCTATCATTAAATAGTTTTATAGATAAATCTTATAAAATATTATTTTCCGAAAGTAATATTAATAATTTTGTTTATCTTCTTATGGAACCCGTTTCCATTCAATCTTTTAGGATTGAGAATCCAGAATCTTTATTATCAGATTATTTCGAAAAAAACAATATGAAAGTGAATTGGCTACTCTTTCCAGGACAATACAACTTATATGTCGGTAAGGTTACAAAAAATCACAAAAATACTCCTATAAATGAAAATGTTTATATGCCTACTACATTAAATAGCATACTTTATGAGTCTCTATTAACAGAATTTAAATTAGATACACAAGACATAACTGAACGAAATCGAAGACTTAAAGTTTTACGAAATAATTTTTTTATTTATCCCCACTTTCCCGTCTTTTATATTCTTATTATATCTAATATGATTTATGATAATGAGTTAGAAGTCGCTAATAACATTTGCTTAAAATTAATTCAAGAATACCCTAATTTTGCATCACTCTACTTATTAGAAGGAATCATTCTACATAAAGAAGGTCAGTTTGATAAGGCAAAATTATATACCGAAAAAGCATATCAAATAAGTAATAATTTATATCTATTCTATGGTGATATAATTGATGTTCTAATTAATAAAAAAGATAACTTTTTTACTACATGTCAATTTGTCAATAAATTTGAGAAATATGGATTTGTTCTTTTTGATAAAGCCTTGCTGTCTTTTTGCGAAAATTAATTTTATCATAAAATGCCCAAAAACGATATTTAAAATATAAAGTTTAAGCATAACAGTGCTATATAAAACTAAAATTTATTGTGTTTCAAATATAAACCTTTTTATATCTGAAAAATATTTTTTGTCATTCTATAAAGATAAATCGGAACATATCTAATAAGTGACAACGGTCGTGGATACACTTTTAGTAACCTATAAATTCTACTCGGTTTTAAAAAAAACTGTCTGTTTGCTTTTCTTTGATAATAAAAAAGAACATCATCAGGTAAGTCAGTAAGATTAATTTTTGCCCCAGCAAAATCTATGTTCATATAATCAAACTTTTTTAATTTTTCAGGGCGATTTTGTCTAAGCCACTCAAATAATGGTGTTCCGGGAAAAGGTATTACTGTAAAGAAACTTGCAGTATGTAACATTGAATTTGTTGCCACATCTATCGTCATTTGAAGTTCTTCTTCTGTTTCTGTCGGAAATCCCATCATACAAAATCCATTGGCATATACCCCCTTATTTACCATTATTTCTATCCCTTTTATAAATTTGGGAATATCCAGATTCTTACAGGTAAACTTTTGCATTCGTGGTGAACCTGTTTCTAAAGCAAAAGAAGACATATAAGTACCAGCAGAACACAAAGCCTCTGCAACATCTTCTGTAACTAAATCCCCTCTAATCGCATTGGGAAATGTTATTTTAATGTTTAACCCTTTTTGTCTCACTAATTCAGAAAATTGTATTACCCTCTGTTTGTTAAAATTAAAATTATCATCAAGAAATTCAAATTCATTAACACCATATTTGTGGTTTAACCATTCAATTTCTTCAATAATTCGTTCGGGAGAACAAAATCGTATTTTTTTCCCAAATATAGAATGACACCACATACACTGATAAGGACAACCTCTACTGGTAACCAAACACATATACTTTCTTGGAGGTAAAGGTGTCATTGATTGCAGTTTCCAGTATTGCTGGATATTAATTAAATCGTAGTCAGGTAAAGGAAGTTTATCTAAATCCTGTTCAATTGGTAATACCCCTGGATTTTCAATAACTTCTCCTGTTTCCTCTTTCCATATTAAGCCTGGGACAAGTTTGAGGGAACTTTTAGATGGATAACTTTCTACTATATTTTTAAATGCAATTTCGCCTTCTCCTGGCACTACTACATCTAAATTTTCACATTCTGAAAAAGCTTGTGATTTTACCGATGAAGCATGGGGGCCTCCTAATACAACCCAACAATTGGGAAGCAATTCTTTTATTTTTTCAGAGATTATTGGTATCAAACCTGCAAAAACTGTAGATGATGATAAGCCGACAATATCTGGTGAAAAATAATATATTTTTTTTGCAAGTTCTTCAGGTGTATCATTTTTTACTTTTTGATTGATTAATTTTATCTCTACATTTTCGATTTCTCTTTTTAAATAACCAGCAAGATACATAATACCCATTGGTGGTGTAGCCAACGGATACATTGGTTTCCTATACCCCAGATTTATTAAAACTATTCTCATTTATTCCTCACAAATCATTTACTATATTTTATAACAATTTAAACCAGACATTACTTCCTGAACAGACAGAATTATACGCCATTCTTTTTTTTAAATATAAAATATCCCTATTAAGAAATGTGTTCTAAATTCTTTTTCTAAAGTATATAGTTTTGATATTTTAAGATTCATTTTATAATAATCCCTTTCACTAATCGCTGTAACAACATCGGGACATACATACTAAGATATAATGGACGAGGATATACTTTGATAATTCTGTATATTCTTTTAGGTTTGGAGAAAAACTTTATATATGCTTTCCGCTGATATTTATAAAATACTTCATCCGGAAGATCTGTTAAATTTATTTTTATACTACCATACTCTACATTGTTGTAATTTATTTTTTTTACTTTATCTGGCCTATTTTGTTTAAGCCATTCAAACAGGGGTGTCCCTGGAAAGGGTATAACAGTAAAGAAACTCGCAGTATGTAACATTGAGTTCGTTGCAATATCTATGGTCATTTTAAGTTCTTCTTCTGTTTCCGTCGGGAAACCCAGCATACAATAACCATTTGCATAAATACCTTTTTTTACCATTAATTCTACACCCTGTAAAAATTTAGTTATATCTAAATTTTTACAGGTAAATTTTTGCAAACGAGGTGAGCCTGTTTCTAAGGAAAAAGAACTCATGTATGTCCCAACAGAATGTAAGGCCTCTGCAACCTCTTCACTAATTAAATCTCCCCTCAAAGCATTTGGAAAAGTGAATTTTAATTTTAAATTCTTTTTTTTAACTAATTCAGCAAATTGAATCACCCTTTGCTTATTGAAATTAAAATTATCGTCTACTATCTCAAACTCATTTACATCATATTTATTTATTAACCATTCTATTTCTTCAACTAATTTTTCTGCGCTTTGCATACGAATCTTTTTTCCAAAAATCGAGTGACACCACATACATCTATAAGGACACCCACGACTGGTAACTAAACAAATATATTTTCTCGAGGGTAAAGGCGTCATAGACTGTAATTTCCAATATTTCTGTATATCAATAAGATCATAGGCAGGAATAGGAAGATTGTCTAAATCTTCGACTATAGGTAAATTCCCTTGATTATTTATAATCTCCCCCATTTCATTTTTCCATATTATTCCTGAAATATATTTAAGATTTTCTTTATTCGGATAACTCTCAACTATTTGTTTAAATGCAATTTCTCCTTCTCCAGGGACAACAATGTCCAGATTTTCACAATCACTAAATACCTGTCCTCTAAGAGAAGACGCATGTGGACCTCCTAAAACAATCCATGCCTGGGGAAATAACTCTTTTATTCTTCTTGATATTTTCGGGATAAAATAGGCAAATGTAGTAAATGATGATAAACCTATAATATTAGGTTTATAATTATAAATAATTTTTATAATTTGGTCTTCATTATAATTTTCCACTCTTTGATTAATCAGTTTTATTTCTATATTATTTTGAAATTCTTTTCTTAAATAAGCAGAAAGATACATAACTCCCATTGGTGGAGATACAAAGAGATATAAGGAATTTCTTCTTCCTGTATTTATCAATATTATCTTTTTCTTCATAAAGCGATAGGAAGTATTTTCCCTTTAAAGATTTACTATTTGCTATTTATTCATAAAAGTTACTAAACTGTCTCCCAAAGGAAAAAGACAAAACTTATTTAATTTTTTATAATAATTATACACTTCATTTCCATTTTTTAATATGGGGTAAATAATTTTTTTCAATGCTTTTTTTTGTTTATACGCAGTGTTCAAGTAATACTCACAATCACTATCTCTTTCATTTATGTAGCATATAATAAAT